>Ga0302266_10000661_pt1 | contig 34277 bp, 23 predicted proteins | sample III_Bog_E1_2_FD_194559 | JGI IMG/M metagenome (GOLD analysis project Ga0302266, IMG submission 194559) | Peat permafrost microbial communities from Stordalen Mire near Abisko, Sweden - III_Bog_E1_2 | ecosystem: Environmental > Terrestrial > Soil > Wetlands > Peat | place: Sweden: Abisko...
CCTGATCGCCGCAGGCAAACCCGCCAAAGTCGCCCTCACGGCCGTCATGCGGAAATTGATCGTCTTGATGAATCATTTGCTCAAAAATCCAAACTTTTCCCTTGCACACTAAACACCGTTGCTGCGTAGGAGACGACGCGAGGAGTCTCTGATATTTCCTCCGGAATTTCACACCGCCCGGATGACTCACCCTCCCACCCACAAACCCACACCCCAGGGCTGAAAGCCCCGAATGTTACAGCCCGGGGTGAAACCCCGGGAATGCGTGTCCCAAGAAAACCCCATCCGCCCTGTCAGGGCGGGACAGCTGCCTCATCCCCGTTCCTCCGCGATTTGAGCCCGCTTTCAGATTGCGGCTCAAGTTCGCTTTTGCATCAAGCAAATTGACAAACAACGGCTTGGATTGCATAATAATTCTTGCTTGAAGGGAATCCTTGAAATTAGCCCGTTAATGTATCCGCCTGCCAGGGGCGGGCACATGGTCATTTACATTTTCACCACGCTCTCGGCTTTGGCGGGCGCCGGTTCGCTGCTGGCCCAAACCGCCCCGGCCGTCTCCGAAGTGAACGGCCAGATCGGTTATGCCGGCGGGACGATGGATGCTTCCACCGGGAATAATTAAGGATACCGGACTTGGTAGAAACGTTGGTTCCAATTTCCGGCATCCGAATCCTGGAAATAGAACCAGCCTCGCGAATTTTCAATGGCCGCGCCAAGATTGGTCCAGGTATATAGGTTGGTCGAGGCCCATACGGAGTAACTCTTACCCGACGCGCCATTAAACCAGAATTGCAAGCTTCCACCCCCCGTGGTCGTGTCCGTCAGTTGAGAAGGCAAAACCACGCCGTTGAGTGTTCCATCGTACTCGAATGCGCCAATATCAACGTGCGCGCCAGATAGGCGCGGACTACCGCGCTGATCAACGGCCAGATTATAAGGCGCTCCCAAGAGACCGTCATCACCGGCATCAATCGCCGGGCTGCCCGGAAGGAGGGCAAACGCCAGCGTCGGGCCGCCATTCATTTGCAGCGGGCTCAAACGAGGATTGATTGGATTGGTGCTATTCCCGGCCAAATCGCCATTGACGCTATTGGTCAAACCGACCAGTCCGTCAATTTGGCCAACCAAATTAAATCCTTGCGATTGCAGTTGGCCGGCTCCGTCAGGGCCGAAACCATCCAGCCCTGAATTTCCACCCGCGCCACTATGGCCGGTGGTGTTTGCGGCGATCAAGGTATTGACAAGCCTCACCACGGCATTGTTGCCATTATTCAAAATACCGCCGCCACTGCCGCCCGATCCGCCCGGAGCAGCATCCGCATTCCCGCCGTTGCCACCGGAACCCGTTGAATTAAAAGCCAGCGTGCAGGCGGTTAAATTCAAGGAACCGCCATTGTAAATACCGCCCCCACCGCCGCCAATGGCTCCAGCGGAGCCCCCGCGATAATATCCGTCGCCACCGTTGCCACCGCGTCCGCAAACGTTGCCTCCAATCGTGCAAGTATTCAGGCTTAAGGTTCCTGCATTATAAATGCCCGCGCCACTGCCTCCCGGGCCGGAATCGCCCCCCGTCCCACCATTGCCGCCGTCGCCGCCGTTGCCGCAGGTATTGCCACTGAGGGTGGAATCCGTCATCCACGTACTCCCTTCATTATATAATCCCGCCCCGCTTCCCCCCGCCCCGCCCCGGCTTCCTGGTTCCCCGATCGGACCAATGCCCGGTGCGCCCCCGGGGGCTCCCATGCCGGTGGAGTTTCCCGACAGACTACCGTTGAACATCATCAAAGTTCCATAATTTGCAATGCCCCCGCCATTTCCGCCCGCTCCGGCAAAACCAATGGCATTGCCCTCCGGTGGACCGCCCGCACCGCTGGAATTACCGTTGATGAAGCAACCGGTCAGGATGCACTCGCCGGAATTGTATATGGCGCCGCCGTTTCCTCCAAAAGCACCTTCAAACCCGCTGCCGCAGGAATTGGCCATCAGGCTGCAATTGGCCATCGTCAGCAGTCCTGCATTGTAAATACCGCCGCCATCCGCACCGCTGGTGCCACCGCCATTGCCTTGTAGGGCATCTCCGCTTCCACTGACGTTATTTGAGAGGGTGCAGGCGTCCAATATCAAGGTTCCCAGATTGTAAATGGCGCCCCCGGGTTCGGCTTCATCAAAAGGCGCATACCCGGTTCCATAAAACCCGCCTGGGGCGGTGCCGCCGGTGACCATGACATTGACCAGGGTGAGTTGCGCATTGGGAAAAACCTGAAATACGCGGTCGCCCAGACCAGTGGCGTCAATCACCGCCGGGGGCTGGGCGGATCCGATAATGGTGAGATTACCATTGGTAATGTCCAGATCTCCGGCATACGCGCCGTCCTCGTCAATGCCGGGAATGGTTAGGGCGTAAGCCGGGCCGGTTAAAATGATGGTGTTGGCTCCGCCGCCGGCATTGGCCGCAATGACCGCCCCCCGCAGGCTGGTCGCGTTGGTGGTGTCGAGGCCGTCTGAAACAAGAACCGTGTTGGCCTGTGCGGGTATGAGCATCGCCAACATCAGAAAGGTTATGGTCTTCTGCATAATTTTGATATTTATCCACTTTTAAAAGTTGGCGAAAAGCTTGCTATTGGTTGCCGTCTGTTCAGGAGTGCTTTTCAGCGAACTCTAGCTTCCCAACTTCGACCGCCGTTAGAGCAGCGCGCAACGGTTTAAGTGCTTTAACCACTGCGAGATAGTCCTTCCTGCGCCATGCGCTATCAGCCTCGGCCCGGGCCTCTCGTAAATCTCGTTCAAGGGCGTATTGATCGCATTCGCGCTCGCGCAATCTTGAAAGCCGTGCAAAAGCCGCAGCGTCGTTTTGAAGTAAACTTGCTCCATACCGCCGCAGAGACTCTGCGAGTTTATCCAGAAATGGCATAAGTGCTTCTTCCGAAGTGACCTGATATGAGGAAGGCACATCCTCTGGTGCTTTCACACTCCGCAATACTTCGCCGAAGTTGAAGGATCGCTCTACCGATAAATTTTTCTGCCCAAGATTCAAGGACAATTCGAATGAGCGTCGAGCATCATAGCTAACGACCAAAAAAACATCTTCCGTTTCGTAGCGCAGCAAGTCTTCAGCCACCAAATGCCGTTTGAATCCGAGGCTCTTTTCCAAGAACGCGAAAGCTTCTTCTGTCAACGTTTGAAATTTTTGCATGGACGTATTCATTGTGGAGGATGATAAGCACCAGTTTGCGGATTATACTGCCAACCTTTATTCTCAAGTAACTGTCTTTCTGCATTTAAAAATCGACCGGATGAAGTCGGCGTTTGTCCGGTTAAAATTTGCTGACCCGTTGAAGTATCAATATACGAATCGTAAATTGGATTCCCTTCTCTCATTACGCTTCGCAATGCACTGGAGTTTTGAGCCCAGTTTGCCGCAGGCGACCCTTGATTTGGCAAGTTTAGAAAATAATCACCATTTCTCCATCCGCTCGCTGTTGTTGAGGTGGAATCTCCAAATTTGAATAAATTTAAGCCGCCTTGCTCGGCTGTTCCCCCTGCCGCAAGAAATTTTCCGAATTGGCCAAAAATGGTTCGCGGGCAGGCTGAACAAACCTGCTCATCATTTTCTGAAAACACAAACCTTCCGTCGTAGTTGAACGAATGAATTGAACCCGCATCATAGCCAATTATCGTGTCGGATCGTCCGCCATACGCGAAAGCTGGGGAAACATTCGCATGAACGTACGTGATGCCAAGAATCAGGAGCCAGACTGTCCAGAGCCATCTCAACACTTTCATTTGTATTCAATTACATCGCACCGATTATGGCCGAACGATTTGCTCGATTTCACAGATTCGTCTCAGATCTTCTGGGTTATCCAATATTGGTGGAACAGGTTGGACGACTATCAACGATCCACCATTCCCAAGACCTGTGAGATAGGAAGGCGGCGGCACGCTCGCAATTTTTCGAGGAACGTATACCATCCAGTCCACAAAAGGCTTTTGCTCCCAGTCGCGGGTTTTCATCGATTCATTTGAGAAGATTCCAGCCCAATCGGGCTCCCACAAGGTAGCGGCTGCCGTTAACAATTTGCCAGTCACCTCACAATCACGCAACCGTCCCAATTCTCTCGGGAAATTCAAAACAAGGCTGTTAGTCAAACCAGCGGCTTTAGAAAAAAGACCGCATCTAATGTCAAGGGTTGCCGCCATGTCCGGCTCGGCCCCATTCCACATCCCGAGGCCAAATCCAAGGTCTTCAATAATTCCTTTGTCGGTATCGCGACGATTCTGTCCATCGGCCAGCAAAGCAAGTAATTCCTGCTGGTTCTGCGTGTCAATCTTGCTTTTGAGAGCGTCCTTGCGCGAATGGCCGCGATGGAACCAGTGGGCGAAAACCTCGTGGCAATTCTGGAGTTCAACCATAAAGTTGAAGAGCTTTTCAGCACAGATTTCCAAAGGTTCCCGCCTAGCTGCCCAATAGGCGCCCATTATGAGTCGGTTATTCATGTTGTGCCTTTTTTACGGTATTGCAGGTGTATGGATGAGTTGGACGCCAGTAATGCCATTCTGCTGGAATAGGTTCTGGAGCGCTGGAAGAGCCTCTCCTTCAGCAATATGCCACTGAATTGGAGCACCGCCTGCAGCTCCAATTTGACTCCGCGCTTGATTGATGAGGCTTTGCTGACCGGAAAACCAAGGCTGAAACTCGCCGTTATCCACGAAATTTGCATATCCAGGTCCTTTTGCGTCCAAAAGGGTATTGCCGCTGATCCCGTCAAACTTTACCCCGTTTACAACGTATGCTTGGCCGGACTGACCGGTGATTTGCGTTTGATAGGCCGCTGCTCGCTCAGACATCGCCTCGTTAACGGCCTGCCATTCGCCTAATCCCCCCTCTGCGGCTAGAAAACTGGCGACTTTGCCGAAGATACTGCTCGCTCCCGACGTTGGGTTTGCTTCCTCACCTGTACGAAGCACTGCGGCAGAGTCGTAATCGAAAACCGACGGAAAACCGCCATCGTAAACCATCGTCAATTGGTTCTGTCCGTCGTAGGCGAACAACCCTGGAGTTGATGAAAGTTCCGAGGCCGGGACTGACGAGGCGAAGCTGAAAACCGCCAGCGCAATCAGACACACCAAATGAATCGCTCTTGAAAAGATTTTCACTTGAAAGAGTAATACATCGCCTGACTCCAGGTGTGCTCTAATCGTCCTTGCTTGAGAAAAGGATAATTCTGCGCCAACTGTTTTTTGGCTTCAGCGTCCGCCATCGTCTTGTCTCTCACCTGCTCGGCGAGTGAGAGGGCAAAGGCCTCGATTTCCTTGCACTCGGCTTGCAACTGTGGGAATTTCGCCGAGTCAACCTCCGGCAAAATCTCAAGCCAACGTTCCTCAATGGGAATGCGACGCCTAGGGCCAAATTGCTGAAATTCTGCAAATGCTTTGTCGAATTGTTCTGGTGTAATATTCATGTTAATGCCCTCCTGTTATCACATTGACGATGCTCGGATTATTGACGAGAGTCGGATATTCAACGGTATTGAAAATGCTTCCAGCACGCGCTCCGTTTACGAACCCAACGGCATTTCCTGATGCCCCTTGCGCGAATCTTTGCGAGAGTGTGGACCAAACTTGAGCAGCTTGCTCCGTTGTCAGGCCGCTTTGTGCCGTGTTAAATAGCTGTTGCTGGTCCAGCCACGCTCCTCCAGGCGTCATTTCAAGAGTGGTTCCTCCGTTTGCAGTGGCAAACTGCTCAGCGAGTGCCCGATTCCCTGGCCCGGAATAAAACACTGCCGTATTTGGCGCAGTTGAAACATCCAAAGTCTGCGCCTGTCGCATGTAATTCGCAAACGCTCCGCTATCTGCGGCAAGAAATTCAGCGAATTTGATAAAGGGAGCGCGAATCTCGGCAGGGCGATGCCAGCATTCATTCGCGGTGAGAATTGCGGCTCCATCATAAACGGAAGCTGGTGGGAATTGAGCGTCGTAAGCAGTTAATTCCCGAATCCCGCAGTCGTAGTTGAAAGTGATCGAGCTACCACCAGCGGAAACAGCCAATAGCCCCAAGAGCCAAAAGAAGGCGACCAGCCAAAGTCTTTGCACTTTATGCATCAGTGATCGCATACTTGATTACCCTTGCGCACTTTTCTTGGAGTGTCGGCTCTTCGTGCAAATTGGCCGCCCATCCTCCAAGGAAGTCGCGAGCAATGAACACTTCGAGGAAGTATTTTAAACCAAGCCTCTTAGCCTCTTCCGGCAAACCACCAGACGAGGGTTCAGGCGCAACTATCACCTCGGAATCGGGTGTCCAAGGTTCGGATGCGTAAATAGTGTTTGCTTCATCGAGCAACGCTAAATCACGAATTGCTTCAATCAATTTCATTGTTTCCCCCATATTGCGTAACCACCTTGGCCTCCGGGATGCAACGTATCCCAGAAGATGCTCCCAGGTGTGTGTTGAGCGCGTGGCACAAGCTGCATAACACCAGGGTCTTCAGCATGATGCCAAGTCCAACCTTCCGGCGGTGTTCGCGGAGCGAGGCCAGTTGCCGTTCGGTCGAGGTTCACTCCAGCTTGTTGCATTGTTTGAGCTAATTGCGGGTCACTCTCCATCGCAGTCAGAAGCGCCTCGTTAGCTTCTTGAAAATGCGCCGCTCTTGATATGCCTGGGTATGACGCCGGGTCGAGCGTGGTCTGATAGGCCACACTATAGAAATCTCCGCTCGCCGTTCTGGCCGCTGTTGTCTCTGCGGCACCTGCTTCCCCCTCCAACTCCGCACCGGCCTCGACTGAAGCCCCATCCGTCGGCACCGACAGGGCCAACGACCCCACAAACACGCCTTCCTGCAGCGTTTGCGTGAACGCATCCCCGACATCCAGATGATTGCCGGCTAGGTCATTGCCGGTGGTCAACGAGGAAGCCAGGTTGGCCACGCCCAGCGTCGCCAGGTTCACGAAACCGGCCAGGATGGTTTGCGCCTCCGTTTCCGCGGGCGTCGGCGCATTAAACCACGAGGATGTCAGCGCGCTTTCCCCCAGCGCCCCCAGGCCGTAGGGATCCAGATAACTCGCGGGGTTTCCATTCGCAAACGCATACTGGTTCAAGCCCCCGCCAAACCCCGACGGGTCGGCGTTGATAAACCGGCACAGATACGGGTTATAATACCGCGAACGCATATACAGTAGGCCATTCGGGTCCGTTTGCACCCCGTATTGCCCGTTGAACCAAAAGGGTGTGTCATTGGTGCCGGCGCGATACGTCGTCAAGGCGTATAACGAATACTCCATGCGGTCCGTGACCAGGCCATTATCGCCGGAAAGCGCGATGGTGCTGCCCCGGTAGTCGTAGTGATAGGTCAGTGTGCTGGTATTTGTGCCCGTTTGCGTGATTTGATACATCAACCCCGCACCATAAACGTAATAATTCGTCACCCCGTTTTTGATCCGCATCAACACTTGGGGCAACGCCGCGTTGGGGTTCACCACATAGGCCGTGGTGTTCGTCCCGGCGGTCTGCCCGATGCGGTTGTTGAGGGCGTCGTAAATGTTTGTTACGCCGCCCGCGTTCAACAGCCGGTTCCGCGCGTCGTAAGAGTAGGTCGCAAAATTGGTGGTAATCAATGGGGCATTCGTCAAGTTGCCATCCAAGTCACCGCCCACAGTCAGCCCATTGAAAGTTTGCAGCCGGTTATCGGCATCATAGGTCATCGTCCGCGTCGGCACCGTGACGGCGTGGGGCAGTGGCGCGGCAAATTCCCAGGCCAGGGTGCCGGAGTTCGTCCAGTTCAGCCGGAACCACGCAATGGGCAGCCCATTGGCCATTTGCTCCCAAATATTCGTCACCTGCCCCGCCGCGTCGTAGCCGATTGTTCGGTAGTTGCCGTTGGGGCGCGTCTGGCGGGTCAGGCGGCCATCCAAATCGTAGGCGAGCTTCGTTTTGCGCCCGGTCCAATCCGTCACGTTGGTCAGGTGGTTGAGGTTGTCATAATTATACGTCACCGTCAGGTTGCCGGGATAAATCAGATTCGTGAGGTTCCCGTTGGCATCGTACCGGTATTGAATCAGATTTCCGGACGCATCCCGGTAGCTGGAAACATGGTTATAAGCATCAAACGTCCAGGCATTGGTGTTGCCGTTTTCCACCACATTGGTCGGGTTGTCATTGGCGTCATAGCCATACAGCGTGGTGGCCAGGTTATCCGTGCGGTTGGTCAACCGCCCCTTGCCATCGTAATAAAAGGCCGTCGGCCGGCTCGCCGGGTCGGTAAGTTGAGCGGGCAACCCCTGATGATTGAAAACGACTGACGTTTTCCGCAGCAGGGGGCTGATCGTGTTGGTCAACCGGTTCGCCGCGTCAAATTGAAACTGCCACGCGTTCCCATTGCGATTGGTCAGGGTGATTTGATTGCCGGCGGCGTCATAAGTGCGAGTGGAGGTGTGGCCGGCCCCGTCCACCGCCTGAATCAGGCTGCCGCGCGCATCCCACGTCTGGCGGTTAGTTTCGTTGGCGGCATTGACCGCGGCCAGTTTGTGTCCATCCGCATCATGGCTGAAGGTGGTCGTGCGCTTCAGCGGGTCGGTGACCGCCATGGGCCGGCCCGCCAAGTCGTTGGTCAGTCCGGTGGGCTGCTGGTAGGCGTCCAGCGTCTGCACCAGCCAATCCCGCGCGTCATATATATTGGTGACCAGGGACGCGCCTGGGGCGGTGGTCGGCAGCGCCGTGGCGAGCAGATGCCGGGTGGCGCTCCAGGTGTTGGTGAGGGAATTACCGCGCGCATCGGTGGCGGTGAGGTTGTTGCCCACCGCATCATAGGTCAACCGGTTGACCACGTTGCTGGCGGCCACGGAATTGGTCAACTGTCGGCGGGCATTATATTGGTAGCTGGTGGCGAAGCCGCGGGCGTCGGTGTGATTGGTCACGTCTCCCAGCGAACTGTTGCCAAAACTTTCGCCGCCCAGGCTGCCGGGATAGGTAATCAGGTTCAACTGCCCGTAGGAATCATAACCGTAACTCGTGGTGCCGCCGGAATCCGTGCGGCTGGCCAGTGTGCCCGGAGAACCCGTGGTGTTATAAACATAATTCACCCAATCCCCCGCGCCATTGGTCTGGCCCGTCAGGGAAAACTGCGCGTTGTAACCGTAGGTGGTCGGATGGCCGTTCGCATCCACCGCCTGAATGAGATTGTTCTGGCCGTCATAGGCAAATTGATTCGTAAAGCCCAGGGGATCAATGACCGCCAGCAAATTATTATTGCCGTCATAAATGAACTGGTTGGTTTCATTCAAGGGGGAAACGGTCATCACCACATGATCCTGTCCGTCATAAAAAGTTTGGGTGAGATCACCCAGGGCGTCCTGTTGGCCGACGAGCCGGGTCTGATCATCGTAAAAATAAGTTTGTTGCCCGCCCGCCGGGTCTTGGGAAACGGTTCGCCAGCCGGACCAAAAAATCCGCCACATTTTATTGAGGCTCCCTCCGGTGTATTGCGTCGTCACCCGCCCAAAACTGTTGTAGAGGTTGCTCGCCACCAACTGCCCCAGCGCGTTGACGGTGGCCGTGATTTGATGGTTGGTGTCATATAGGTAGCTATTAGTGCCGCCTTGCGGGTCAATGGCTGCGGTTAAGTCGCCCGCGGCACTGTACCCATAGGTGACGGTGCGGGCGGGCGTGCCGTTGTCCGTCACCGCCAGCAACCGGTTGGAACTGCCGCTGTTATACTTAAAGGTCAGGGTGCGCCCCTTCCAATCGGTCACGGTTTGGACCAGATTGCTCGAGTTGTAGGTCAGCGTCAGCGCTTGCTGGTAGGGGTCCACGATATTGGTCGCCCAGCCGGTGCCGTTAAAATTGAAGGTGCGCCCATGTCGCTCTTGCAGGCTGTAGGCCGAACCGTTTTGCGTCAGCGTTTGGGTGGTGTTGGCCGGCGGGGTGTAGCTGCCATTGGGCTGCTTGATGAACTGCAGAGTGTCCTGGCCCATGGAAACGGACACCGCTTTGGCCGTGAGCTGGTCAATCCCCCATTTGGCAATCAACGCCGTCACCATCCAGTTTTTCGGATCGGGCGTATTGGTGTAAACCGCGTTGGCGGCGGAGGTGGCGGCGAGCATGGCGGCCGCCTGGGCCGGGGTGGTGCCGCCCAAGCCCGCCTGCGGCGCGCTGACCATGGCCGCATTCATATAGTAATTGTGCAGCCAGCCCGGACCCATGCCCGCCAGATTGCTATTACGTCGGCTGCTGTTGTAATACCGGGAGAACGCCAAGCCCCGTGGTTCGGTCTGCCCCAAAGACAGATCGGCGGTTTGCACTTGGAACGTGCCATCGGCCGTGTTGACCGGGTCCGCCGCCGTGAGATTGGCAACGGATGCCGGCGCAGAATCAAAGTATAGGGGTTGGGAACAACTGGCGTAATCAATAAACGCCGGGTTCACCGTTGCGCCCAAATCGGACGCATATCCGCCAAAAATACCGGGGCCAATTATCATGAGTGTACCGGCTTCATTCGGCAGCCGCGCCATCAACCCAAAGCCGGTCCAACTCCCCGATCCGTTGATGGCCACACTGCCATCTTGTGGCAGCAATAGCATGTAGCCCGCATTGATATAGCCGGCCAGGTCGTTGATGGTGTAATTGGACAATTTGGTTTGTACCGTTGACCAATTGGCGCTGCTGGCAAGATAAATCGCCTCGTGGTTGGCATTGGCCATTTCAAGCATTTTTACCGTCGAGCCCGCGATGATCCCGGAAGTTTGCAGTTGTTCAATCATTCCGTGTTCCATCGCGCTGCTAAAATACCCATAAAGGTCAAACCATTTTCCGTGGTAAATATCGCAGGTGAAGTCGCACGCCTGACCGACATTGTTGGCGGAAGCCTCGGTGGCCAAATAAATATCAACATAGTATCCCCGCCCGCTCTCCTGAGCCATGCGGCCAATCTTCTGCAAGTTCATCGGCAGCACCCCGATTTGCTGTGCCAGCATTCGACTCATATATTCGGTTTGCAGTTCCCAATTTAAACCCATGATATTTAGTGTCTCGGTGACGACTTGCCGGGAGGTGTCCGGCTGACCCTGGTGACGGTAAGCATCCAGTTTATTCTCGCGCTCACGCAACCAACCCCAGTCGGGTTCAAACGAATAAAGAATGGCATAATCGGAATTGGCGTAATAAGTGGCGGTATGCGTTGCGGTGTAACCACCGTTTGGAATATAAAGATTATTGGTCGTGTCCCAGCTCCCCGCATAAGGATGGTGTGCCGTCAGGGTGACGGCGTCGGTGGTGTTGAAGGTTCCCGAAGCCAAATTGGTGTCATCCTGCCATAGCTGCACCGTCGATGCGCCATAGACCAAGGAAAGGCGTTGGCCTTGAAGTTGCGGTATCAACCACTGATAATTCTTCCCGCCAAAAGTGATTTGCAGCGTGGACATCAGGTTGGTCGGGATGTTGACCCACGTCAGCGGCGGCATGGTGCCGTTCAGGTTCGTCGCCGCAAAGGGAAAATCCTGGCTCAGGAGCGTATTGGTTGACGGAATGATGGATTCTCCGCCCAGGATTTGTTCCACGCTGGCGTTGGGGGCATTAGACTGAAGGTAATTCAGCAGATTCACCGTATAGCCGCATAAAGCATTGCTAATGGCGGTTTCGTTCAAATTGGTGGCATAGCAATTTCCATTGATCGTGCCGAAGTCCAGCCCCCCAGCCACGCTCAGCAAATTGCTGCTGATGGCCGATGGACTACTGCCCATGGCGGTAGCCAGCGAAACCCCGGCCACTGGCGCGCTTACTTTGAAGGCCGGGTCCAGGTTGTAATTGGTCCCGCCCACCGTCACCGTCACCCACACCCGCTGAAAGGCGAACGTATTGTTTCCCAGGTTTCCCAAGTCCACGGAGTTCGCCGGATAACCGCGCCAGAATTTAAACAACTCATTCAAATACGCATAGGTTGACGGCCAGGTGCCGGGCGTGTTGGTGAAATTCAGTCCCAGCCAATGGTGTAAATCCCGGTTGCTGCCGTCCGGGTTGTCGAACGGCAGGGGCATCCAGCCGAATTGGTAGCCGGCATTGCCATAACCTGCCGCCCGCAGCAAGGCCACGAGCAGGGCGCACTGGTCAAAGTCGTTGCCGCTTTTTTCCAACAACGTTAGATTCGCCCCTTTCTTGGACCCAAAATATAGAATGTAGCGGATATGATCGTGAACGTAATTGTAGATTTTCAGCGGATCATCCTGTAACCCATCGGCCAGGGCTTGAATGTCCGTCGTGATGGCCTCGGCTACGACGGGCGGATTTGGCGGTGTTTGAGGTTGGATGTTTTGCGCAAACGCCGCCGCCCCGTCGTTTGCGGTCGGGTCGTTCGTCGTCAGGACATCATAGTAACCAATGGGAAACCATCCGGCGTTGGTGACCATGAGACCTTGTGCACGGCCATTGAGTGCCGCGATGGTGAGAAGACTTAATATCAACAGCCCTAAAGTTTTCATTTTTTGTTCCTCTCGGTTATTGTGAAACGGTTTGCACGTTGCCCTCGTTGTCCAGGCTGACGGTTCCGCTCTTGATGCCCGTCACCCCGTTCAACCAGTCCGCCGCCGTGTAACCGTAATTGGCCCGCTTCGTAGGATCGGTGAGGTTGTTGCTGGTTGGGTTCAACCCCAGCAGAACATCCCACCCCGTCAAAATGCCGTCCACCGAATTGGTGTTGCCGGCGGTGTGCGAAACCAGCGCCTGATAAGCGTCGGTCAAGTCCGCGCCGTCCGAGTCTTGCGGCGTGCCCAAAATCAGGAAACAAGTATTCTCGGGTAGCCCGGTAAGCTCGTAGGTATTACAGGGCGAACCCTGCCCCATCCACGCCCAGGGGTCGCTGTTGGGGCCAATCCCCAACTCGGAATTGGCGAACACGTCGAACACCGCGCCGGAACCGGACTGCCCGCCCAGAATGGTGAAGGTGACGTTCATCGTCCCATTGCCCGCCGCCGTCGCGGTGATGTTCGTCAGCCAGACCACGAAAGGGTTGGTGGCGTTGTATTCACAAGCCGCATACCCGACCCATTGCAGGTCGCCCGTCCCGGTGACCGCGTCCGGCGTCACGGCATTGGTGGACGGGTTGTAATTGGCGGAAACGATTTCCGGCCGGTTAAACGGGTTGAGGAGGTATTCAATCAAAAGCATTTGATACGTCTCGGCGATGGTGTCGGCATCCAAGGGGACGTTATAGGTGTCCAGATCGTCAAGCATGCCTTCCGCCTGGAGGACACCGTTGCTGTCGCTCCCGATGAAAAACCCGTTGGCCAGCGCGTTGGCCCCCGGATAATTCGTGATGGCCGGGCCGCTGGCGACCAGGGTGCCATCCACATACAAGGCGGTGTTCGTGGTCGAATAAGTGAAAGCGATGAAGTGCCAGTAATTCGTCGTCCAAGCGATGGGAGCGGTGACGTAGGTGCAGACGTTGCTTGAAAAATCATTGGTTTGGGCGGAAAAATACAGGTTGGCCCCCACGTCATCCACATACAGGCTCCACCAACCAAAACTGGAATCCGGGGTGTAGCCGCCAATTTCGAGGAGGCGGGCAAATTCCCCCGGCCCGGACCCGCCCATATTGGTGCTGGACCAGTCGGGCGCATACCAAAAACTAACGGAGCCCACATTTACCGTCAAATTCGTCGTCCCACTGGCATTGGTGACGGCGAATTGAAGCCACGCCGGATTGCCGGGGCTGTCGAGTACCAAATCCGTGCCGTTGCCTTCGTAGTTGGAAGTCAGGTTGGTGAACGAGAGCGGCGCGCAGCCATTATCACTCGTCCAGAAATTGGTGTCGTTAAACGACCAGGAATTGAGCGGAACATAGTTCGGGCTGGAATTGGTGCCGCCGGGGGCCATGACCGACGCTTGAGCGAACTTCGCCGCCAGCCCCAACCAAACCACCGCCAGCGCCAGAATGCCGACCAGCATCCGGTCCACCTTGTGCCGCGAGTTTGCCGCTCCTTCGTTCGTCTTCATCTTCAATTCAATCCCTTGGGGTTAAGTGTGCCTGCTTGAAAACGGGGGATACATTAAGCCATTTATTGGAAATGCCCAAGAAAAATCCCGTAAAAATGCGCTCGGCCCAATCCTTGAAAGGGGCGGGGCGGTTTCCCCGCCGCGCCCGTCGGAAAACCCTGTGAGTCGTGTGCCGTGTCCATGCTCATGATTTTTTCTCCTGCCTGCTGGTTCGCCTGCATTTTCACCCCCGTCACCGGATAAATGCAAGCCCTAAAATTAAACTATAGTAAATGTTAATCCGCTTCATTGCCTGTTTGAATCAAGTGTGCCGTCTGTTCCTTTACATCGCCGCGTTTTGGGAGATGCCCTTCGGGTGCATCGCAAGCGCGCCAAACTCACGCAAGAGGCCCTGGCGGAAAAAACGGGCTTGTCCGTGGTCTTCATTTCCCTGTTGGAAAATGGTCGCCGGACGGTTTCGGTGGATGCGCTGTTACGGATTGCCCGAGCCCTCCATGTGGAACTTAAAGACCTTGTACGGAGCATCAAGTAGTCGGAAAAGGGGACGACCACAAAAAATGCGTGCGTCCCGGCAAAAAGCGCGAAGGTTCCGCCCTTGCGAAAAATCGCGGATGCCCCCATAATCTTCCGCACTATTTTATGAGCAAAACTCCAATTCGCGTGGCCATCACCGGCGCTGCCGGGCAAATCGGTTATTCCCTCCTGTTCCGCATCGCCTCGGGCGCGGCGTTCGGGCCGGAACAACCCGTCATTCTTCACCTCATTGAAATCCCCGATGAAAAAGCCCTGGCGGCGCTGCACGGCGTCTGCATGGAGTTGGACGATTGCGCCTTCCCCTTGTTGAAGGGGATCGTGCCCACTTCAAAGCTGGACGAAGGGTTCAAGGGCGTAAACTGGGCGCTGCTCGTGGGCGCGGTGCCGCGCAAGGCGGGGATGGAGCGCAAGGATTTGCTGGGCATCAACGGCAAGATTTTCACGGGCCAGGGTCAGGCCATCGCCCAAAACGCCGCGAGCGACGTCCGCGTGCTGGTGGTGGGCAATCCGTGCAACACGAACTCGCTCATCGCCGCGAACAACGCGGCGGGCGTCCCGAAAAACCGTTTCTTCGCGATGACGGCGCTGGATGAAAACCGCGCCAAAACCCAGCTCGCCCAGAAGGCCAGTGTGGATGTGACCGCCGTGACAAATCTCGCCATCTGGGGCAACCACAGCGCCACGATGTTTCCCGATTTCTTTAACACGAAGATCAACGGCCGCCCCGTGCCGGAGGTCATCAGCCACCGCGAATGGCTGGAAAAGGACTTCATCGCCACCGTGCAACAACGCGGCGCGGCGATCATCAAGGCGCGGGGTTTGAGCAGCGCCGCCAGCGCCGCCAACGCCGCCGTCAACACCGTTTACAAGCTCACGCATCCGACGCCGGACGGCGACTGGTTCAGCGTGGCCGTGCATTCCGACGGCAGCTACGGCATAGAGAAGGGCTTGATCTTCAGCTATCCCATCCGCAGCAACGGGAAGGATTTTGAAATCGTCCAGGGTGTGCCCCTCAACGAATTCAGCCGGGCCAAGATCGCCGCCACGGAAAAAGAATTGCAGGAAGAAAAGGGTCTGGTGGCGGATCTGCTGCCGAAGTGATGTCGGACGGGGAGCACCCTCCCCAAGCCGGAACGATCTATTTCAACCGCCGATGGACGCCGATGAATGCAGATAAAAACGAGCGGAAAAATTGATGTCGTCAAGACTTGGCCGAGTGCCCGTTGGGGCCTTGGTTTTTTGGGCTTTGCCATCTCTCCTCATCTGCGTTTATCTGCGGTTAAGCTCTTTTTCAATTGCAGGGTTATGGCTAAGGCTTGTGATTCGCGCTAAAAAATGAAGGGAAGACCCAAAATCGGCACGGTGGGCGAGTTGGCCTTCGCCACCGAGGCCCGCCATGCGGTGGAGTTTGCCGGCAACGGCATGCCCGCCGTGCTGTCCACGCCGCAACTGATTGGTTTTATCGAGCGGACCGCCCGCGAAACCCTGGCTGGATTTCTCGACGCCGACGAACGCTCCGTGGGCATGGAAATCGAAATCCGGCATCTGGCGCCCACGCTCGTGGGCGGCACGGTGCATTGCACGGCCCGCATCATCCAAGTGGATGAACGCAAGGTGGATTTTCAGGTGGAAGCCCGCGACGCCCACGAACTGATCGCCCGCGGCCTCCACAAGCGCGCGGTGATCCGCCTCGAGAGCTTCAACCGGCGGGTGCGGGCCAAGTCGGGTTGAAGGCCGGCCGTTCCGGGATGGAGGCGCGGTTCAATGCGAACCCCCGACCAGACGGACGGACCGGCCGGGCTGGGGTTTCCGCTCCAACAACTTGCGGCAACCGGCCAGGAGCGTTTCAATATCGAAGGGCTTGTGCAGAACCGGCACCACCATGGACTCCAGTTTTTCGTTCATGCTCAGACTGCCCGCATCCCCCGTAATCAACAAGAAACGCGCGGCCAAGTGCGGTTGGTGCTTCAAAATCCACTCATACAACCCAAAACCATCCAACCCGGGCATGCGCACATCGGAAATGACCAGGTCAAAATCCGCCTGTTGGAGGCGCATCACCGCCCGCTGCCCGGATTCCACCTGGTCAACCAGGCAGGCCATGTTTCGCCGCAGGGCTTCCTGCACCATGCCGGTGACAAACTCCTCGTCATCGGCGATCAAGATTCGGAGCCGCCCCTTGATGGGCGGTAAATCCGGGTTCCCGGCGGCGGCGCTCTCCGCCCGCCCGGGGTCGGAAGTTTGATCAAGTTGCTCCTGGGTGGCCTGGGGCAACGACACGGTGAATTCGGTGCCGACGCCGGGGGTGCTTTCCACGGTGATGTCACCGCTGTGACTTTTCACCACGTTCAAGCAGACGCTCAACCCGAGACCGGATCCCCGCTCGGCGGTTTTGGTGGTGAAGAAAGGGTTGAAGATCTGGTTGAGGTTTTCGGGTTGGATGCCGTGACCGGTGTCCGCCACCCGGAACCGCACCGCGCCATCGGCGGCCTGGATGGAGAGTTGCAGCCGCTTTTCAGGCGCATTTTCCATCGCATCCAGCGCATTGAAGATCAGGTTGATCATGACCTGCTTGATCTGCGCGGCATCGGCGTAAATCAGCGCCGGTTCCGTCATGAATTCGGTTTTCTCCCGGCAACCGCTGGCGCGCAGGCGGAACCGCAGCAGGGCCTGCACTTCGTCGAACAAATCCCGCAAATCCACGATGGCCAGTTCGCGGGCCAGCGGCCGCGACAATTGCAGCAGTTGGCGGATGATCTTGGCCGATTCCATGGCCGCATTGCGGATGATGTCGCAATACGGTCCCAGTTGTTCATTGCCCTGCAACCGGGAGATTTCGAACTGCAACAGATCGGAATAACCGACGATCGGGGCCAGCTTGTTGTTGATTTCGTGCGCGATGCCGCCCACCAGGGAATCCAACAACGCGGATTTTTCCTTTTGAATCAGCCGGTGCTCCAGCACCCGCTGTTCGGTGATGTCATTGAGCAGAATGCTAATCTGCCCCGTGGCCTGAACCCAGTTGGAATAGAACTTGAACATTCGCGGACCGCGCGCAGGCAGTTGCAGCATGAATTCGCTCGTCCGGGCCGTGTTGTCAGCGGGATGCTCCTCATGCTCGCGGAGCAGGCGGAGGAACGCCCCGCGTTCCTTGGCCGCCACATAAAGGCTTAAATCCCAGGGTTCACCGCCGGTCCCGCCGGGCGGTGCCTCCCGCCCCAGCAGCACTTCCAGGCGCCGGTTGAACGTTTCCATCTCGCCGCGCGGGTTCAGCAGCGCCACGCCCAGCGCGCTGTTTTCAAACAGAATTTCATACCGGCCCTGGGATTGCCGCAGTTCGTTGAGGCTGCGGAAGAGTTGGCCGTTGTTTTCCTGCAACGCCCGTTGCTGTTCCTCCGCCAGCCGCGTTTTTTCAAGGATCAGCCGCGACTGCCGTTGCACCAGGGTGGGCACCGTGATGATCCCCAAATATTCCCCGGCCGCATTGACCAGCGCCACGTCGTCATAAAAACGGTCGCCCGACCGCGACAGCGCCTGATCCAATACCGTCAGCAGCGGGGTGGACTCGGGCATCAGCAGGGGATGGTCCATCAAATTCAACCCGATGACCTGCCGGCCGTAGATGGCAAAGCCAAAGCGGGCGCCCAGGAGAAATCCGATCTGGCCGCGTGAAACGAGGCCCAACAACCGCCGCCCCTCCAGCACCCCGATGTATTCCTGGGGATGCTGCTTAAACCAGTTATAGACGTTCTCCACCGTCTCCGTCGCCGGCACCGATTCCCGGTGGTCCACCAACTCCGCCAAATCCACCTGCTCGGTCGCCTTTGACTCCTGCTCATGAGTGTTCAAAGTCACAAGCCTTATTATCGTCAAAACCCGGTGGTTTCTGTGTTTCAAACCGGTTACAATCAGGTGACGGTTTTCGGCGGTTGGGGCGGGGAAATCGCGCGGGGCGGGCGGAGCAAAAATACGACGGGTGCAGCGGAGACACACGATTTACACCGCCACACCCGCCGAGGTGCCCAGTTCTCATCGGGCACTTTCAACTTACCCTACATTCCGGTGGTGACAAGTCGTTTTGGAAAAATATTTCATCCCGGCCCATTGCCGCTTATGCTCCGGGTGGCTTCCCGCCCTCCCGCCGGTTGGTTGCAGAAGCCGCTATGTTTAAAAACCTGTGGAAACTGCGCGTTGCGTGGCTGGGGCTGTGGCTGCTCGCCGGCGGGCCGGGGCTGCACGCGGCGGAACTGACGGATGCGCCGTTTACGGTGGAATCGTGGAGCATCGAGGAGGGCCTGCCCCAAAGTTCGGTCATCTCCATCATTCAAACGCGGGACGGCTATCTCTGGCTGGGCACGCTCCGGGGGTTGGTCCGCTTTGACGGGAACCAGTTTACCGTCTTTAATGAGTTTAACACGCCGGGGCTGGGCAGCGACCAGATTGTCTTTTTGTTCGAGGACAGCCAAACGAATCTTTGGGTGGGCACCGACACCGCCGGCGTGGCGCTGATCAAAGATGGCCGGGTGCGGTCCGTGCCCCTCGGGGCCGTGGGGCACGCGAGTCGTCTGATCTCGGCCGGTGAAGACACGAATGGGGCCGTCTGGCTCTACACGGCCGATGCCCGGTTGAGCCGCTGGCAGGACGGCCAAACCCAATCTCTGAACCTCTTCCAGGCACCGGCGATTTCCCGGATGATGGCGGTCGAACCAGCGGGGGCGGTTTGGATCAGTGAATATGAAGCCGGCGGGGCGGGGATGTTTTCCTTCCGCCCGGATAATTTCCACCCGCCGGCACTGCCGATTGAACAAAACATCCGCGCCCAGCGGATTGATTTCATCCTCGCGAGCCGGAGTGGGGGCGTGTGGCGGTTGATGGATGGCCGGGTGCAGAAATGGAACGGCACCGTGCAGGATTTCGGTCCGTATCCCTGGACGAATTCCACCGTCCCCGCCATGGTCGTTTCGGCGGCCTGCGAGGATGCCGCGGGGAATCTCATCTTGGGCACGCCCACCAACGGGGTTTATTGGTTTGAGCCCGGCGGCAATTACCGGCACATCACCCGGGCCCAGGGATTGTCATCCGACTACATCCTGTCTCTGTGTCTGGACCAAGAGGGGGATTTGTGGGTGGGGACGGATGGCGACGGGTTGAACCGGGTGAAAAAGAAGTTGTTCCGATCACCGGTCAATCTCAGCCCTCTCTCGGCGCAGTCGGTGGCGTGGGATGGCAACGGTGGTTTGTGGACGGCCTTCAACGAGAACGGCGTGACCTATTGGCGGACCAACGAGGCGCGGCATTATGATGTGGGGCGCGCGCAAAACGCCTGGACCGTGCTGGTGGATCACCGGAAGCAAGTTTGGGCGGGCACGCGCGACGAAGGTCTGTTTGAATTGCTAGACGGCCGGTTTCAACCCGCCGCCGGGGCGGCGGGGCTGGGGCCGCACATCTTCGCCCTGTTCGAGGATCGCAGCGGGCAATTATGGGTGGGCGCCGGCAACGGATTGGCGGTGTGGAACGGGCAGTCTTGGAAAACCTACACCACTCAAGATGGATTGCCGGAGAACATCATCCGGGCCATCGCGCAGGATCCGGCGGGAACGATTTGGATTGGCACCGAAAACCAGGGGTTGGCTTATTTACAGGCGGGTAAATTTGTGGCGCTGGGGGCGTCGGCCAAGGGGCCGCCGGGCAACGACATTTCCGCGTTGTATATTGATCCGGCGGGAACCCTGTGGGTGGGCACGGCCGGACACGGTTTGGGGCGCCTGAAAAACGGTCAGTGGAAGCATTTTTCCACCAGCGACGGTCTGGCCGGTAACAGCATCAGCTACCTCATTGCAGATGACGCGGGCAATTTATGGATCGGCTCGAACGCGGGTTTGATGCGCGTCCCGCAGGTTGATGGCGATTTGGATTTTTCGGCCCTGCGCACGTTCGGGCGGGAGGACGGTTTGCCGTCGCGGGAATGTTCCATCGGCTCCCAACCGGCGGCCTGCCGGGCGGAGGACGGGACGTTGTGGTTTCCGACGGCCAAGGGGCTGGTCTCCGTCAACCCGGTGGCCCTCGGTTCCCGGCATCCCCTGCCGCTGGTGCGGATCGAATCGGTGCGGGTGGACAATCACCAGGAACAAAAGTCGGATTTGCTCAGCTCCGATTGGGCGCCCGCCATTCTGGTGCCGCCCGGCGCCGAGCAGTTGGAAATACGTTATACGGCCCTGCATTTCTCGGCGCCGCGCGCGGTGCGGTTCCGTTACCAATTGGAGGGCCATGACAGCACGCCGACCGAGGCCGGTGGCGAGCGGGTGGCCCGCTATCATAATTTGTGGCCCGGCCATTACCGTTTTCATGTCTGGGCGGCCAATGAAGACGGCGTTTGGGCCGAGCCCGGCCGGGTGCTGGCCATCACGGTGCAGCCGGAATTCTGGCAGACGCGGATGTTTCTTGCCGGTTTGATCGTCCTGGTGCTGGCCGTGGTGGCGGGCGTGGTGCGCTATCTTTCCACGCAAAAACTCAAGCGCACGGTGGCGCTCTTCAAACAGCAGGAGGCCCTCGAACACGAGCGCTCCCGCATTGCCCGCGACCTGCACGACCAGTTGGGCGCGAACTTGACCCAGGTGGCCCTGCTCGGGGAAATGGCCAAATCCGACCGTGAATTGCCCGAGGAAGTGGAATCCCACGCCGAACAAATCCTCCAGACGGCGCGGGAGACCACCCGGGCGCTGGATGAAATTGTCTGGGCCGTGAACCCCTCGAATGACACCCTCGAGGGGCTCGTGAACTACGCCGTGAAATACGCGCAGGATTATCTCGCCCTGGCCGGTCTGCGCTACCGGGCGGACGTCCCCGCCCAATTGCCGGCCGCCGCCCTGCCCCCCGACGTGCGCCACAATGTCTTTCTTGCGTTCAAGGAGGCGGTCAACAACGTGGTCAAACACGCCCAGGCCTCCGAAGTGTGGATTCGGCTGCAATTTTCGCCGGAATCGTTTACCTTCGAAATTGCGGACAATGGCCGGGGGCCGGCGCACGGGGATCCCGAACGGACGAAGAACCGAAACGGGCTGCGCAACATGCGCAAGCGGCTCGAGGAGATCGGCGGGGCGTTTGCGCTGACACCCGGAGCCGGCGGCGGCACGCTGGTCCGGCTCACGGCCCCGCTGGGGAAGTCCGTACCGCCGACCGACGTTTGAATTAAATACTATTTTATGCCCATTACCGTAGCCATCGTGGAGGACAACGACAAGTTGCGCGCCACCCTCGCCCGCGTGCTCAACCGCGCCGACGGTTTCAAATGCGTCAGCGATTACCCCAACGCCGAGGACGCGCTCAAGGCGCTGCCCCAGATCCGGCCGGATGTGGTGCTGATGGACATCAACCTGCCGGGCATGAACGGGGTGGATTGCGTGCGGCAATTGAAGGCCGCCAACCCGCAAATCCAGGTCATGATGCTCACGGTCTATGAGGACACAGAGAACATTTTTGACGCGCTGGCCGCCGGGGCGAATGGTTACATGCTCAAACGCACCCCGAGCCGGGAATTGCTGGACGCCATCCGGGAGGTGCACCGGGGCGGTTCGCCCATGACGATGCACATTGCGCGCAAGGTGGTGCAATCGTTTCAGCGCGCCCCGGCGGCCGAATCCGCGCCGCGCGAACATCTCTCCGAACGGGAGCAGCAGGTGCTGGATTTATTGAGCCAGGGGCTGATGTATAAGGAAATCTCGGACAAACTCGGCATCAGCTACGAGACGGTGCACACCTACATCCGCCGCATCTACGAGAAATTACAGGTCCGCACCCGGACCGAGGCGGTGGCCAAATTTTTACGGCGGTAAGGCGGCGGCGTTGGTGGCAATCGTTTGGGCCGCCGTGGCCGGGGCGAGACCCGCCGGGCTGAGGACGCCATTGAGCATCGCCGCCACCACCCCCAGCGTTTGCGTGGGCAACGGCGTGACGCTGACCCCATCCAGGTTGAAAAAATCAACGTCATTGCGGGCGGCAAACTGCAGGGTGGTCTGGTTGGTCACGGCCAGGACCACGAATTGCAGATTGGTCCAGTCAAACGCCCCCAGGTTGGACTGGTTGTAAACGAAGTTGGCCGTGGTGGAATTACTGTTCCACTGCACCTGGAATTGATTGGGCGTGCTGATATACGGATTGGCCAGCCAGAAGGAAAGCAGATAATACTGGCCGGCCTGCGTGGGGAGGGGTTGGGACAGACTGGCCAGCGTGAACTGCTCACCCAGGGCGGCGAAGCACAAGTTATTGCCCTCGGGGGAGTAGCCGTTGTTCGTTCCATAAGCCACGATATTATCGTTGTAAACCGATGAGTTCCCCGACAGATTCCAATAGGCGAAATCGTCCGCGGCAAAACTGCCGTCCTGCACCAATTCCTGGTCCGCCTGGAGGGTGAATTGCCGGAGTTGGCCCTGGCCGCTGGTTTGATTGGTGAACCACAGACTGGCGGTATAGACCCCCGCCGGCAGGACGCTGGCGGCGGAATTCAAACTCACGCTGACATTGGTGCCGCCGCCGGCCGCCAGGGTGCCGCTGGTGCCCGAGAGGTTAAGCCAGGTGGCCGTGCAACCCACTGACCAGTTGAGGGTGGCTTTGCCGGTGTTCGTCAACCCAAAGGTCTGGGTGGAAACTGTGAACGGGCCGCCGAGTTGTCCGTTGGCGACCGCGCCCCGGCCGGGGGTGATTTGGAAACCATCCGGTTGCGTCAGGGCGAGGATCAGGCTGCCCCCGGCCGGGCTGCCCCAACCGGTGCAGAGATCATAGCCCGGCACGGCAAGATATTGGGTGACGTTGTTATTCGTATTATTCCCCACCGTGATGTCGTCGAAAACGGCCGTGTAACCCGAGCCGGTGCCGAGGCGATAAAGGGCCGGGTTTAGAAACCCGATGGTATAGTTGGCGCCGCCCAGGGCGGCCATTTGCTGGTTGATCAGAGCGGTGAAGCCCGCCCACAACGGCGCCGCCGCGCTGGTGCCCCCCGTAATTTCATTCGTGCCGTTGTCCGCCACCAAAAAGATATTGTCGGCCACCATGGCCGCATCCGGGCAGTTGCGGTGAGTGATCGATCCATGGTTGAAGGCCGTGCCGACGCCCGCTTGCCACGAGGGAAGGGGGTAGATGGCGCTGACACCACCACCAGTGACATACCTGCCCAGCCCAATCCCGGAATTCCAAGCCGTCTCCTCCAACCGCACGCCGCCCGGGCCGGTGGTGGCCAGGGTGGTGCCCCCCACCAGCGTGATATAGGGATCATCCTCGGGGGGAATCATGGAATTGACCGCGCCACTGTCGCCGGACGCGCAGAGGAACGATTGACCCTGCGCGGCCATTTTCTGGAAATAAACATCCATGGCGCTTTGTTGCGCGGATGAGACCGAGCCAAAATCCCAGGAACAACTGAACTGTTTGATGAGGGGGTTGGCAGCCATGGCTTGCAATATATCATTCGGTTGTCCGTTGGTGCCCCCTTCAAAAATCACCACCTTGTCCAGGCCGGGGGCCATCGAGACCGCCATCTCGATGTCCAGGGCCACTTCGCCGTTTCCGCTGTTGGTTCCCATTGTGGGGATGCCATCGAAGTTATCCAGCAGCACATTTTGCAGCGGCACGGACGACAGCCCCATCTGGCGCTCATAGGAACGGATGTCTCTCGAATAATAACCATCGAACTCCAGCAAGCCCACCTGCTGGCCCGCGCCGGTGAGCGTCACGCCCGGGGCGTAGGCCGCCCGGTAATCAAACCCGCCCAGGTTGCCGCCGGGGCCCGAGCCCATTTGCGGCCGGGCTTGGGCGGCGGGCTTGATCGGCGTCCGCCGCAGGTTCATGGGCTTGGGCCGGGAATAATTGTCCAGGCCACCGATGAATGAAATCGGCACGCCGGCCTCGACCGACGGTTCCGTGTCCGGCGCAAAAAACGTGCGCGATTCCGTCGGATGCCGGTAGGTCCGCAGCGTCACCCGGAGGGCGTGTTCGAGGTTGGTGACCGGCGCGCTGACTTCCAGCAGCATCCGGTTGGGATGCCGGGCGGTGACGGTCAGGCCGTTGCGGGCGGCCCAGGCGATGACCGCCGCATAATCGTTCGTCGTGGGGCCGAACCGGGCGTCGAACCCCTCCGGGGTGAGGTAGTGATGATATTGGGGGCTGGCGGGATCATAGATTTGATCGAGCAGATTCGTCAGGGCCTCCGGGTGATGCAACGGCAGGTAGATGGACAATCTCAGCCGGGAGGCACCGTCCAGTCGGCCCAAGGGTTGCAGCCCGGAAACGATGGCCGGCACGTGGCCCGCCAACGGCGTTCGCGCCGGGGTTTGCGCCCGGCCCCCCGGGACGGAACCCAGCAGGACGACCGCCGCAATCAACAGCACTTTTCCCCACACCTTGCCAACATGCATGGGGCCAAGGTAATCGCGAACGGCCCGGGGCGCAAGGCGGACGCGACGGGCAAGGATGTCAATGCACCCGATTAGTTGTTTACCATCACCGTTTCGAACTCGGCGGTCAGGAGGCCCGTGGCGTCGCGGGCGACCACGGAAAGGGTGTGAGGGCCGTTCGCAACGGTGGTCGTGTCCCAAGAGGTGGTATAGGGGGCCCGGGGCACTTCGGAGCCGAGGTCCGCGCCATCTACCCGGAATTGGACTCCCGCCACACTGACGCCGCCGCCGCGATGAACGGTGGCCGCCACCGGAATCGTGCCGGACACCGTCCCCTGCGTGGCCGGCGCGATGATGACATTGGAAAACTCCAGATGCTCCGACGGCAACACAGTGCGGCAGATGCGAAAACCGATTTCCTCGCTTTTGGTGTCCGGCCCCCACTGCCAGTGGTTGGCCGACATTTCGTGATGGCCGGCGTCGTTCCAAAAAGCGCCGCCCTTGGCGATGTGCTCGCCGCCCGTTGCGGGTCCGGTCGGATCCACCTGCGGGGTGGACGGGTAATTGTTGGTGCTGTGGGTGTCGTGGCGGTCCTGACACCACATCCACAAATTGCCGGTCATGTCATAGACCCCATACGGATTCGGCCGCAGGGTGCCGACGTCATGGGTGACGCCATGGCTGTTGCCCGTGGCGGAATTGCGGTTCCCCGAGCCGTCACTCCAGGAATACAGCAGGCTGTTGGTGTTATATTCATTGCCGTAGGAGAGGAGCGTCGTGGTGCGGGCGCGGGTGACAAATTCATTTTCGGCGGAGGTCAGCAGCCGGTAGCCGTTCTTGGTGAGGTCAACGTCCCCGGACGCCGAATAGGCGGGGGTCAGCCCCGCTTTGATGCTCAAATCATTGCAGTAGGCGACGGCCTCGTTCCAAGACACCCGGTCCACGGGGAGATTGAGGTCGCCCGCAACCTGGTGCTTGCTGGGATTGGTCCGGCTATTGAGGCCCACATATTGGCCCTGGGAGATTTGCGTGGGGCGCATCAAGAAATCGTAGGTGAAACGAACCTCATGCACCGGGGTGGTCTGGGTCCAGACCCTGCCGCCGAGCGACTGGCCCATCTGGAAGGTTTGATCCTTGGAGTGGATGAGCACGAGGGTGTCGGGATCAACCGCGCCCGCCCGCCCGGCGGGCAACAGGAGGGACAACCAGAGACAAACGCTGACTTTGGCCGCAAAGCGGGCCGGCAGGATTGGTTTCATATTGGATGAATTTGAAGATAGGAATGGCGGATGATAATGACAAGCCTGATTTTACAGCCTGATCTTACGAGGGCACATCTCGACACTGCCCCCGTAGCGCAGGTTTCCAAACCTGCCGTATCGCCGATTTCCAAATCGGCAGACCATCCGAAGTTCAAGGGCTCACCTTGTTCAACGGCCTGCGGGTTTGTCCCGCAGAGCGGGACGCGATACAGCCGACTTGGAAGTCTGCGGCACTTTGCCTCTGACCGGTGGAAATTTGGGGGCAGGGTCAGGATGCGCTCCGTTGCGAAGTAACGGCATTAAAACTGTTTGCGTTTTCCCGCGCCTGGTATAGAATTCGCCTCCCATGCAACCGGGGTTGGATTTGCTCATTGGCGCAATCCCTGGCGGCGGGGGGAAATTTGGTTGGCAGGATAGCTCAGTTGGTAGAGCAGAGGACTGAAAATCCTTGTGTCCCCGGTTCAATTCCGGGTCCTGCCACCACTTCAATTTTGTGGTGGTCGCGGACGGTTTGAAAACACTTCACAAATATCTCGCCCGGCAGGTGCTGGCCTCGCTGTCCCTGACCGTGGTGGTGTTCACCTTCGTCCTGCTGGTGGGCAACCTGCTCAAGGAAATCCTCTCCCTGCTCGTCACCGGCGGGGCGCGCTTCAGCCTGGTGCTCGAAGCCGTTGGGTTGATCATCCCCTTCCTCTGGGTCTATGCCCTGCCCATGGGCCTCCTCACCGCCACCCTGCTCGTCTTCGGCCGCTTCAGCGCCGACCAGGAACTCACCGCCGCCCGCGCCAGTGGCGTCAGTTTGATCTCCCTCGCCACCCCCATCCTTCTGATCAGCCTCGCGTGTTGCGGACTCAGCGCCTGGATCAATCTGGAACTGGGCCCCCGCTCCCGCGTGGCCTACAAGAACCTCATTTATCAGGCGCGGTATGAAATGGCCACGGTCCAAATGCCCCCCCGCACCCTCATTCACGACTTTCCCGGCTACCTGTGCTGGGTGGGCGAAAACCACGAAGGCTATCTGAAGGACATCCAGATCAAGCAGTTCTACGCCGAAAGCGACACCAACAAATACAACTTCATCCATGCCGCCGAAGGCCGGTTGGAAGTGGACCGCCCCAATAAACTCCTCACGCTCGATCTGACCAACGCCGCCAGCCAGATGAGCGACGGCGTGCGGGAACACAATTCCTGGGTCCGCGCCACCAGGATCATCATTGATTTAAACGCCGACACCAACCAGGTTTACCACCCCAAACTCAGCGACATGACCGGCGGACAGTTGCGCGCGCAAATCGAGGAATTGCGCCGGCAATTCCCCATGACCCCGGGGCAAAAGCAGGACCCCACCCTGCCCGCCCGGGTCGAGTTGAACCGCGAAGTCGCCTTTTCGTTTGCCAGTTTCGGTTTTGCACTCATCGGCATCCCGCTGGGCATCCGCGTTCACCGGCGCGAAACCAATATCGGCATCGCCGTCGCCCTGGCGTTGACGGTCGTGTATTACAGCTTCATCCTCTTGGGCGAATCCCTGTCCGCCCGCCCCGCCTTCCATCCGGATTTGATCCTGTGGATCCCCAACTTCATCTTCCAGGCCGTCGGCGGAGTGCTGCTGTGGCGCGCCAACCGGGGCTTCTAACACCCTTATTCCCGACGGTGAATCAGGGTCAATGAGGCCTGGTCCACCGGCTTGATCAACACCTCGTCAATATTCACATGCGCCGGGCGGCCGGCCACCCAGACCAGCGTCTCCGCAATATCCTCCGCCCGCAACGGCACCATCCCCGCATAGACCTTTTTGGCCTTGGCTCCGTCCCCCTTGAAGCGCACCAGGGAAAATTCCGTTTCCGCCAGCCCCGGATCAATCGAACTCACCCGGATCCCCGTGCCCAGCAATTCCAACCGCAACGTGCGGGTGATCTGCAATTCGCCCGCCTTCGCCGCACAATACACCGCCCCGCCGACATAAACCCCGTGCCCCGCCGTCGAGCCGATGTTCAGGATGCTCGCCCCGGCCTCGCGCGCCAGCAACGGCAGCGCCGCGCGGGTCATGCGCAGAATCCCCAGCACATTCGTTTGCAGCATCGTCTCCCAATCCTGATCCTTCCCTTCGGCCACCGTGTCCAACCCCTGCGCACCGCCGGCATTATTGATGAGCACGTGCAACCGGCCGGTCTTCGCGCGCGGTCCCCGGATCAAGCCGCCCGCCCACTGCACAAAAGCCTCCACGCTGGCCGTCTCTGTCACATCCAGCGAATGCACGTGCGCCGCCGCCGCGCCGGCCCGGCGGGCCCGGGCCGCCACCGCCTCCAAACGCTCCACCCGCCGCGCCCCCAGCAGCACCCGGGCGCCCGCCGCGCCAAACGCCACGGCGGCCGCCGCGCCAAAGCCGCTGGACGCGCCGGTGATCAGAACCCATTTGTTTTTAAGCGGTGAAGCGGGGGGTTTCATGGTTTGAAAAAAAAATGCATGGTGGAGTTGAGGGGGATCGAACCCCTGACCTTCTCATTGCGAACGAGACGCTCTACCAACTGAGCTACAACCCCATGCCGGGGCAATCGAAACAACTAAAACCGGGCCAAACAGTGTGGACCAGCAACAGCATTCCGTCAAGGCGACCATTATGGAATAAAAAAAATCCGTGGCAAGCGCAAAGCGCCACGCCGGGAAAACCCAAAAAAACCTCGGCCAACTGCGGAGAAGGCCAGCCGGGGTGAAAATGAGCCTGTTGCAACCCCACTTCAAGTGGTGATAATGCCGCCCATGAACCTTGACGCGTGCAAGAATACTGGCGCGCATCGAGGTGCGCCGGCAAAGCGCAGCGACGACGGCGCTTTCGCCGCACCCATCCATGGCCCTGCCACTCCCGCCCATCCCAAGTGGGAGGTTGAGTTTGAACTTTAAAATTTGAATTTTTGAATCTTCCCCGGGCTTCTCTGCTTCCCCGGCCGCGACAATTCCCCAAAAAATTGTTTGTCCACTTCTGGAGTTCAGAGACATCCTATTTGCAGATGATCGAACCGGATGACCATGCCTTGCTCGCCGCGTACACCCGCAACGCCTCCGAAGCGGCGTTCGCCGCGCTGGTGGCGCGGCATCTGCCCCTGGTCCATTCCACCGCCCTGCGGGCCACGGGCAACGCCCACCACGCCCAGGAGATCACCCAGGCCGTCTTCATCATTTTGGCGCGCAAAGCCGGTCGCCTGGGACCATGCGTGGTGTTGTCCGGCTGGCTGTATCAGACCGCCCGGCTCACGGCAGCCAACTTCGTCAAGCGGGAAATCCACCGGCAGGAACGCGAACAAGAGGCCTATATGCAATCCACTTTGAACGAACCGGCCGCGGCGTGGGTGCAGGTCGCCCCGTGGCTGGACGAAGCCATGGGCCGACTCGGCGAAGCCGACCGCAACGCCCTCGTGCTGCGGTTTTTTGAAAATAAAACCGCCCGCGAAATCGCCGCCACCCTCAAGCTGAATGAAGCGGCCACGCACAAGCGCCTGAGCCGGGCGTTGGACAAACTGCGGAAATTTTTCCTGAAACGCGGCGTCACCCTGTCCGCCACGGCCATCGCGGGTGCGGTCTCGGCGCATTCCGTGCAGGCCGCGCCCGCCGGGCTGACCACCACCATCTCCACCCTCGCGCTGACCAAGGGCGCGGCGGCGGGCGGTTCCACCCTCACCCTGGTCAAAGGAGCATTGAAACTTATGGCATGGACCAAAGCAAAAACGGCGGTGATCACGGGCGCGGTCTTGATTCTGGCCACCACCGGCACGGTGGTCCTGGTGCAACATTACGGCCATCACGGACCGGCCCGACCGCCGATGACCCCGGCCGCCATGGAGGCGTTCCGGCAGGAAAACATCGCGCACCTCAACCAGTCCAAACAATGGGCGCTGTCCTGCATCATGTATGCCGCCGACCATCAAAACCAATTGCCCACCAAACTCGCGCAATTGAAACAATATTCCTCCGGGCTCGCGGAAACCGATTGGGAACTGGTCTCCGGCGGCCAACTGAACCAGTTGGCGAATCCGTCCGCCACCATTCTGCTGCGGGAAAAAAATCCCCGGCGGTCGCCGGATGGCGGTTATTACAAAACGTACGCCTTTGCCGACGGACACGCGCAACTGGACCATTCCCCCGACGGCGACTTTGCCGCCTTGGAGCGGCAGCGCGGTTATTTGCTCCATCCGGCCGGAAATTAGTGGACAAAAAAGATTGTCGGAATGCCCGTTCAATGGACATTACTCTATGAATGCGCCAGTGGGATGATGCCGAATTGATCTCCGCCTACGCGTCGCAACACTCCGAGGAGGCGTTTGCCACGCTGGTGGACCGTCATGTCTCGCTCGTTTATTCCGCCGCCCTGCGGCAGGTGCGCAACCCCCATCTCGCCGAGGAAATCACCCAGGCCGTCTTCCTCATTCTGGCGCGCAAGGCCGGGAGCCTGGGCCGGGAAACCGTGCTGGCCGGCTGGCTGTGCCGCACCGCACGCTTCACCGCCTGCAACGCCCTCAAGGCCGAACACCGCCGTCAACACCGTGAACTGGAGGCCGGCATGGAATCCACATCGCCCGAACCCGAACCCGAAATCTGGCCGCAAATCGCCCCCCTGCTGGATGAAGCCATGGCCCACCTCGGCCCGACGGATCGCAACGCCGTGGTCCTCCGCTACTACCAGCAAAAGCCGCTCGAAGAGGTGGGCCGCGCCCTCGGCCTGAACGCCGACACCGCCCAGAAGCGCGTCAGCCGGGCGCTGGAAAAGTTGCGGAAGTTCTTCGTGAAACGCGGCGTGAGTTCCACCACCACGATCATTGCCGGGGCGATTTCCGCCAACTCCGTCCACGCCGCCCCGGCGGCGCTGGCCCAAACCATTGCCACCACCGCGTTCGCCAAAGGCGCGGCGGCGGGCGGTTCAACCCTGACTTTGGCCAAAGGAGCATTGAAACTTATGGCCTGGACCAAGGCAAAGACGGTCATCGTCACCACCGTGGTGGTATTACTGGCGGCGGGCACCACCACACTGACCGTGGAAAAAATTCGGGGGCCCCGAGCTGAAGCGTGGCAATTGGAGAACGTCCAATTCGATTTCCTGAGAAAACCACCGTATCGCACCGTGATTCTCCCCACCAAGGCCGCCGAACGAAATCCCCGGCTGGGAAATGCCCGCGCCATGTGGGCGGCGGATGGCTGCATCTTGAGCATCAATTCATCAGTACCCGACCTGCTGCGCGAGGCTTATTCCTCATTCAATCCAGTCAGTCGGGCCCGGACCCTTCTCGGCCCGGAGACGCCGGCCCAGAAATACGATTTCTATTCCAATCCCCCCACCGGCGCCCGGGTTGCACTCCAGCGGGAAATCAGGAGAAAACTCGGGCTGGTCGGACGATTTGAGACCATTGCGACCAACGTCCTCTTACTCCAGGTGAAATATCCCAACTCCGCCGGACTAAAACCCAGTCGAATGCCACCCGGAGAGCACGGTGGTTCCGATGGAGCCCCCGGGGCGTTTTCGGCGCAAGGTGAGGACACCGACGAATTGGCGCGGCAGTTGGAAGACGACTTCAACCTGCCCGTCCTAAACCAAACCGGCCTGACCAACCGGTATGACTTCCAACTCCATTGGAATCTAAACCGCAAAAAACCCGGGGACAAATATCCCGATGCCCCCAACCCCGAGGGACTAAAACAGGCGTTGACCGAACAACTCGGTTTGGAACTGGTCCCCGGCACGGCGCCGGTCGAAATGCTCGTGGTGGATAAAGTGAAATAATAAGCCCGGATCACGATTCAAAAATAAGTTTGTTCGCTTTTCGTCGTCCTGTACATGTATTGAATAAATGATGACCGACGACATGGAATTGGTGCGGGAATACGCCGCCCGCCAGTCCGAACCCGCCTTTGAAACGCTGGTCGCCCGGTATGTCAACCTCGTCTATTCAACCGCGTTGCGGCAGACGGGCGATCCGCACCTGGCCGAGGATGTCACCCAGGCCGTGTTCATCATGCTGGCGCACAAGGCGGGCGCGCTTGGCCCCCAAACCATTCTCCCCAGTTGGCTGCACCGCGCGGCCGGTTTTGCCGCCGCCAACGCGCTGAAAACCCGTTACCGCTGCGCGCGGCGCGAACACGAGGCCCACATGCAATCCCCCGCCGCTGAACCCGCCGCCGGCACGGACGCGGCCTGGCCGGAAATCGCCCCCCTGCTGGACCAGGCCATGGCCCGATTGAATGAACCCGACCGGCACGCCATCGTCCTCCGGTATTTTGAAAACCGCAGCCTGGCCGAAGTGGGCCGGGCCTTGGGCACGCGCGAGGACGCAGCCCGAATGAGGGTGAACCGCGCCCTGGAAAAACTGCGGCAAATCCTCGTCAAACGCGGCGTGAGTTCCACCACCGCCCTCATTGCCGGCGCAATTTCCGCCAATTCCGTCCACGCCGCCCCGGCGGCGCTGGCCCAAACCATTGCCACCACCGCGTTCGCCAAAGGCGCGGCGGCGGGCGGTTCAACCTTCGCTTTGGCCAAAGGAGCCTTGAAACTTATGGCTTGGACCAAAGCAAAAGCCGCCCTCATCACCGGGGTCGTGGTGCTGCTGGCCGTCGGCGCCACCTCCGTCACCGTGAGGAATCTGCCTGCCCGCCAAACTTATGACTGGCAGCAACGCTGGGACTTTTCCCTGGTGGATAAAGTGCCGCCCCAAGTCACCCTCCGGCCGGCACCGCCCACCCGCAGCGCCAGCGTGAATAACTGGGCCATGTGGGGCGGAAAATCGCTCGGGCTCGGACTCACCGTCCCGCAGATGATTCAGGCGGTCAATTTTACGGATGCCGAGCGGCTGGTCTTCGCCACCCCGGTCCCCGCCGGAAAATACGATTTTATCTCCAATCTTCCCGAAGGCTCGTTTGACGCCCTGCGACAGGAAATCCGGAGCCAGCTCGGCTTGGAAGTCCGACGCACTCTGGTGGAGACCAACGCGCTCATCCTCACCCTCCAAAATCCCAACGCCCCGGGGATGAAGGCCGCTTCCGATCTGGACAAACAGAACGGCTCCTTGTGGAAAACCCCAAATTCCTTCACCGCCACCAACCTGGATGGCCTGTGGATTCTCGTTCAGTATCTTGAAGATTACTATGGAACGGTCGTGGTTGACCGGACCGGAAATCCCCGCAACTTGGACGTCAACTTGAAATGGGATGGCACCCCCGAAGGTTTGAAACGGGCGTTGCGCGACCAACTCGGCCTCCAACTCATCCCCAGCGGCCAACCCGTTCCGGTCATCATGCAGGTGGTGTCGCCCGCCGCCGACTCTCCCACCTTGCAACAAAACCTTGTGGCCGACCTGCTACCGGACGGCTCCGTCCATTACGAAGCCACGGCCGAGGGCATCAACCGGACGAGCGCCCTGCTCACCGAGGACATGATCAGTGGGGCCGTCAACTTTGATCAGCTTGCCGACGAATCCGGGCAACCGGTAAAATTTACCGTGCAACAGGACGGCTACCCCTTCTGCGTGGTGACCCTGAACCACCCCGTCCCCCCCGGCGGCAAATATTCCATCGGCATGAGTTTGACCCTCACCAACCAGTGCCAGCCAACCCTCGAAGCCGGCGGCTTTGTCTATCAGATGGCCGATTTGCCCGGCAACGACGGGTTTACCCACAGCCGGGAGGAATATCGCCTGCCACTCGGCGCGGTCCTGCTGGCGAAACAACCGGCGGAATTGAAGGCAACCACGATTGGCGGCCGCATTGTCTTGCGCATAGACCGGACCATCCCGCCGAACGGCATCCGCAAAACTGATTTTCGCTACCGGCTCCCCAAGCCTTAACCGGCTGCGGGCGGACGTATTAATTCCCGGGGACTGGAATTCGTTGGGCCTGAAAGTTCTTCTTTCCCGTTCGCGTATTTCGATTATTTCGTGGTAAATATTTCCCCTGGCTTTGCCTTTTGAGCCACATTGGGTGGTTGCTCAACCAACCTGTCCGACTTCCCATCTTGTGCATCTGCGGCCATCTGCGGTTTAAATCGAATCGTTCCGGCTTGGCGGGGACCGTCGGGGCTTCACTTCAACTGGGTCACGCCATACTCCGCGAACCGTTCATCCGCCGTCACCACCGCCAGAT
>Ga0302266_10000662_pt1 | contig 34271 bp, 23 predicted proteins | sample III_Bog_E1_2_FD_194559 | JGI IMG/M metagenome (GOLD analysis project Ga0302266, IMG submission 194559) | Peat permafrost microbial communities from Stordalen Mire near Abisko, Sweden - III_Bog_E1_2 | ecosystem: Environmental > Terrestrial > Soil > Wetlands > Peat | place: Sweden: Abisko...
GGACTGGACGGTGGCGAATTTGACACGGATTTCGGCGCGCGAAGTTTGTGCGCTTTGAAATGGAGACGATGGGCGATGGGCGCAAACTCTCCTGGGAATCGGGCGGACAATCTTGACCAACTGCTTGGGTCGTCCCATGCTTGAAAACCTTGATGGCAGAGCCGGCCGGGCTTTTACTTGCTCACCGGTTCTCCGACGTCGGGTGAGCGGCAGAGTTTGGAAGCATGAGCCTTATTCTTTACAAAAGCAACCGGCTGGAAAACCTGGCGCAGCGGCTGGCCGGCAACATTCTCCGTTCGCCGTTGAGTTCCCCGTTCGCAGCGGAACAAATCCTCGTGCCAGCGCAAGGCCTGGCGCAATGGCTCAAGCTTGAGCTTGCCCGCCGCCACGGCATCGCGGCGAATCTGGACCTGCCATTTCCGCGAGGTTTCATTTTTGGGTTGATGCAAAAGGTTTTATCCCCCGAGGCGCGCGCCGGATTGATTGAGCCGGAGGCGCTGACTTGGCGGCTGATGGCAAAGCTCGACCCACTGCTTGAACAGCCAGCGTTCCGGGAAATCAGAAATTATCTGGCGGCCCCAACCGACCCGCGGCGGAAATTCCAGCTCGCCGAACGCATCGCCGGCTTGTTTGACCAATACAGCGTGTACCGTCCGGAATGGATCGACGCTTGGCAGCGCGGCCAGCAAACGCACTGGCAGGCGATGCTATGGCGGGCGGCGATGAGCGATGGGCTGGCGTGTCAGGGCAAGTTCTTGTACGAGCTGCTGCTGGCCCTCAAGCGGCCCGGCTTCGACGCAGACGGTTTACCAGAGCGCCTCGCGATCTTTTGTCCGACCAGCTTGCCGCCGGTTTATCTCGAAGTATTTCAGTCACTGGCACGGCACATTCCCGTGCAGCTCTTCTGGCATTCGCCCTGCGCCGAATATTGGGGGGACATCACGTCGGCCTTGGAAGATGAGGGCATAAAAATTTTCGCGGTAAAAGGCCGGGTGAATCCGGATGACTTGCATCTCAGCCGCGGTCATCCGCTGCTGGCGTCCTGGGGCAAAACGGGCCGGGATTTTTTACGTCTCGCAACCGACTTACAGATGGTCGACGAAGAGGTAGACGACTTCCATATTCCAGCAAACGCAAATCTGCTCGGCCAAGTTCAGCGGACCATTTTGAAACTCGAAGACCGACTGACGGATGAACCCTTGGAAATCAGCCGCGCCGACCGCTCGATCCAGGTTCAAATATGCCACAGCCCGCTCCGTGAACTTCAAGTTTTGCGCGATCATCTACTCGAATGGTTCGCTCACGATGCCACCTTGTCGCCGCAAGATATTCTGGTGATGCTACCCAACGTCGAGGCTTATGCGCCGTTCATCAAGGGCGTGTTCGACAGCACCGACCCGGGTTTGCCCGCGATCCCCTACACGCTGGCCGACCAGGGCGCACGCCAGGAAAGCTCGCTCGTCAATGCCTTCGCGGCGCTGCTGCAACTCGCTTCCAGCCGGCTCACGGCCACGGCGGTCATGGATTTTTTTGAAACAGCCGCGGTGCGCCGGCGCTTTGCCATCGCTGAAGTCGATCTTCCGCAGATTCGGCAATGGATTCAAGGCGCCGGCATCCGCTGGGGACGCGACGCCGCTCATCGTGCCGGTCTGGGGCTGCCCGCTTTTGGCGAACACACCTGGGAACACGGCAACCGCCGACTTCTACTCGGCTACGCCATGGCCGGCAACGGGGACGCCACCTTCAACGAACTTTTGCCGAGCGACGGCATCGAAGGCACGGCCTCGGAACTGCTCGGTCGGTGGCTCGATTTCCAGAAACAATTATTTGGAACGCTGGACGAACTAGCCGTGCCGCGCTCTTTGATGGATTGGGCGGCAACACTAAATGAAATTCTGGATCGAATGTTTCTGCCTGAATCAACTGAGGAATTTGCCGTCAACGCGATCCGGCAAATGCTCGACAGCCTGCGCGAACAGCAGGCGATTTCAGGTTTTAAAGACAAAGTGTCACTGCCGGTAATCCAGGAGCGGTTGTTGCCGAAGTTTTCGGAAGAACCGGCGGGCAAGGCGATCCTGCGCGGGCGGGTGACATTCGCCGGGTTGAACCCGATGCGCAATGTGCCGTTCCGCGCGGTCTGTGCGCTGGGCCTGGACGATGGCAGTTTTCCGCGCCGGCCCGCGCCGTTGAGTTTTGATTTGATGGCGGCGCAGCCGAAGATCGGCGATGCCTCGCGCCGGGATGATGATCGTTATTTGTTTCTCGAAATGCTGCTTGCTGCCCGCGACCGGTTTTACCTCAGCTACGTCGGCCAATCAGTCAGCGACAATCGCCCGCGTCCGCCATCGGTCGTCGTCAGCGAACTGCTGGATTATCTCGGCTCGCGTTTTCGGCTGGCAGGAACAATGCCAGACTCGAGATTACAACCGCAGGAAACCTCGTTGGTCAGCGAACTGGTCGTCACGCGGCACCGGTTGCATGATTTCAATCCAGCCTATTTTCAACCGGACAAAATCAACAATTCCCGCCTGTTCAGCTATTCAACTACGGATGCAGATATCAGCCAAGACATCGCCGGTCGTTCGCAACGCGGTTCAGTGCCGGCGTTTCTGGTCCAACCGCTGGGTCCGCCGAATAACGATTGGCAAACGGTTTCCCTGCGCGACCTGCTGTCATTTTTTCAGAACCCCGCTAGGTTTTTTATCCAGCGGCGGATGGAATTCCGGCTGCCGGAAGACCGCGATATTTTGCCGGATGATGAGCGTTTTTGCCTAGACAAACTGGATGTTTATCGATTCAAGCAGGAAATCATCGAAGCTGTTTTGGATCGGCGGCCGTTGGAAAAACTTGCGGCCACTTGGCAAGGCGGCGGCCAGTTGCCACCCGGTCCGTCGGGGCTTGTAGAGGCGAACAACTTATTTGCAACGGCGCAACCCCTCATTGATTTGCTCCGGCAACGAACCAAGGCAGCGCAATTAATCCGGCAGCCGATACGATTACAGACTGGCGGCTTTCGGCTGGAAGGTGAGCTGCCGCTGTTTCGCGGCGTGGGACTCGTCCACGGCCGCCCGACGAACCTCAAGCCCGGTGCACTCCTGCGTTTGTGGATCGAACATCTGGCTTTGGCGCTCACCGGTTTGCCGGAAGCCGGTTCCAGCTGGCTGATCGCTCAAGATGGAACGTGGCGTTTCAGCAAGGTTTCCAATGCGGAAAAAATCCTGCAGCAATTGCTGGATCTGTATGCTCTCGGCCTCACGAAGCCGCTGCCATTTTTTCCGGCCAGCAGTTTTGCTTTTGCCAATCCCAAAGGAAAAAAAACGCCGACAGAACAAGCGTTGGCGGCATGGGAAGGCAACGAGGACGAGGATCTTGGCAAGGGCGATTTGGAAAACCCCTATTTCGACCTCTGCTTTCGCAACGTCGCGAACCCGCTGGACGACGAATTTGAACTACTTGCAAAAACCGTGGTGGAGCCCTTGCTAGCGCACCGGACGGAGGAACCGGCCCCATGACCTTCGATCTGGTTCATACGCCGCTCACTTTGGGTGTCACCCGACTGGAAGCCAGCGCGGGCACGGGCAAGACGTATGCACTGGCCGGGCTTTTCCTCCGCCTCCTCGTGGAGGAGAAAGTTCCGGCGAGCGAAATTTTAGTCGTCACTTTTACCGAGGCGGCCACCGCCGAATTACGCGATCGCATCCGCCGCCGGCTGGCGGAAGGACTGCTGGCGCTGGAAGGCAAACCCTCCGATGACAAACTGCTGAACGAGTTGCGGGTGCGGACAAAGGACCAGCGCGAGGCCGCCATCAATTCATTGCGCAACGCGCTGGAGATTTTTGATCTCATCACCATAACCACCATCCACGGTTTTTGTCAGCGGATGCTGCAGGACAATGCGTTTGAAAGCGGGATCCTCTTCAACGTCGAGCTGGTTACCGATCAGGACAGCCTCATCCGCGAAATCGCGGCCGATTATTTCCGCCGGCAGGTGCATCCAGGCGGCGTGTTGCTGGCCAGCCTCGCGCTACACCAGAAACTCACGCCGGACGTGTTCAGCGCGCTGCTCAAGCGCTTTCTCACTTATCCGGAATTGAATTTGCTGCCCGCCGCATCTGCCCGGCCACGCGAACAAGTGGTTGCGGAATTGCAAATGGCTTTTAGCCGTTGTGCCTTGGCATGGAAGGACATCACAAACAATCGCGACGGCTTGGAAAATTATTTCCTGGGCGATAAAAAGTGGGCGAACGGCGACCATGCCAAAAAAGCCGTCATCCAAGCCGCGATGAACCAGTTGGATGCCGGTTTTATTGAACAGGAAATGTCCGCCGGCAGCTGGGACGCGATCCGCTTTTTTTCGCTTTCGGCCATCCGCGCCGCCGTTGGCAAAAAGAAGGAAATGCCGAAGCCCTATCCGGAATTCTTTGACAAATGTGATGAACTGTCCACGCTGGCCACAGAGCTCGCGCTCGCCCAACGGCTGGATTTTTTGAGCACGGCCCGCGAGGCATTGGCCCGGCGCAAGCAGGAGGCGAAGCAGCAATCGTATGACGACCTCATCAGCCGGCTGGCCTCGGCGCTGGCCGGTCCGTCGGGCCGGGCGCTCGCACAGTCCGTCCGCAAAAGATTTGAGGTGGCGCTGATTGACGAGTCGCAGGACACCGACCCGTTGCAGTGGAAAATCTTCCGCACCATTTTCGCCGAAAGCCCGGATCACCGGCTGTATCTAATCGGCGATCCCAAGCAGGCCATCTATGGATTTCGCGGTGCGGACGTGAACACTTATTTGGCGGCGGCGGAGACGGCGAAATCAAAATACTCGCTCGACACCAACTGGCGTTCCGAACCGGCGCTGATCAACGCGGTCAATACGCTTTTTGAATCGGGGGGCAAAGGTTCCGCCTTCGTCGAGCCGCACATCGCATTCAAGCCCGTCACGGCGGCGGAACGAGCGGATGCACTGGTCATGACTTTTTCTGCAGCCGGCCAAACTCCGCCGCCGTTTCAAGTCTGGTGCTGGAATCCGGATCACGGACCGTTGACGTCCAAGTCGGCGCAAAAGACGATACCCGCCGCGGTTGCGGCCGAAGTCTCGCGGTTGTTGCGCGACGATGTCCGGGTGGGGAATCAACGGCTGAATCCGCGCGACATTGCCGTGCTGGTGGAATCGCACCGGCAGGCCGGCTGGATGCAATCGGCATTGCACGCAATGCAAATTTCCAGCGTCGAGCAGGCGATGGACAGCGTGTTTGAATCAGGTGAGGCGCGCGAACTAGAATGGATCCTCGCAGCCATCCTGAATCCCGGTCGCGAGGCTGGCGTGAAATGCGCGCTGACAACGGATGCGCTTGGATTAAATGGCAATGAACTACTGGAACTGACGGCCAACGAAACTTCCTGGCAATCGCGCTTGCAGGATTTTGCTGGATATCGGGCGAGCTGGGAACACGACGGTTTCTTTTTCATGTTCACCCGATTGTTGCGCCGCGAAAAAGTCGTGGCCAACCTGCTGCGGTTTCCCGACGCCGAGCGCCGCATCACGAATGTACTGCACCTTGCCGAATTACTCGAGACCGCGAGCCGGGCGGAGCATCTCGGCCCCGCGCGGCTGTTGCAATGGCTCGAAAAACACCGCGCGAGTGACGAGGCTGCCGCCGATGAATTTCAGCTGCGACTTGAAAGCGACGAGGATGCGGTTCAAATCGTTACCATCCACCGCTCCAAGGGGTTGGAATATCCGGTGGTGTTTTGCCCGTTCGTTTCCAAGGATGCCAGCCTGGGGCAAATCAAAAGTCACCGGCAAAAAGTCATGGACTTCTTGCTCTTTCACGATCCCAATACGAAAGAACTGACTTGGGATCTAAATCCGGAGCCGGCGGCCGCGCACGGGCAACAGAGCACCAAGGAACAGCTTGCGGAAAAAGTGCGCCTGCTCTATGTCGCCCTGACGCGCGCCGGCCACCGTTGTTATCTGGTCAGCGCGCCTTATTCGCGTAAAAAATCAACCGCCTTGGCGTGGCTGTTGGAGGGACGGTCAGAAAACCTGGCCGACCCGGTCAAATTTCTGGAGGCGCAGGAGACCAATCCGTTGGTCTGGAAAAATCGCTGGCTGGAAATCGCCGCGAAATCAAATTCTTCAATTGAAGTGACTGACATTCCTTCAGAACCGGGTCAGCCGTGGACGCCGGAAAAACCTGCCGCCGCAAAACTGGTGGCCAGATCCTGTGGCCGTGAAATCAAGCCGTCATGGTTTCTTTCCAGCTTCACGCAGCTCTCGCATCAGGCGTTCGCCGTTCACGAAGCGAGTGCGCCGGACGTGCCGGATTACGACGCAACGACCGTTGAGCCGAACTGGCCAGGTGATGAAAAACCCAGTGCGGACGGAATTTTCGCACTGCCACCCGGCGCGCGCACCGGCGACTGCCTGCACAAGATTCTGGAGCAATTTGATTTTGCCGAGGCGGATCCGGCCACCATTGGGGCATTGGCGAAGCGGCAGTTGGAAGCGTTTGGCCTGTTCACCGAAGCGCACTTTGAAGCTGTCACACTGATGTTGGAGGGGCTGCGGCACACCCCCTTGGACTCCAAAAAACCAACTTTCACGCTAGCGCGGATCCGTCGGTCACAGCGACTGAGCGAAATGGAATTTCATTTCCCCACCGGTCCGCTGGATGCAGAACGGTTGTTGAAGTTGATCCGCGAACCGAAATTATCCGGACAGAAAGCCAATGAGCTGACGCATTTCGCAGGTTTTCTCAAGGGCTTTATCGATCTAATCTTTGAATTCGAGGGACGATTTTACATCGTGGACTGGAAATCAAATTTACTGGGTCACCGCGTGGAGGATTACCACTCGGCGGCGCTGCGCCGCGAAATGGAAAAGTGCGGCTATGACCTGCAATATCATCTTTACGTCGTCGCGCTGGACAAATATCTGCGGGTGCGGCTCGCGGGCTACGATTATGAGAAACATTTCGGCGGTGTCCGCTACCTTTTTCTGCGCGGCATCACGCCCGAACGACCGGAACTCGGCATCCATCATGCCCGTCCGTCGGCGGCAATGATCGCCCAGCTCTCAGCGCAGTTGGGAACCGGTACGGAGGTGGAATCATGAGCCGTTTCCCGTCCCTCGCGGCGCTTTTGGAAAGCACCGCATTCCATCCGCTGGACCGGCATTTCGCCGAATTGATGGCGGAGTTCACCGGCGGGGAGTGCTCCGAGCTGGTTCTGGCGGCGGCACTGGTCAGCCGCCGGCTGGCGGATGGTCATTCCTGCCTGGTGCTGAACGAGGTCGCCGGCAAATCATTTCCCGAACCACCCGTGGCAATCATTTCCCCGGTCAACTGTCCCCCGCACGCCGAATGGGAAAAAGTTTTGCGGTCAACTCCCGTCGTCGGCCGGCCGCAGGAGGCCAAGCCGCTGATTTTGGACGACGCGGGCCGGCTTTACCTGCATCGCTATTGGAATTACGAGCAGTTCGTTGCCGGTGAAATTCACCGTCGCATTCAGCAACCACCCTTTGCGCTCGACGTTCAAGCCGTCGCGGCCGGGTTGAAGAAATTATTTCCGGCCGCAGCTAAAACCACCGACTGGCAGCAGGTCGCGGCGTTCACGGCATTGCGGCAACGGTTTTCCGTCATCACCGGCGGCCCCGGCACCGGCAAGACGTGGACGGTCGCGCGGCTGCTGGCCTTGCTGCTCGAACAGCCGGGCGGAGAAAATTTGCGCGTCCGGCTGGCCGCGCCCACCGGCAAGGCGGCGGCGCGATTGCAGGAAGCCTTGAACCATTTGCTCGGTGGCCTCGTGTGTTCACCGGCCGTCAAAGCGCGGCTGCAGGCCAAGGACCTCACGACCACGATCCACCGGCTGCTCGGTACGATTCCACTCTCCGTGGACTTCCGCCACGACGCCCGCAACCCGCTCCCCATCGATGTGCTGATCGTGGACGAAGTCAGCATGGTGAGCCTGGCGTTGATGGCAAAACTGTTTGCGGCGCTCAAGCCGGATGCCCGGCTCGTGCTCGTCGGCGACCAGGACCAGCTCCCGCCCGTGGACGCTGGCAATGTCCTTGGCGACCTTTGCCGCGCGGCGGAAATAAACGGCTTCAGCGAAAATTTTCGTAACGACTTCCGGCGTTGCACCGGCGAATTACTGGACGCAAAACCAGGTCCCACCACCGGCAAACTGGCGAATACCGTGATTCAACTGCGCAGGAATTATCGCTCCGGCGAAATGCTGGCGCTCAACGACCTCAGCATGGCCACAAATGCCGGTGACACCGGCCAGGCCATGGCCTTGCTCCGATCTCCCCACGGCGCGTGCACATGGGAACCGTTACCGCCCGCCAAACAGCTTAAGGCCACCCTGCGCGAGGCCATCCTCGCGCATTACGGCGCAGTGCTAAAATCCGCGTCACCCGTTGCCGCGCTGGCCGCGCTCGAAAGATTCCGCATCCTTTGCGCCGTGCGTGAAGGACCTTACGGCACCACCGCCCTGAACCGGCTGGCCGGGGAAGTTCTCGCGGACGCTGGTTTCATCACACCTGACCAGTTGAAGACCGGCGGCTACGCGGGCCAGCCGTTGATGGTGACGGCGAATCATTACGGGCTAAGATTGTTCAACGGCGACACCGGCATTGTCTGGTGGTCAGAGGGCGGGGTTTCTCTCGTTTATTTTCCCGATGAGACCGGCGGCATCCGGACCGTCGCGCGTGAACGGCTGCCGGAGCACGAGCCCGTGTTCGCCCTGACCATTCACAAAAGCCAAGGCTCCGAGTTCGACCACGTGCTGATGGTATTGCCGGATCAGGCCAGCCCAGTGCTCACGCGCCAGTTGTTTTACACCGGCCTGACCCGGGCGCGAAAGTCTGTGCGCATCCTGGCTCCGGAGGGCATCCTGCGCGCCACCATTGCGGCGCAGTTGCAACGCGGCTCCGGCCTAACCGAAGCGTTGCGGGCGAAATGCGGGGAAAACCCGGAATCGTCCGGCTGATTCCCGGCGCCGACAGACCGGGTCAGGCCGGGTATAGGAGCTGGCAGGTTTTGGCGGGTACAGATTAAGCGGGCGCAATCGGATACTGACTTTCCCCGCGATTCGGTGTTTCATGCTGGCGATGTCCGATGTGAACCAGGCATTGCTGGGGGATCTGCTCAAGGCGACATCGCGCTCGTTTTACCTGACGCTGCGCGTGTTGCCGGCCCGCGTACGCCCGCAGATCGGCCTCGCCTACCTGCTCGCGCGCACGACGGACACCATCGCGGACACGGAACTGATCCCGCTGGCGCAACGTCTGGAGGCGCTGCACAAACTGCGCGAACGCATCCTCGGACAATCGTCTGTGCCGCTGCATTTCGGCGCGCTAGCGCAGCAGCAAGGTTTGCCGGCGGAAAAGATTTTACTGGAAAAGGTGGAGGCCGGGCTGTCGCTGCTGTCAAAACTTTCACCGGAGGATTTGAAGCTGGTGTGCGAGGTTTTATCGACCATCACCACCGGGCAGGAACTGGACCTGCGGAGGTTCGCCGGGGCGTCCGCCGAAAATGTGATAGCGCTGGAAACGCCGGCGCAACTGGATGATTACACATTTCGCGTGGCGGGCTGCGTGGGCGGGTTCTGGACGAAGATCTGCCGGGCACACCTTTTTCCCCGCGCGCGACTGGATGAACAGCAGTTCATCAATGACGGCATCCGCTTCGGCAAGGGTTTGCAACTCGTTAACATCCTGCGCGATTTGCCGGCGGATTTGAAAATCGGCCGCTGCTACCTGCCGGCACAACGGCTGGCGGAGGCAAAGGTATTGCCGGAGGTCCTGCTTTCACCAGCCACCGAGGCGCGGTTTCTGCCGCTGTTCCGCGAATATCTGGACAAGGCGGAGTCGCACCTGGCGGCGGGCTGGCGCTACACCAACACATTGCCGTTCAGACAGTTCCGCCTGCGACTGGCATGCGCATGGCCAGTTTTGTTCGGTGTGAAGACGATTGAAAAATTACGTACTGCGGGTGTGATTGATTTGCAACAACGGGTGAAGGTGTCGCGGGCCGAGGTGCGTCAGATCATTTTTCACTCGGTGGTGCGCAGCCCGCTGGCGCCGGCGTGGCGGCAATTATATGCGCCGACCGCAAAAGCAGTTGATTCCGGCCGCGAATTGGCGTAAGAAGCGTCATGCAAATTTCCAAATTTTCCCTCTGGATCAGCTTGTTTGCCTTCTGCGGCGGCCTAACGCTCCAGGCCCAGGATACCGCCGCCCAAGCCGCCGCCCGCGCGGCCTTGTTGCAAAAATTACAGGAGCTCGACAACCCGCCAGCTGCGGCCCCGGCCCAAGCCGTCACTGCCACCCCTGCGCCCGTGGCAGTAGCTCCCGCCGTGGAAGTTCCGGCCACGGCTCCGGTGGCAGATTCAACGGCTTCGACAACGAACAGCACCCCGGCCACGACCGAGACTCCCGCTGCCACTGACACCACGCCGGCAACCAACGCGCCCGCCGCGGAAACGGAGACGTCAGCCTCGACCAATGCCGCCCCCGCCACCTCCGAACCTTCTGCACCCGCCGCGACCGCACCCGCAACGGCTGCCCCCGCGGATGCCGGTGCTCCGAACTTGCGATTAGATGCGGCAAGTCCGGCGCCGTCCTTGTCCGTGCCGACGACAACCGAAACGTTGCCGGCCGGGGATTCTCCCGCGCAAGCCGCCGCACGAGCGGCGGTGCTGCAAAAGTTGCAGGAAATGGGAGGCGATGCTTCGACTGAGACCCCAATGGCCGTCGCGCCCGTCCAGCCCATGGCACCGGCGAAGACCACGGTGGAACAGCCGATCACCGCCCCGAGCCTGCCAGTCAACGTCTCCAAGGAGCAAAAGTTGAACGCATTGCTGTCCCTTTACAAAAATGACCAACTGACACCGCAGCAGTATCATGAGCAGCGGGCGGCCATCCTTGCCGCGCCTTGATGAATTTGTTTTTCCGACCCGCCGGAAATTTCCGGCGGGTTTCTGCTTTCCCGACCTTGAACTTTGCGCGGCGGCCACTAAACTCTCTGGCCATGCATCATTTTCGTTATGTCGGAAAGCAATTGTTTTGCGAGGGCGTAAGTCTGGAAGCGCTGGCCCGGAAATTTGGCACGCCGTTCTACGTCTATTCCCAACACACGCTCGCGGATCATTTTCGGAAGCTCGACATGGCACTCGCACCGCTGGATCACCTGATTTGTTTCGCGATGAAGTCGAACTCCAATCTTTCGGTGCTGCGGGTGCTGGCGAATCTGGGCGGCGGCTTTGACATCGTGAGCGCGGGAGAATTGCAGCGCGTGCTCGCGGCGGGCGGCAATCCGGCCCAATGCGTGTTTGCCGGCGTGGGCAAGACGGCGGCGGAGATCGCCTTCGCTTTGAAGGCCGGAGTTTATTCATTCAACGTCGAGAGCGAGGCGGAAATGCAGCGCATTAACCAGGTGGCGGCGAAGCTGAAAAAGATCGCGCCGATCGCCGTGCGCGTGAACCCGAACGTGGAGGCGCACACGCATGCGAAGATCACGACCGGCACCTACGAGAACAAGTTCGGCATTGCGTTCGAGGATGTCGAACGGGTTTATGCGCGGGCGGCCAAATTAAAAAACCTTCGGCTGCGCGGCGTGCAGATGCACATCGGCTCGCAGATCACCGAAACCTCGCCGTTCGAGCTGGCGGTGAAGAAAGTCCTGCCGCTGGTTAATAAATTGACGGCGAAATACACCCTGGAATTTTTCAGCGTGGGCGGCGGGCTGGGCATCGTCTACGACCCGATGCTCGCGAGCGGCCAGCCCGCGTGGTGGAGAACGGCGGCGGCAAAGAACATTTTGACGCCGGCCAGCTACGCGGCGCGGCTGCTGCCGCTGCTGCAACCGCTCGGCCTGAAAATTCTGCTGGAGCCGGGCCGGTTCATCTCCGGCAATGCCGGCGCGCTCGTAACGCGCGTCGAATACGTAAAGCGCACGGGGAAGAAAAATTTTGTCATCGTGGACGCGGCGATGAACGATCTGATCCGCCCGGCATTTTACGATGCTTATCACGAAATTGTGCCGCTCGCCAAAAAGGGCCGAGCCACGGTCAAGTCCGACGTGGTCGGGCCGATTTGCGAATCCGGCGATTATTTCTGTAAGAACCGGCCACTGCCAAAAGTGGGCGAAGGGGATTGCCTGGCCTTGTTGAGCGCCGGGGCCTACGGCGCGGTGATGGGTTCCAATTACAATGCGCGCCCGCTACCGCCGGAAATCCTGGTGAACGGCAGGCAGTTTGCCGCCGCGCGCGAACGTCAGCCCGTCGAGAAAATTTGGGCCGAGGAAAAGGTTGTTTCCTGGCTGAAATAATCAGCGTGGTCTTACGGGGCTTTCAAAGGATAGCCGGCCTCGCCGGGGGCTTTGCCATCCACTTTCACGATCTTGATCGAATCATCCACATCCGACGCGAGCAGATAACCAATCGCACCCGGGGTGGCCGCGACAAACCGGCGCACGGCCGCGGCGCTGTTCAATTGCTGCGGCTTGCCCGATGCCCGGCCGGCAAAAACCGCGCGTAGAAAATAGGTTTGGTATTCGCCGTCGTCCATCTTGTAAATGGTGGTCAGGGCGGCGGCGCGCTCGGGGGAGTTGGATTCGCGCGCGGTGACGATCAATTTGTGGCCGTCGCCATCCTTGCTCTTTTCCATCTCAAATATCCGGAGCAATTCCAGGCTGGAAACATTGTCAAAGCTGCTGGCCTTGGCGACAACGATGGCGAGGTCGGTGGATTTTTCCTGCGCAGACGCGGCGCAAATCGCCGCAGCCAAGGCAAGGCTAGCAATGGAAACTCTTTTTAACATGGAATATTAAAAGGTGAAGGCTGCCTGCAGGGTCAGTTCGTTGGCATTCTGGTAGCCAGTCTGGATCACATAATCATATTGAATCTTGAGCGCCACAAAGGTGGAGAAGTCATAGCGCAGACCGAGGCTCGGACCGTAGTCCAGTCCCCTCTGATTTAGCAGGGTCGTGTAAATTGGATCGTTTTCGGAGGTGTTGGCGTAGGTAAAGCGCAGGTAAGGCGTGTAAACCCCAAACTTGCGCGCCGCCTGGACATAAAACATCGGCGAGTATTGGGCCGTGAATCCCGTCTCCTGATTGCGTACAAGAAAGCCTTCCGCCATCAATTCCCAAAGCGAGCCGTGATAGACGGCGTGCGCGTTCCAGATCCATTCATCCGTGCGCGACCGCCCTTCCGGACTGAGCGTGTCATGATATGCGCCGATGCCAAATTGACCGCCCGGAAACCAGTCCGGCTTGGCGACGAACGCGAGGTTGACGGACTTGTTCTGGTTATTATCAATCTCGTTCTGCACCAGATTATTGCCGTTGGTGTTGTAATCCTCCCCGTTGGCGACCTCGACATAATAGCTCAAGTTCAAGCTGCCGGACGGGATCGCGCCATGGATTGAAACGCCGACGCTATGCACCGGCAGCAAACCGCCGCTGTCCTCGTATTCCAGGAAAAACGGGCGACCCACGGTATTTTGAAACCAGGCGCCGTGATGATACTCGCTGTTGTAATATCCCAGCGCCGTGTGAAAGCGGCCGACGTCCACGTTGAAATAGTCACTTGGCTTCCAGGATAATTCCAGCCGTTCAATATCCAGCCCGCACTCATTGTCGTTGCCGGAGCTGATGACCGTTTCACTCAAGACGGACAACGTTTCCGCCAACTGCGCTTGGAAGAATAAATCGAACTCGCCGAGAAAAAATGAATTGCCCGACTTGCTCGCGCCCGGAACATACGTCACGCCTTGTGCATTCGGAATGCCCTGGCGGCTGCTGACGTGGTAGTCCAAATCCGCAAACCCATGAAACTGCAAGCTGGGATAAGCCGGCGCAGCCAGCGCCGGCATCTGATCCGTGTTGGACGCCTGCGCGGCCAGTTGGGCCTTGAGTTGGTTGATCTCCGCCGTGTCCTGATTCACCCGGTTGAGCAGGTTTTCCAAAAATGCGCGGTCCAGACCGGCCGGCAACGCCACTGAATTGGTTGGATCAGCCTGTGCCAGCCATCCCATCGTCATCGCGTACATCAACCCGGACAACGCGGCCATCCTGGGCAGGGAATTTATTTCCCGCTGTTTTTGTTTCTTCATATTTCTCAAACCTCCGGCCGGATTGGCCTCCAACAATTTCTGGCGCGCCGGGCGCTTGCAACGGTGTATCGGCACCATCTCGTCAGGCCTTGAGGAATAAATACCTTGGCAGCCTTAATCATTGCCGGCGCTGGCGGCGAGCAGCCTTACGGTTTTCTCCAAGTCCGCGTGGATGCCATCCTGTTGCAGCAAGACTCTCCCGGTGGCGTCGAGCACCGTGATCTCACTGGAATGTTTGAATCGTCCATTGCTGTCCAGGCCGTAACCGACACCCAGTTGCACCGCCAATGCCGCCGTCGCGCCGACCGGCCCGCGCAGCAGCCGCCACCGTTTTCCCGACAAGCCTTGTTCCACGCGATATTGCTTCAGCACTGCCGGCGTGTCCCGTTCGGGAGCCAGAGTGACCAGAACAAATAAAGTCCGCGCGCGCACCGCCGGCGGCAGCGATGTCTCGATGGCCTTCAGGTCGTTTTTCGTGATGACACAAACGCCTTCGCAGCTGGCGAAAAACATCGAGATAACCACCGGGTGACCGCGCAGTTGCGAGAGCCGGAAATCATTGCCGCCATCGTCCTGCCAGACCGAATCCGAATCCAAGATGAACTTGCCCGTTGTGACCACTTGTGGCTCATCCGCCAGGACTCGATGGCAACAGGATTTATCCGGCGAGCGGCAGCTGGTCAGATTACCGGCCAGGGCGCAAACGATCAGGCAGCGAAAATAAAACACCTCCGACATCGGCAGCTTTAGTGGCCGGCTTGAAAAATATATTTCAATTTAAAACCGGTTCCCGCTTTGCAATTTCCCATGACCGCATTAAATTCATTCCGCTTGAGCGAAGACAATTCCATAGCGGCCTACTGGTCGGACGGCATGGACGAAAACGGCCTGGCCGACTGGGCCCGTCGTTTGCGCGCCCGCCTGCCGGCGAAAGAGGTTTCGCTCGGCCTCGTGTTTCTGTCGCCAACATTTTTTCCGCACGCGGCAGCGGTGCTAGAAATTCTCCGAGTTCACGCCCGCATCCCGCTACTTGTGGGCTGTTCCGGCGGTGGCCTCGTAGCCAATGCCGAGGAGCTCGAAAGCGCGGGCGGGCTTGTGCTGGCGCTATATTCGTTGCCAGGCGCGAAGCTCAAAGCCGTTCGCTTCACCCAAGAACAAGTTGAAGCCGCGGCGGATGAACATTTCTGGCCGGGGGAAACCGGGATCGCGCCGGATCAGGTCAACGGCTGGCTCGCGTTTCTGGACCCGTTCCATTTCAATAGCGAAGCTTGGTTGCATTCATGGAATAAAAATTATGCCCGCGTGCCGGTCTATGGCGGCCTCGCCAGCGGTAATTTTCCCGAGCCGCTCGCCCAGCTTTATCTCGACGGCGAGGTCTTTGAAGACGGCGGCGTGGCCGTCGCGATCGGCGGCGACGTGACGCTGACCGGCGTCATCTCCCAAGGCTGCACGCCCATCGGTGAGGCTTGGACACTGACCCGCGTGCAGCAAAACCTCATCCAACACATCGGCAACCGGCCCGCCTACGCGGTCTTGTCCGAAACCGTGCAGCAGCTCCCGGCCGAGGAACAGCGCAAGGTGCAGGGCAATTTGCATATCGGGCTCGTCGTAAACGAATATCTGGAAAATTTTCAGCGAGGCGATTTCCTCGTCCGCAACCTCCTGGGCGGCGACCCGAATTCCGGCGTCCTCGCCGTCGGTGCGCTGCCGCGCCTGGGGCAAACCATCCAGTTTCAGCGCCGCGATGCGGCGGCGGCGTCCGAGGATATGAACGAGCTGCTCACGCGGGTGAAGGCCAACCTGACCGGGCGGGAAATCTATGGCGGCTGCCTGTTCTGCTGCAATGGACGCGGGAAAAATCTTTTCGGCCGCACCAGCCACGACGCCAAGCTGGTGCAGGCGCATTTCGGCCCGACCGGACTGGCGGGATTCTTCTGCAACGGCGAACTCGGCCCCGTCGGCGAGAAAAATTTTCTACATGGTTTTACCGCATCGCTGGCGCTGTTTGTGAAAAAGTAAGCGCAATTCGCCATTGCATTTACGCGGCAAGCCGCCATCCTCACGGTATAATTTGTGCCTGACGAACAATCCAATCTGAATTCACCCGTCCCTTCGCGTCGTCCCGGCGGCAGCCGCCGGCGCGGACGTCGCGGGGGCCGCGGCCGCGGGCCACGGCCCGTAATCGCCAAGCCCGGCGGGCCTGGCTCCGAAGAAATCCTGCCGACACCGGAAGCGGTGGACCCAGCCGTTCATTCCAACGATGCGACGGAACAGGAAGATCACAGGGCCGATTCCTCCGGCGATTTCCGCGAGCCGCATGCCGAAGCGCCCGCCGATTTTGCCGCGCAGGAGGACAATGCGGCATCGGCTGCTGACCAGGTTCCAACCACGGAAGAAGCTTCGGCGGTGTCTGAGCCAATCCGTGCCTCACCAGCGCCACGCGACCCGCAACGTGAATTCCAGCGCCAACAGCGTCCTGAGCGTCGCCCGGAACCGCTGCGCCCGAAGCCGTGGGTCAAGCCGGCCGATTTTCACCCGGCGGAAATTTCCGCCATCAGCCAGGCCGTCGCCCATGCGACGGAGATAGCCGAGTCGCTCAAGCAAATGATCGACCAGCTTGACGAAGTGCTCGAACTCGTGGAAGTTGCCGAACGCCAGAAGCTCGCCGACGAGCGCGAGATCGACGAACTCCGCCGCGCGCTCCGCCGCATCCAGCCGCCACGTCGCGAGCTACCGCCGCCGCGCCGTGAACCGCTGGCGTCCCGCCCACCGCGCCGGGATGAACCACGTCACAGTCAACCCGTTCAGCATCATGAGGAACCGCCGGCTTCGCCGACCGAGGAAGAGCCGCCCAGCCACGCGGATTGAACAGGCTTCCGCGCCATGAACCTCGCGGAAAAAAAGGTTGAACTCACCCAGCAGCTCGGCGCTCTGAAAAACGGACAAGACCGGCTCGCGTTTCTCGTTGAAAAAGCCAAAGTGCGTCCGCGCCTCGCGCCGGAAGACCGAATAGAGGGAAATTTGATTCCCGGCTGTCTGGCCCGGCTGTGGTTCGCCCCTGAATTCCGCACCGGGAAATGTCATTTCCATTGCGATTCGGATTCGCAGGTCGTCAAAGCCGTGGCCGGCCTGCTTTGCGACTTTTACAGCGGCCAGGTGCCCGCTGAAATTCTTGCGCACGACCCAAAATTTCTCGCACCACTCGGCATCACGCAGCACCTCACACCAAATCGCCGCAACGCGCTGGCCAAAATCTGGGACCATATCCGGCAGTTCGCCGAAGCCCGCGCGAAATGAAATTTTACGACGCGCACAATCATTTGCAGGACGACCGATTTGCCGGCCGCCAGCGTGAGCTGCTCGCCGCATGCCAAAAAGCCGGCGTCGGGCGGATGGTTGTCAACGGTACGTGCGAAGATGACTGGCCGCAGGTGCTCGCGCTAGCCCGGGAGAATAAAACCGTGCTACCCAGCTTCGGCTATCATCCCTGGTATCTACACGAACGTACGGCGGACTGGAAACCCACGCTGGAAAAGTTGCTCACCGAAATCCCCAGCGCCGTCGGTGAAATCGGCCTCGACCGCTGGAAGCCGGGATTAAACTACGACGGTCAGGAGCTGGTCTTTCTCGCCCAACTCGAGATCGCCGCTGAACGCGATCTGCCCGTGAGCATCCACTGTTTGGAAGCGTGGGGCCGGCTCCACGAATTGCTGCGCGATCATCCACGCCCGACACGCGGGTTTGTGCTGCATAGCTTCGGCGGCCCGGCGGAGATGGTGCCGACTTTGGCGAAGCTTGGTGCTTTTTTCAGTTTTCCCGGCTACTTTTTACATGAACGCAAGCGGCGCCAGCGCGAAACTTTCCGGCACGTTCCCACCGACCGGCTGCTGGTTGAAACGGATGCGCCGGACCAGCTCCTGCCGGAGCATCAAATCCGTTTTCCGCTCACCGGCCCGGACGGCCGGGCGGTGAACCATCCGGCCAATCTCGTCGCCGTGTATGCCGGCCTCGCCGCACTGCTCGGTGAGCCGGTGGAATTGCTTGCTGCGCGCGTCGAAGACAATTTTCAGCACCTCTTCGGCGACCGGTGATCAGCCGGCTGTAATTTTCCGCACGATGAATCCAGCCGCCGCGAAACCGAACGCCCCCGTCACGAACGTCGCCGAACCGAGGCCACCGTTGCAGTTCAGCCGCGCGCCGTCCTCCGCCACGGCGCGCAGCTCGCACACCGTGCCATCCGATTGCGGATACACCGTGCGCTCCACCGAATAAACGCACGGTAGATCCATCGCCGAATGCCCGGGGGGAAAGCCGTGATCCTTGCGGAGCCGCCGCCGCACCTCGGAAAGCAGCTGGTCATGGCTCGCCGTGGACAGATCGCCGACGCGCACGGACATCAGCTCGCGGCGTCCGCCCGCGCCGCCACAGGTCACCACGGGAAAGCAGTTTTCGCGGCAGCGAACCAGCAACAAGACTTTGTTGGTAACGTCGTCAATCGCGTCGAGCACGAAATCAAATTCCGGGGCGAACAGTTCCGCCGCAGTTTGCTCGTTGAAAAATCGCTGCTCCGCCGTAACGCGACAATCGGGATTGATCGCGCGGATGCGTTCCGCCATCGCCACGACTTTCGCGCGACCGACCGTTGCGGTGAGCGCGTGGAGCTGGCGGTTAATATTGGTCACGCAAATTTCATCCAAGTCCACGAGGGTCAGCGCGCCGATGCCGGAGCGGGCGAGCGCCTCCGCCGCCCACGTGCCGACGCCGCCGAGGCCGACAATGCAAATATGTGCCGCGCTCAGCTTTTGCAGGCCGTTCTTGCCGTAAAGCCGGGCGATGCCGCCAAATCTGGTTTCAAAGTCACTCACGCATTTGAGTTAATCAGCCACGCGGATGGAAGAAAGCACATTTTTGGAAATGTCTGTGGCATAGCAGGTCGCAGCCGACGAAGCTTGGTGCGGAAACTCGCACCATACGAACGCCTCGGGCGGGTGAAACCGCAGTAGATTCCGAACGATCGCGTTCAGTTGTTTTCTACCCGGCTTGAACAACCGCTCATTTGTGGGTTAGTGTGCATTACCATGAATCCTAACCCGGCCATCCGTTACACTGGCGAAGTCGTTTACATCTACGCCTTCGACGTGGCCTACGATACGGCGCGCAAGCCGGTGCGCGAGCTGCTCGGCCAGCCGATGGCACAGTTCGTCGTGGATACCAGCCGGCGCAGTCCGCGCCAGCTCTTCTTCTACCGGCCGCAGATGGTCCGCCTGCCGCCCATGGAGCGCATCGGCCCACTCGGCCCGGTGCGCGTCGAGCGCGCCATCAAGCTTCTGCCGGTCGGCGCCATCAGCATCACCGTACGCGTGCCGTTCGCCGTTGGCCAGGTGGAGGAACTCGTCGCGTTCCATGATTTGCAGTTCAGCAACGGCGCCTTGTACGACGAAGTCCGCCAGCTTGCACAACACGTGGTGGCCGAACTGCGCGGGCATCTTATCCGGCCACAGCCGAAACTGCCCGAGGAGGAGGCTTACACCGTTTTCTGCCTCGCGTCGCCGGTTTCGGAAGCCGGCCAGCCGCCGCTGACCGCCGAGCAGTGGTTCCAGGCGCACCGCCGGCCCATCGCCGCGCTGCTCACGCAGGAGGAGACCGGGCGGCTCTCCAAGCAGGAGGCCGAGGAATCCACCGCGCGTTACCTGAGCTACTACGACAACGACCTCGTCGTCATCGACTGGGACGCCGCACTGCTCGTGGACGAGCCGGCAGATTTCGATGAATCCCTCTACATCATGGAACTCGCCAACCTCCAGCTCGCCGAGCTTGAAGCTTACGATCGCCTGCTCGACGAAGCCCTGGAACGCTCCTACCGCGATCTCGGCGAACGCCCGCTCCGTTCGCGCCGCGACATTTTGCGGGAGCTGCGCGAGATCCGCATCGACATGGCGCGCTTCAACGACGAGCTCTCCAACATCACCAAGTTTTTCGGTGACTGGCATCTCGCCCGTATCTACGAAAAGATTTCCACCCGTTTCCACCTCGGTGACTGGCATCGCACCATCAACGGGAAGCTAAAAACCCTCGACGACCTCTACCAGCTCCTCAAGCAGGACCAGAATAACCGCCTGATGGTCGGATTGGAAATCACCATCGTCCTGCTCTTCGTGATCGACCTCGTAATTCTCATGGTGGGGCTGAAGTAATTTACCGCCTAATTTCAGGATAGATTGTAAAATCCAATCCGTTAAAGGACCGCCATGGTTGTCATTCCCCGCCGGCGGGATGCTCCGAACAATTTATTTACCGGCGGCCAAGGCTTGGGATGAGGCGGTCGGCAGGTTGGTAACGACGGCTGCCGACGCCGGCTGCGCCGCCAACCGCAGGGTGGATTTCCCAACAAAGTGGTAGGCGGGGGTGAACGTCATCCGCTGGGTGTTCGACATGAACCACAGAGTCACCGTGCCGTGATCAACATCCACCGGCGTGGCCGTGGCACCAATGCGCCGGATCCGGCCCGTCTTGGCGGCGGTGGCGGTGCCGCCGACCGTCACGGGCCGGCCGTCATTCAGGGTGGCCATCAATTCGTCCGGGACGTTAATGGCCAGCCGGCCCTTTTCGTTTTTGAAGAAATAGGGAAACACCTTGAGCTTGTAATCGCCGGTATAGACGCCGTTTGTGCGCGTGAGCGGACTGATGGTCAGCGTGGCCTTGGCCGTCGGCAACGGCATGCTGCTCGGCTCGATGATCAGCACCCGACTGGCGGACGCGGCGTTGGTCACGGCGGGCGCGGCGGCCGCGGCAACGACCCCGGCCGCGAGGCCCGCCAACGCAATGAAGATGGCTTTCATAAATTGATGATTTGGATCCGGCATATACCTTGGCGATGCCCCGGTTTTGACCCCGGCAGCGTTTCGTCCGCGCGGGTGTGGCAAGGCTCAATTGTTCCACACCCGCGAAGACTTTCAAGCAAACATGAAGGTGAGCCGCCCCGCCGGGGATCGAATCCGCCTCAGCCCCACAATTGCCGGTCGAGTGAGCGGAACTGGATGGCTTCACTGATGTGCTCGCTGGCAATCGGCCCCGCACCGGCCAGGTCGGCAATCGTCCGCGCTACTTTAAGGATGCGATCATAGGCCCGCGCGCTCAGATGGTATTCCGTCATTGCGTGTTGGAGCAGCTCGCGCGTCGCCTCATCCAGCCCGCAAAAAGTTTTCAGTTCGCGGGCACCCATCCGCGCGTTGCAGGTGATTTTCGGCTTGCCGTCAAAACGCTCGTGCTGGAGTTTGCGCGCGGCGATGACGCGTTCACGGATTTGTGCCGAAGTCTCGCCCGGCTGTCCGGATGACATCTCGCGGAATTTCACCGGTGGCACCTCAATGTGCAAATCGATGCGGTCAAGCAGCGGGCCGGAAACGCGGCCGAGGTAATTCTGAATTTCCCGCGGCGACGACTTGGATTCGCCCGGCATTTTGCCGTCCGGCGTCGGGTTCATCGCGGCCACTAACATAAACTGGCTGGGGAAAGTCATCGTGCCCGCCGCGCGCGAAATCGTCACGATGCCTTCCTCCAGCGGCTGGCGCAGGGTCTCCAGAACGCTGCGCTTGAATTCCGGCAGCTCGTCCAGAAACAAAACGCCATGGTGGGCGAGTGAAATTTCGCCGGGGGTCGGATTGATGTTCCCGCCCAACAAACCCGCGTCGCTCGCGGTATGGTGCGGCGCGCGAAATGGCCGCCGGGTCACGAGCGCCTGCCCGGATTTGAGCAGGCCGACGATGCTGTGAATCTTGGTTGTCTCCAGCGCCTCGGGCAAGGTCAGCGGCGGCAGGATGGTCGCCAGCCGTTTCGCCAGCATGGATTTGCCGGTGCCGGGCGGGCCGATGAGCAGTACATTGTGTCCGCCGGCCGCCGCGATCTCCAGGGCGCGTTTCACATTTTCCTGGCCCTTCACCTCCGAGAAATCATGATCGTCATCCGTCGGATGCTGGAAAACCATGGCGATATCCACCTTCGCGGGCGCGATCTTGATTTCGCCGGCCAAAAACTGCGCCGCCTCGCGGAGATTTTGCACCGGAATGACGTTCAAGCCATCGACGACCGCCGCTTCCGCCGCATTTTCGACGGGAACGAGAATGCCCGATTTGTCATCCGCCCGGGCGCGCAAGGCAATCGGCAAAACCCCTTTGCACGAACGCACCGCGCCCGTCAACGCGAGTTCGCCAACGGCGACAAAATGATCAAGCTGGTCCGTTTCGATCTGCTCGCTCGCGGCCAGCATGCCGAGCGCGATGGGCAAGTCGAAGCTCGGCCCCTCCTTTTTCACGTCGGCGGGCGCGAGGTTGATGGTGGTCTTGCCCAGCGGAAACTTGTAGCCAGAATTGCCCAGCGCGGTGGAGACGCGGTCCTTGGATTCCTTGACCGCGGCGTCCGGTAAACCGACGAGGGCGATAAAGGTTTCACCGTAGCCGCAATTGACCTCGACTTCGATGGCGTAAGCGTCAATGCCATTGACCGCCGCTGAACAGACCCGTGAGAGCATCAAAGAGTTATGCGCGAACGGACGGCCAACTTCAACCGGTATTTTGCCATGGCGAGAAATTGACAATTTATGTGCAGTCGTCGGGGCTGCTATGCCCGATGCTGATTCAGCGACCTTGGAAAACTTCCGGTCATGCACGAATTCAGCATCATGCAGGCCGCGCTCGAAACCGCCGGCCAGAAAACCCGTGACGCGGGCGCGACGCAAATCCACCGGCTCCGGCTGCGCGTTGGGGCGCTGTCTGGCGTGGTGCCGGAGGCATTGCGGTTCGCGTTTGAGGCGTTAAAAGACAAATCGCTGGGGGCGCAGGCGGAACTGGAGATTGAAACCGTCCCCGCCGTGGCGTTTTGCACGGCGTGCGCGGCGGAGTTTGCCGCGGCAGATATTCAATATGAATGCCCGCGCTGCCACCGGCCGAGCGGCCAGTTGCGGCAGGGCCGGGAAATGGAACTGGCGGCGCTGGAAATTTCATAACTCAATAATTTATGTGTCAGGAATGCGGATGCTCGAAGCCCGGCCCCTACCAAGTGGGGGATCGCCGGGTGGATTCACACACCCACACGCTCGCCGACGGCTCGGTGATCACCCACGCGCACGACCATGGCCATGACCATCATCACGAGCCCGGCCATGCGCATCCGCACCGGATCTTAAACCTGAAGACCGGCATCCTCAGCGCCAACGACCGCGCGGCGGAACAAAACCGCGGCGCGTTTCGGGCGCTGGGACTGCTCGTGCTGAACGTGCTTTCCTCGCCGGGCGCGGGTAAGACCTCGCTGCTTACCAAAACGCTCAACGACTTGAGAGGCCGCTGCCGCGCCGGCGTAATCGTCGGCGACCTCGCGACGGACAACGACGCCACCCGCTTGCGCACCACCGGCGCGCCGGTGGTGCAGATCGCCACCGGCACGCTCTGTCATCTCGAGGCCGGCATGGTGGCCGAGGCGCTGAAGCAACTCGACCTCCGCGCTCTGGATCTGCTCATCATTGAAAACGTCGGCAACCTCGTCTGCCCCGCGGCGTTCGATCTGGGAGAGGCCGCACGCGTGGTGCTACATTCCGTCACGGAAGGCGAAGACAAACCGCTGAAATATCCGCCGATGTTTCATTCCGCCGATATCGTGCTCATCACGAAAACGGACCTGGCGGCGGCGGCGGCCTTTGACCGTGAACTGGCTTGGAAAAACCTCCGGCAGGCGAGCCCGCGGGCGAAAATCTTTGAACTGTCCGCGCGCACCGGCGAGGGCGTTCCGGCATGGTGCGATCATCTGCTCGCGCTCCAAGGCGCAGTGGCAGGCGCGACAAAGTAAATGGTTCAGGAGGGGGGCGGTTGCTGCCGCCAATCGCGGAGCCGGCCGGCGACGAGAGCGGCCTGGGCGTCGAGGCTGGCCAGCACGGTGCCCACGGTGCGCGCATCCTCCACCCCGGCGGCTTCCTCGACGGTTTGTAACAGGTCCGAGAGCGCCACGGCGCCGAAGAGGGCGAACAAGCCTTTGAGCGAATGCGCGGCGCGTTTGAGGTCGTTCCATTGGGCGGCGGCATGCAGCCGGTGGATTTCGCTGAGCCGGTCGGGCATTTCGTTGAGAAAATCTCCCGCCATCTCGCTCACGGCAGCGCGGCCGAGGTCGCCGCAAAGCTGTTCCAACTGGCCAGGGTTCAAGGCCGGCCGGGTGGTGGCCGGGGCAGTCGGGTCGGTAGGGGTGGGCACGGCCAGCAGCAGGGATTGATAGAGCTGTTGAGAGGTAAATGGTTTGGACAGGTAATCATCCATGCCGGCGGCCATGCAGCGCTCGCGCTCACCGACGAGGGCGTTGGCGGTGATGGCGATGATGCGGACGCGCGGAGTGCCAGGGTGTTCGGCCTCGATTTGGCGGATGGCGGCGGTGGCCTCGTGGCCGTCGAGTTCCGGCATGTTGCAATCCATGAGGATGGCGTCGAACCGGCCGGGTGCGAATTTTTCCACGGCCAGCCGGCCATTCTCGACCCATTCAGCCCGGGCGCCAAAGCTGTCGAGCATGAGCTGCCAAAGCTTGCGATTGAACGGATGATCCTCGGCGGCCAAAATGCGGAGCGGGGAAATGGGCGTTTGTTTGGCGACGGGTTTGCCCTTGATCACTTCGGTGTCGCCGGTCGGCCGGGCGGTGCGGGCGGCCCCAGTTTTCTTGCCGGCCACCACGGCCACCAGCGCGTCGAACAGGGCGGTTTCGCGCACGGGCTTGAGCAGGACGCTGGCGAGGACGCTGGCGAACTGGGCGAGAACATTTTTGTCATTGTCCAGCGTGGCCGTCGGGCCGGCCAGCAGAATGCATTGCAAGCGTTCCTGGTGTTCGGCGAGCTGCTGACGCAGCTCCACGCCGCCGAGCGCGAGCATTTCGTCGTCGCACAAGACGATGGGCAGCACCGCCGCGTGCAGTTCGTGCCGAATCATGCGGGATAATTCCCGGGCGGACGAAACTTCGCGGCAGTCCACGCCCCAGCTGCGCAGGCGTTCGGCCAGCGATTCGCGGAGGTTGGCGTTGGGGGCGGCGATGAGCACCTGGGCAAAGACCAGGCCGGGAAAACCCTGCGCGATGGCGGGCTGCGGCGGCACCACCAGCGGCAGTTCAAACCAGAAGGTCGAACCGGCACCGGCCGTGCTCTGGACGCCGATGCGGCCGCCCATGAGCTCGACAATTTTCCGCGAGATGGCCAGACCAAGGCCCGTGCCGCCGAATTTGCGGGACGATGAGGTGTTGGCCTGCTCAAACGGCTGGAATAATTTTTTAGCCTGCTCCGGAGTTAGGCCGATGCCGGTGTCCGTGATCTCGAAGCGGAGCTGGACCTGCCCCGGCGTTACTAACTGCGGCTGCACACGGACCACGACCTCGCCCTGCTGGGTGAATTTGATGCCATTGCCGACGAGGTTAAGCAGCACCTGCCGGAGCCGGGTGGAATCGCCGACCAGCCGGTGCGGCACATCGCGGCGGACGACAGCGGCCAGCTGGAGTTTCTTGGCGGGCTCGCGGGTGGAGGCGTTTTCCAGCACCGCGTCCACAATGGGCCGGAGGGAAAACTCCTCCATCGCGATGGTCATCTTGCCGGCCTCAATCTTGGAGAAGTCCAGGACATCGTTGATGACGAGCAGCAGGGAATTGGCGCTCTCGGCGGCGGCGGCGGCGAACTCCCGCTGGCGGAAGTCCAGGCGCGTCTGCGACAGCAACTCGATCATGCCGAGGATACCGCTCAACGGAGTGCGGATCTCGTGGCTCATGTTCGCGAGGAATTCACTCTTGGCGGCGTTGGCGCGGTTAGCCTGGGCGGCGGCGGAGTTGGCCTCCTGGGCGGCGAGCTGGAGCTGGAGGTTCATTTTTTCCAGCGTGGCCTTGGCTTCCTGCAGGGCAAGCTCCGCCTGCTTGCGCGCGGTGATGTTCTGGATCACTGCCTGATATTCAAAACCTTTCCCGCCGCCGACCGCGAACCGGCGGAGGCTGCATTGCTGCCATTCCACATGATCATCGGCCGCCACAGCCCGCCGGTCCCAAGCCCAGACCAGCCCGTCCCCGGGCGGTTCGGCGATCTTGGCGCGCAGCGTCGCCGCCTCCTCCACCATAAGCTTCTGAAAAAAATCCGCGCCAAGCAGCTTCGCCTCCGGCTGGCCGTAAAATTCGCAGAAGGCCGGGTTCACAAACGTAATCGTCCCGTCCGGATGGAAGCGGCAGATCAAATCCGACTGATCAGCCACCACGGTACGCAGCCGCTTCTCGCTTTCGGCCAGATTGATTTCCGCCCGGCGGCGCTCGGCGGCCACGGCGGCGAGCAACAGATTGAACGCCGCAAATATGCACACAAAGCTGCCGGACAGCCGCAGACCGTCCAGATCATCCGCCCGGACCGGGCCGCGTTCGTGGAGCAGGGAATAGACGGCCAGGACCGACACCACCAACGTGCCCGTGGCCGCGCCGCGCGGGCCGAAACGGAAGGTGCCCCACAGCAGAAACGGCACAGGCAGGCAGGCCAGCTGGTAGCTGTTGATGCCGTGGATAAACCAAGCGTCAAAGGCGATCAGCGTGCAGGCGACCAGTCCCGCCAGGCAGATCAACGCCTCCGCCGACTCCCGCCAGTTCCAGCGCCAGAGCGAAGGGGCGGACCACACAATCAACGCCGGGGCCAGCACCAGCAAGGCCAGCGCATTGGGCACGAGCCAGACCAGCAGGTTCGGCAACACCAGCGCCCAACCAAACTTATGCTCGCAGGCTAGGCCGACGGCGTTCAGCGCCGCGTTGAGCGTGGTGCCCATGCCGGCGGCCACGAGGAGATAATCCATCACATCGCGGACCCGCTCCTGGGCGACGTCAAATTTGAACAGCCGCTGTAGCAGCGCCGCACTGCCCACGGCGACCAGGGTGTTGCTCGCAACTGTGGCCGCCATGAAAACCCCCAACGGCACGCCGCCCGCCACCAGAAAGAAAAAGCTGCCCAGCGACACGCCGGGCCAAGCGCGGAGGCCGAGAACCAAGGTGGCCGCCAGCGCGATACCCGCCGGCGGCCAGAACAGGCTGGCCGCATCGTAGGGCAGCAGCGACTTTTGGAACAGCCAGCCGGCCAGAAAATTCAGCCCCAGCAACGCCGTCAGCCGCAGCAGCGTCGGCAGGACCGCATGTTGCTTTTGATTCAAACCGGCTTTTCTGTAACCAAATTAAGGCGGGAAGACCAGCAATAATCCGGCGGGAGCCGGTCGCGGATTAATTTCCGCGCCAATCCCGCGCCAAAAAAAGATTGCCAATATCGGTTTGACCAGCAAGTTTAGGGTCAAGGATTTGGTCCACCGGACCTAGCACTCTCGATTTGCCATGAACAGCCAGCTGCCCGCGCATCTTATTGCCCATATCAATGTCAAACTCGCCCTGATCGGCTGCTCGCCGGTGCCGCTCAAGGGGGACAAGGAGTTTGTTGAGATCGCCGCGGCCATGGCCGCGCAGTCACGCGAGAAGGACCGGCTGCTCGGCCAGCATCTCGCCCCCGCCGACCAGCGCATCCAGAATTTCCTCCACGATTATCTGCAGGAAATCCCCGCGCCCAAGCTGCCGGCACGCACGTTCGCGCTGGACCGCGCCGGCCTGGCCCGCGTGCTCTCGCTGCCAGTGGACCGCGATGATTTTTCATCCGACATCATCAATTCCTACCGCGTGAAGCAAGGTGTGCTGCACAATCCGAAAAGCGACCGCCGCACGACGGCGGGCATCTTCCACGTGACGGAAGGCGGCCTGCCGATTCCCGACGACAAGCTGGGCGTGCCCAAACTGACCTTTGCCAAAATGCTCCAACTGGCGCTCACGCCGCCGAAGGAACTGCTCAAACTGCCCTTCACCGCCACGCAGCCGGTGCCGGCGGAATGTTTCGTCTCGCTGCTCATCCGACCGATCGTGTGCCCGGCGGTGCCCGGCTTCACGCCGGAGAAAACGATGGAGGTCCGCTTTTTCGTGCCGGGCAACCTCGTCAGCAACCTGGATTTCGTCGAGACCATCTTCACCAACGGCGGCGACCCGCTCCTGCCGGAAAATGACGCCGCGCTCGACAGCGAACATTGGAGCGGCCACACCGGGTGCATCATCCTCGCGCCGCACCTGATCCGGGCGACGAAGAAAGCCGTCGGCCTGCCGCATTTCGACCAGGCCACCACGCGCCAGCGCCGCGATGGCATGTGCTGGAAAAAGGAAGACGAACTGTACAACGGCGGCAACGCCTTCAAGCTCACCTGCCGCGACGAAACCGGCGTGATCGTCACCATCATCGCGGACAACTATTTCGGCTACTGCAAAAAAGAGGTGAAGACGCAATTGAGCTACGCGGCGAACCTGTTCGGCCTGGCGGAGGAGGAGCACGCCGGCGGCGCGCTGGTTTTCCCGAGCTACGACCTCGGCGAGGAATTCAACGGCGACGTATTGGCCAAACGCTCCAGCCATTCCTACACGGAGATGATTTCGCTGTTCGGCAGCATCATGCACCTGCAGCCGGAAGGCTATGCGGTGGACAAGAAATTTCCGGAGATCGTCTATGTGCCGGCGTCGGCGCGCTTCGACCTGCAGACGCAGAAAATCACGTGGTCCAACACCGCCACCGGCGAACACAGCATCCGGCTTTCGCCGGACAAGACCTACGTACGCCCGTCCGGCTACAAGGTCCGCATGGAGAAACCGCCCGGCCACGGCCGGCAATGGCGGCTGGTCGGCACCGTGGCCGACGGCACGTTCTGCCACAAGCCCTGCACCGTTTCCGGCGGCGGCAAATCGGAGATCTCCAAGCCCATCACCGACGCGATCCTCACCGGCCCAGTGTTCGTGGCGGATCTGAAAGCCGACTTTGACCGCGTGGCCAAGCTGATTGACCGCGATTACTCCACCCGGTTCGCCGACAAGGCGCGGAAAGATCAACGCAGCGTGCTCGCCACGGACCGTTCGCTCGGCTCGGTCATCAAGCTGCTCACACCGGATGAACATGATTACACGCCGGAATACAACGCGTGGCTCGCCAGCGTGCCGCAGCACGTCAAGGAGCTCGTCTTTGTGGTCAAGCGCTATTACAAGCCGGAATGGGAGGCCAACTGGCGCGACCATTTCAGCGTGGACATCATCAATGGGACGCCCGGCAATGAGTTGAAATGCGACAACCGCAAGCTGGTGACGACCTGCCTGCGCGTCGGCTTTGACCACGACGGCGCCTGGCGCACGTTCGGACTGCGAAAGGATTTTCATCCGGCCGTGAAGGTGCAGATGGAAGACGACATCACCGCCTCCACAGTCGTGCCGCCCGCAACGCTGGAGAACCTGCCGGAAGGCACGGACCCGACGCTGTCGCTAAAATTCGTCCAGAACTGCGAACAGCGGCTGTTTCAACGCCCTGACGACGCCATCCACCGCGGCTACGACAAGCAGGCGGAACTGGATTTCGTCCAGCCGGAAAATTTCTTTTCCAACTACGAGCCGCTCACGCCGGTGAACGCGCGCGCCATGGTGGCCGACGCGTTGGGTTTCAATCAGTACACCGAACCGATGCAGAAATTCGTGCACGAAGTCGCGGAGACCGGCGCGCCGGATTATTTCGTCTGCACCGCCTATCCGCGCCTGGTGGACGGCAAGCCGACGAAAAACCCGCGTTACCTGCAAAAGCGGCCCGACCTGGTCCGCGCCAGCGAGACGTATCTCGCGGAGATTTCCGCGCGCCTGCGCCGCCGCGTGCCGCCGGGCCAGCCGCTGCACACGCCCGTCACGGCGGTGCTGCCGGGCCGCCGCAACAATCCGCCGGATGTGGGCGTCCGCCCGCTCGCGTGCTACAATCCAATCCATTTCTTCGAGTTGCCGGAGTTGTTCATAGAGGTGATCTGCAGCATGACCGGCAAATCACCATCCACCACGGGCGCGGGTTCCGAGGGCGCGCTGACCAAGGGCCCGTTCAACGCGCTGCCGCCGATCATCGACCTGAACAACGCGCTGGTGTCGTTCATCCTGACCGGGCAGCACGCCTTCGTGACCGCCGCCGGCTATGTCGGGCCGCATTTGCGCGTGGACCACGACGTGAGCCTGATCGTGCCGGAAATATGGTGCCGGATGTCCGCCGAGGAACGCGACCCGAAATTTCTCATCGCCAACCGGTTCCTGGAACGGTGCGCCGACTACGAACACGGTGGCAAAAAGGTGCTCGCGAGCCGGCTCGGCTGGCGCATCAACGCGCGGTTCGTCCACGCGTTTTTCGGCCGGGTGTTCAACCATCCGCACGCGGTCTTTACCGAGGCGATGCTCAAGCCGGAATTGCAGGACCAGGCCATCTTCGCGGACGGCATGGACAACATCGTCGCCACGCAGCGGCGTGTCGCCCAAATGTATTTCGATGACAGCAGCCTCGCGCAGGCGTGTCCGCCGCTGCAGGCGCTGCTGCACATCATGCGCCACGACGCATGGGAGGGGAAAACCCTGGACCACGCCGACGTCCGAAAATTGTTCACGCGCGAGAACCTACTGGCCAGCCCGTGGTATGCCGCCCGGCTCGCGGCCAAACAGAAGGTGGACCGGGCCTTGTGGAAGCGCCACGTGGAATGCCTGAACCAGTTCCTCCGCCGGCCGAACTACACCGATGTCGCGGAAAACCTGCGCATTGGCGAACGCCTGACCGCCGCACGGAAAACGCTGGAAGCCGTCGATTCGCCGGATTATCCGAAGAAATTGACCGGCACACTCGGGGCCGAGCCGATTGAGAATTATCTCCGCGCGAGTTAAGCCGCAGCGGGTTTCAGAAATAAAAAACGCCGGCTTTGGCGAGCCGGCGTTTTAGACAATAATAAATATCCGGCCCAGCGAGAGCGGATCAAGGTGAGGAGTCCAATGCCACCCATGGCAGCGAGCGCCATCGTGCTCGGTTCGGGTACCGGCGTAGGGTCAAATTGAGTGAGCAAAGCATTATCAATTTGAATACTATCACTACCACTCATGGAGGCTTTGATACTTACTTCGACAGGTCCGGTTTCTAAACCGGTCGCCAAATATGAAACAGAAGCGGTTATCATTCCATTTCCCGAAGTTTGGGGAATTAACGTCTGCGCCAAAATGGTACCACCACTAATATCAATATTCAAATAAGCTGTGTCACCCCCTTGGTTATTGCAATCAAGAGTATAAGTGTAAGTATCTCCGGCTACAAACGAATTGCCAGGTGACTGAATGAAAAAAAGGCCAGCCCCGCCACCGTTTGCATAAATTTGCCCAACATTTGAGCCAGTCTGCAATGAATAAGGGGTTGTTGGGTTAATGATTGCATCTTCTGCATTTCCATAAGAAAGACTAGGCCCCCCCCAGTTTGGCGTGCTAAATGTATAACCTCCAGAACCGACTGTAGGAGATTCAAAAGACGGATTCATTAGGGTCAGTACAATGGTTGTTTGTCCAAACGATGCGGTGACACTGAAAATCATCCCGGCGGCGACGCCTAAGATTAAGGACTTGAGTTTCATGTTCGATTTATTGTTAGGTCAGGTCTTTAACCGCACTTTTTTATTTCGGACACTTGTAGTCTAGACTTAATCCTATCACAAAAAAGGCGAATTATCAACTAATTTTCTAACGATTCCGTGAGTGAGATTGACAACCATTTCAAAGCCATTTATTTGCAGGTCCAAATTTGAGGCTGTAGCACGCGGACAGGCTTTGTTTATTGCATTCGGACGACATTTTTTCAACGGCGACGCCCCCCCCCATTAACCGGATAGATCATTCCCTCCCAAAGCCCCGGAAATCCAGCCTCAAAGGTGGTATTTTAAGGCGCGGTAATCTGGAGGATTTTGCCGTCCTGCATCAAAGCATAGATTTCACCGTCGGCATCCTCGGCAAAGCTGTCGATATTGTCCGGCTGCTGGAGCAGCGGGCCGTGGGCGGTGACCTGTTGTTGGGCGTAGTCATAACGCAGGCCCCAGATGGTGCCGAGGTTGTAGTCGCCGTAAATATAGACGCCGGCCAGCGCTGGCGATTGTTGGCCACGGTAAACGTAGCCGCCGATGATACACAGGCCGATGCTGTGGTCCGGATACATCGCCACCGGTTGGAGATTCGGGCGATGGGTGTATTCCATGATGGGCTCGATATATTTTGCGCCGTCGGGGCCGGGCTTGAAATGATGCGCGCCTTCGCGGACGCTCCAGCCGTAGTTGCCGCCCTTGACGATCAAATCCACTTCCTCCCACAAATCCTGACCGACGTCGCCGCACCACAGCGCGCCGGTGGCGGGGTCCCAACTGTAACGCCACGGATTGCGCAAGCCGTAGGCATAAATCTCCTGGCGCGCGCCGCGTTCGCCCATATTGGGCTCATTCACGAAAGGATTATCGCGCGGGATGCCGTATTCCAAGTGGCGGGAGGGATCGCCAAAGGCGTTGCGGGTGCGCGTGTTCACGTCGAGGCGCAGCATTTTGGCCAGCAGCGTGGAAGTGCTCTGGCCGTTGCCGAGCGGATCATCGCCCGCGCCGCCGTCGCCGAGGCCAAGATACAGATAGCCATCGGGCCCGAAGGCGAGTTCGCCGCCCTTGTGGTTGCCGAACGGCTGCGGGACCTGGAGCACGATGCGCTCGGATTTGAGGTCGGCGCGGTCGGGATCGTTGGTGGCAACCTTGAATTCGCTGATGACGCTGCGGATGGGAAAGTTCAGCGGCTGGGAATGCTGGCCGGCGGGGTTCTTCTGGTTGTAATAGACGTAGAACAACTGGTTCGTGGCAAAGCCGGGATGAAAGGCGAGGCTCAACAGGCCGCACTCGTTCTGGCCGCCCGCCTGGGGATCGCGATCCTCGATGTTGAAAAACTCCCTGGCGTCGCCGCCGTCGGAACCCTTCCGGACCACCATGATCCGGCCGGACTGATACACCACAAACAGCCGGCGCGAACCATCCGGGGCCTCGGACATCCAGACCGGGCGTTCGATGGTGAGCTTGGGCAGCACCGGCTTGAGGGTAATTTGCGGCAGCGGCTGCGCGGAGGCGGTCAGGCCGAGGCCCAGCAGCATAGCGGTCAGAATCCTTTTCATGCGTGCACAGACGGTACGCAACGGTCGCTGGTTTAGCCAGACTTTTGGGGGGTCGGTCACGCGCGGCGGGTAGTTGCCTATCACTACCAACCCGGCATGGCCGGAGATTTTTTTCAGTTTATGCTTCAAAACGCTGCCCCCTGACACTTCGACGGGCTGACTTTCCGGCGGGCACCCGGAAAGCCGCGCAGGAAAAGTCGGAAATTGATCAAGATTGACAAGAGGGTTGTGTACCATTCTCGTAAGCATATTTTTCAGATGACGAAAGTAGCGGGGCCGCAAGAGTTGTTCCGGGCGATTGAAAGGAATGGTAGGGCTGAAATGGTCAAACGCGAGGTCAGGATGAAGACTGACCAGGTCAATACCATGGCAACCACGGCGGAGGTGTCTTCAAATCCCAGATAAAAAGTCCAGCGGATCAAAAAACGGCTTCGATAAACCTCCTACGCTGGAAAAACAGTGGTTGGCTAAAAAACAACTTGCAAATTTTGGGATCAGAAGGAAAATCGGAAAAATACAAACCCCCCACGCCGGCCGCAGGTGGTAAAACATATGGGCAGATGGGAAATCCCAGGTAAGTTTGTACCAAGCCGTCTTCACGAGGCATTTCTTTGGATAACTGGAAAATATTAAAAACGAATCAGAGGGAATCTATGAGAATTAAAGTCATACTCTATCCGATGCTGGCCGGTATCATCACGATGATGGCCTCAACCACGGCGACCGCCCGGCAGATCTTACCGGGCCATGTGCCGGAGGCAGTGGGACGACTGCATTTGCATCCGTTTGGCCGGTTAGCCGGCACGAATCAGCTGACGCTGGCAATCGGACTGCCGTTGAGAAACCCGGAAGCACTCACGAATTTACTGCAGCAGATTTATGATCCGGCGAGTCCCAATTACCACCATTATTTGACGCCGGAACAATTCACCGCACAGTTTGGTCCGACCGAGGGGGATTATCAGGCGATCAAGGCGTTTGCCGTGGCAAACGGTCTTCAGGTGAGCGCGACTCATGCCAACCGGGTCTTGCTGGACATCACGGGACCGGTGTCGAATATCGAGCAAGCATTTCATATTACGATGCGGA
>Ga0302266_10000684_pt1 | contig 33773 bp, 30 predicted proteins | sample III_Bog_E1_2_FD_194559 | JGI IMG/M metagenome (GOLD analysis project Ga0302266, IMG submission 194559) | Peat permafrost microbial communities from Stordalen Mire near Abisko, Sweden - III_Bog_E1_2 | ecosystem: Environmental > Terrestrial > Soil > Wetlands > Peat | place: Sweden: Abisko...
TGACCAGGTTGCTGGCCGTGTCGTAGGCGTAGGTGGTGGTGTTCTGGCCGGCGGGCAGGTTGTTGTCCACCACCGTGCTCAGCCGGTTGAGGCTGTCGTAGGTGTAGGACATCGACGCGCCATGCACACTCGACGAGTAGATGGAAGCAACATTGCTCGCCAGATCGAAGGTGTAGTTCAGCGTGCCCTCCGGCGTAATCTTGGCCGTCTGACGATCCAGCGCGTCGTAGACGTAGGTGGTGGTGCCGCTGGCGTCGGTGGTGGAGGCGTGCTTGCCGGTAGGCGTATAGGTGTAGCTGACGACCGGCTCGGTGACGAGGGTGGGGTCGGGCGTGCGCGTGGTGAGGCGGTTAAGAGCATCGTAGGCGTAGGTGGTCGTCTTGCCGCTGAAGTGGGTGAGCTGGGTCAGATTGCCGGAGGAGTCGTAGGTGCGCGACTCCTGCAGCGAGCCGTCGGGCAGCGTCTTATTGGTAATGTCGGAGAAGACGTCGAAGAGGTTCTGCGTGCTGTGGCTGTTGGCGTCGGTGAGGCTGGCCAGGTTACCCAGCGGATCGTATCCATAGGAGGTGGTGTGGGCCGTGTTGGGGCTGTTTGTCTGGATGACGCTCTGCAATTGGTTGGCCGCGTCGTAGGTGTAGTTGACGGTCTTGCCAGCCTGGTCGGTGACACTGGCCAGATTGCCCGGGCCGTCGTAGCTGTTGGTGGTGGAAGTCTTGTCGGGATAGACCGTCTTGACCAGGCGCTTGCGTGCGTCGTACTGGAAGGTGGTGGCGTTGCCGTTGCCGTCGGCGCTGGAGATGCGGTTGCCCGCGGCGTCGTAGGCGTAGGTGAAGCTGCCCTTCGGCCCGGCGATGGACGTGAGCCGGCCCGACGCGTCGTATAGGTAGGTGGTGGTGTGGTTGAGGGCGTCGGTCTCGCTGTGCTTGCGGCCGTCGTCGTAGTAGGTGAACGAGGTGGTGCTGGCCTGCGGCGTGCCGAATCCCTTGGTGATGGAGGTCTGGCGGCCGGAGAGATCGTAGACGTGGTGGGTGATGTGGCCGGCCTGGTCGGTCTCGTCGATGACATTGTTGCGGAAGTCGTAGGACTTCGTCGACGTAGTGACGGGATTTGTGGGATAGGTGGTGACTGTCAGCCGGTTCAGCGCGTCGTACTGATACGACGTGACGTTGCCGCGCGCGTCCGTGTCGCTGGTCTTGTTGCCATTGGCGTCGTAGGTGGAGCCGGTGGTCCGGCCCAGCGGCGCCGCGGTCTGGGTCAGGTGGCCGAAGGCGTCGTATGAGTAGGTTGTGGTGGCCGAGGTCGCGCTGCTGTTGGAGTTGGGAAGCGGCAGGGTTGTGGTGAGCTTGTTGCCCAGCGCGTCGTAGGTATACGAGGTGAAGCGGCCAAGCGCGTCGATGCGTCCGGTCATGTTGCCGTTGGCATCGTAGCTAAACTGGCTCGCCATGGACGGCTGCGCGGTGATGTCGTACCCGATGGCCCCGGCCTGCAGCGTGCCATTCGCGTTGAAGATGAAGCTGGCGAGCGTGGCCGGCGCGCCGTTGATGGTGTCGGTCACGCTCTGAGGGTTGTAGCTGGCGTCGTAGTTGAACGTGCGCACATTGCCCAGCTCGTCGGTCGTCGATGTCGGCTCGGAGTATTGGTTGTAGGCCGTATAGCTGGTCGTATTCACGCCCTGCGTGACAACCGGATAGGTTGACGACGTCTTGTTGCCGTTGGAATCGTAGGTATAGCTGTTGGTGTGGCCCAGCGGATCGGTCACCGAGATCAGGTTGTGGTTAACATCGTAGACATTGGTGGTTATGAGTCCAAGCGGGTCCTTCGTACTGAGCAGCATTCCATAGCCGTCGTAGGTCATCACCGCCGAGCTGGAGTTGCCATTGGCATCCAGTGGATAGTGGACGGTGGTGGTGGAGCTTGTAGAGGGAGCTGTCGCAATGAGGTATTCGTAGCTGGTGGTGTTGCCCATCGCGTCGGTGACGCTCTGCAAGCGCCCGGCCATTGAATTCCCGTTGGCATCGAGTTTGCCGCTGGGGAAGTAGGCCGTGGAGGGCAGCACGTGGCAGAGTGCATCCGTGCCGCCGGTGTAGAGGTGGTTCGAGTCGTAGGTGTAGGTGCTGGTGTTCGGCAGGGTAGTGTTGGGGCATAGCGCGCTGGTCTGCGTTGCTGGCGGATAGGTGACGGAGGCGAGATTGCCGCTGCCGTCGTAGGCGTACTGATAGATGTTGCCCTGCGGATCGGTGATCTGCGTGATGCGATTGCTGGCATCGCGCACGAAGGGAACGGACAGGCCAGTCGAACTGGTAATGCCTAGTGGCGTCACAGTCAGCGAGTTCCCGCCGATGTCTGTGATCGAATGCAGTGCCCCATTTGCATTGATACTATACTGAGTGCCGGATGGATCGGTATAGGTGTAGCCAAGCGGACTATATAGCTCACCCGTTGAGCATAGCCACATATTACCGTCCCTTGCCATCAGTCCAAGCGGGCATAACGATTGATCCAGTTGTGGCGTTAGCGTGCCACCGAGACCAGGTTCGGCAGTATAAGAGGCCCATGTTTCATCAAAGATCTGAAAGCATCCGGCACCGGCAAATATATTTTGAGAACACTGAATAATTCCCGGTGTAAAGTAGAATGTCTTGCGTTGTCCGCCGAGCGTAAATGTGACGTTATCGGAAGCGTCGGTGGTGAGATTGGTATTGATGCCCAGGTTCCATCCGTATCCGAAATCACCACTTGTGCCAGCGTTCAGACTGTCATATTGCCGTTGGATGTTGATCGCAAGCCCGGTCGCCGGGACAATCAGGTCCGTCACTGAAGCCGTGACGCGTCCCGGCTTGTAGTTGCCAGCGACGGTGACCTGCACAAGATCGTTCTGCGGATTTCCCTTTACGTCTGTAGCTTGCAACTCGATCCAGTACGAACCGTTTACCAGCGTCGTGGTGTCCAGAGTTCCGATCTGACCTGAACCGACTGTACTCGGATTCAGAACCGTGACGCTGTTCATATTGTCTACCGGGAAATAGGTGAGTGTACCGCTCTGGAGGGTGTCTCCCGGAGGAAGTATGATTGGAACCACTCCCGAAATAGTAGCCCCGAAAAGAGGACTCCCGCCCCAGTCCGTCGATGATGCTGGTATTGGTGCGGGATAGACTGTAACCGTAACCTGTTCGGACGCGCTAACGCCTGAATCGCTGGCGCTTATTTGCAGAACGTAAATCCCGAACTGACTGAAGCTTGCGCTCGTCGACGCTTGATTAGGATTGTCGAAAATCACCGTTCCAGGGCCGCTGATCAGGCTCCAGGTAATCGTAGGCGTAATACCCACGGTGTCGGTGACTGTTCCCGACAACAGAAGCTTATTGGGCATCGTTATCGTACCCGGCACCGAAACGCTGATATTGATTGTGTTGCAATACCCACACGATCCTGTTGTTGTGGGCACCGTCCAGGTACCATTGATGGCATTGGAGAAAGTAATATTCCGGTTGGCCGATTCAACAGCAACCAGGTTGTAGGCACCAGAATTCGTATGGAAATAATTGAACATAGCGTGACCGGTGGTGTCGGTTGTTCCAGTGTTGATAAAGTTGTCAGTTCCCCAGACGTACAATGCACTATTCGCGTTGAATACTGGGGATCCTGAGGCATCCGTTACCAGCACATCATAGCCCTGTCTATACTCCACAGTTGCAATGAACTGAAGTTGAATCGATCCCGGCGAAGGTGGATCTGCGTAAGTGATCCACGTTATACTGGCCTGACTGGATACAAAGCCCTGCCCTCCAGACGGAACGGTCTCCGCCTGTAAACTGTCCGTTCCCGGATTAGAGCCGCTGTACAGGAACGCCGCCGTGCCTGTGAAATCTGTCATGGCCTGCAACTGTAGCGCGTTTGCTCCGGTTATGTTCAGTGTTACGGGAATGTTTGGCAGAGGCGTTCCTGTCGCATCGGTCACCAGCGCATTGAACGAAATGGGTTGACCGACCGGATAAGATGAAGGTGTCATATACATGGTTGGGAAGTATGTTCCCTGAAATTGCTCTACACCCGTAATCTGTGTTTGATCGCCATCGGCAGTAACAGGTAGCCTAGTTGCAGAGTTTGTCGAGACAGTCCCACTCTGATAGGCAATACTGATGCTTTCACCTTGCGTGAGAGCCGTGGCCGCGACAACTGGACTTGTTCCGTCAAGGACGCCGTTTTGGATATTTGGAGCATAGATGCCGTACTGGTAGTTGTTGTTCAGCCCACCAGTCACCCAGATCCATGGCATCGCAGTGGGTGGAACAGTTTTAGAGACTCCATTGACCGCAACAACGAAGCCCGGTCCGATATTATCCGCGAAATAGGTGTCATTAATCCCCAACTGAAGCTGAGTTGCACCAGCAGGGACCACAAAGGTTTCCGGAGCAGCACCGATAGCAATCGGTTCAATAACTTTTCCGGTATTGTCTGTAAATACGCCCACCAATCCGGTTATGCCAATAGATGGTGGCGCAGTCAGCGTGACGTTTGCAACCTGGGTTGACGGTGTTGGAACGATCCAGAGCACCGAGACACTCTTTGAATTCAAAGCTTGTCCGCTCACGACTGCCATAGCCTGAATCGTATCGTCCCCACTGTTCGCGCCAGTGTAGGTAAACGAGGCGTTGCCGTTATTATCGGTAATTTCGCTGCCAAAGATACTGTTTGCACCCGAGACAGTGAAGCTAACAGACACGCCAGGCTCCGGCGTGCCGCTCTGGTCCTTCAGAGAGGCTACAAATGTTTGTGTGCTTCCGATGACGTATGGAGGCTGAGCTGCTGCTGCAAGAGTAATAGGCAGAGGTGGTGGCAGCAGTGTAACGACGGCTGAGCCGATGGTTGAGCCGTTCGTCTGGTTCTTCGCAGTGATGACGGCTGATTGTGGCAACGAAATCTCAGCCGGCGCTGTGTAGAGGCCACTTGACGTGAGAGTGCCTTGCGTACCCGAAGGCATTGACCATGAGACGGGGGAGTCGCACGCGGTCGTGGCCGCAAACTGCTGGCTCTGCGATGCGTAGAGGCTTATTGCAGAGGGAACAACCAGAACTGTACTGGATGGATTGAACGTGTAGAACGTAGATGGTGAACTTTGATTGTTGTATTCAGTCTTAATCCAGTCCGCCGACCTAGGAATATCAGATACCGTAACCTCGTCGATATTACCGTTGAAATATAGCCAATTCCAGTTTGCTAGAGACGATTGATCTGTAAATGCAGCGCCGACAAAGTACGCGTAATCTGGACTATAGCCGCCCCAACCACCATGTCCTGATCCTACGTTCTGTCCATCAACATACAACTCATTCACTCCGCTGGTGGCGGCGGTATAGACCGCGAAATGCCAGTTATTGTCGTTGTACGCATTCGGCGACACAAGTCCACCGGCGCTCAACTGACCGTAATCGTTAACATAGATTAGAGAAGACCAGGAACCGTCCGGAAGGTTACCAGCCTGCATGGGGCCGGTGAAAAGGCAGACGCCCATTATCTCGTCTGTGCAGGTTGTACCGGCCGTCTGCCCTAAGATGCCTCCCGCTGAGGCAGTCTTGAACCAAATACCAAACGTCGCGGAAAAGGTGGTTGTGGTGGACGTACCGGGAAGAGCACCTATGTTATTGTAAACACCCGGTGGAACATTTGGAAAATCAGTCTCAGGAATCTGCATGGAGCTGGAGGTGCCGTTGAAGCTGCCTGCGCCATCGATCACGCCAGAAGCGGCCGACACTGACGTGAGTGTTCCGTTGTTACCATACGAGGTGGAATCCGCCGCTGTACCTGTCCCTGTGTTTGCTATATGATAGACGGCCGTATAGTTGCTGTCCCACACGCCAGTCGGGTTCTGCTGCGAGGCGACAGTATTTGGATTTCCGTAGAACACGTAGAGAACGGTGTCTGTGGTGTGCGAGAGCGTTGGAATGCGTACCCATGCGGTTACCTGTCCAGTGAGTGGGCTATAGCTCTCCAATTCGTGGTCCAGCTTGGTAAGGCCGTTTGGATCGAGGCTGAATATGATGTCATAGCCATTGGAATTAGCAACCTGGCCACCATTGGCTATTGTGGCGAGGCTTGGGTTGGTCGTATTGAACAGGAATGGGAAGTCGTTCTGGTCCGTGTTCTGGATCTTCGTGTGGTCGATGACAATTGTGCTCTGGTAGCTATATCCGCTCGATCCGCATGAGGAGGGAGGAGTTATAGAAACTGGAGTCGGAGAAAGCGTAATCGTCGCGCTGGCCGACTGGGTTGGGTCAGCTTGGCTGGTTGCCGTTACATTCATCGTCAACTGCGTTGCAACACCGGCAGCCGCCGTGAACAAACCCGTCGTACTGATAGTCCCCCCCCCTGCCGGGTTAATCGTCCAGGTCACCGCAGTGTTGCTGGTATTGCTCACCTTTGCAGTAAACTGCTGTGTCTGCCCCGCATTCAGTGTGATACTGCCCGGAGTCACGCTCACAGTAATGGCTGGGGTCAAAGTGACCGTCGCCGAGATAGACTTGCTCGAGTTTCCCAAGGTTGTTGCTGTAATCGGCACCGTCAGTTGCGTTGAGATGCTATTCGGTGCGGTATAGAGTCCATTTGCGCTAAGTGTACCCGGCATGCCGGACGGCATGGACCAAGTTACATCTGGAGATTTGCATGTGCCTGCCACCGAACCCAATACCGTGAACTGCTGGCTCTGCGACGTTTTAAGACTAACCGCACCAGGGGTAACTTCTTCTGCGTTTTCTGGATGGAGAGCATAGAACGTCGAGGGCGAACTCTGATTGCTGTACTCCGTCTGCACCCAATCGCTGGACCGGGCAATGTTCGATATGTTGACCTCGTCAAGCGCACCGTTGAAATACAGCCAAGAACCGTTCGCTGCTGGCCAATTCGCTGTCTCGCCGGTTCCGACGAAATAAGAGTAAGCTGAGCTGTAACCGACCTCGGCGACTTGTTGCGAACCAGCAAACTGTCCATCTACATACAGTTCTTCTGTCCCGTTGGTGTAGGTATCAACTACAGAATGCCAATTATTGTCGTTATAGGCTGTAGCCGTAACAATTTGATTGCTTGTCCCACCATGGGAGAAGAGGGATGCCCTGAGCAATCCCGCGTTGTCAATATAGAGCGCAGGTTGCCACTGACTTGGATTTCCGCCTGGCGCCGTGCCGTCGGTCTGACCTAAAATCACCCCGGTAGATGCTGTTCGGAACCAGATTCCGAATGATGTCGAGAATCCGGTTGAGGTTGGCCCGGAGGTTGGGTAGGACGCAAAATCCGCCGAAGGAATTTGCAGATAGCTGGAGAGGCCGTTAAAACCGGCTGCCCCGTCGATTTCGCCAGAAGCCATCGATACTGACGTGAGATCTCCAGTATTGAGGTTCGCCGTGGAGTCGGCAGCAAGACCTGTTCCAACATTTGCCAAATGATAGACGGCCTGATAGTTGCTGTCCCACACTCCGGTTGAATTTTGCTGCGTGGTGGCAACATTTGAATTTCCGTAAAAGACATAGAGAACAGTATCTGTAGTATGAGAGAGAGTTGGGATGCGCACCCATGCGATAACCTGGCCGCGAACAGGATCATACTGCTCCAGTTCATGATTTAGCTTGGTGAGTCCGCCCGGATCAGTGCTGAAGATAATGTCGTAGCCGCTGGAACTCGAAACATGACCGCCATTGGCAACTGTGGCAAAGCTGGGATCGGTTGTGTTGAACAGGAATGGGAAGTCGGTCTGATCCGTGTTAGGCACTTTCGTGTGATCGATTACGATAGAGCGTTGGTAGCTGTATCCGCTAGACGCACATTGCGGGGGCGTGAGCGTAATCATAGCCGAGGCCGACTGGGTCGTATCCGCCTGGCTGGTGGCCGTAACGGTCACTGCTTGCTGACTGGTAATGCTCGCCGGAGCCGCGTACATTCCCGTCGCGCTGATCGTGCCTGTTCCTACGGGGCTGACAGTCCACGTCACCGCCTGATTGCTCGTGTTGAACACGCTGGCGTTGAACTGCTGGATCTGGCCGCCATATAGCGTAGTACTGGCCGGAGTGACGCTGACCGACCCAGTGGTCGGCAATGCGGTGACCGTCTCGATCATAGCAGAAGAGACAGCATTCGAGAAATTGACTAAGTTATTGCTGGCGTACGAGCAAACGATGCTATCTTTTCCGAGCGGAAGTCCATTCATCGGCACTGTTGCGCTACCGTTTGCGTTCACGGTAACCCACGCTGAAGAGACGCCAGCCCCAGAGCAGGCCACGGATCCCGTAGGCACCTGTCCGCTCTTTGTTGTCAGTGCGACATTGACCGCTACTGGATAGCTGAACCATGACTCCACCGGCGAAAGACTGGCGCTGATCTTTACGTTAGGGTAGGTTAACGTGAGTAATACCGTGCCGCTGCCAGTTCCCGCCCCGGGAGCGATCACCAGAGTGTAGGTTCCTGTTGTTGGCAAAGTAACTGGATTCAGAAATAGATTACAGCCTAAATTCAAGGCGCCACACATCCAGGTGCTAACAAGCGTTGTGCCATCCGGATTGAGAATGCTGATGCCCACGCTCGGCAGAAAGCCGATACCAGTAAAGTTGTAGTTGCTAAGCTGCACGCTGGCCAACTGTCCCGCCGTGCCGCTGAAGGTCAGCAGATCCTCTTGCCCAAGGATGTTGATGGTGGTGTTTACGGGAACTCCAGAGATTATCGTGCCCGTTTGATTCTGGAACAAGTTCAAGGTGACCGTGTCGCTGCCAGCTCCCTGAGCAAGCAGCAGAGTGTAGATTCCTGTTGTTGGCAGAGTAACTGGATTCAGAAATAGATTACAGCCTAAATTCAAGGCACCACACATAGAGGTGGTAACAAGGGTTGTGCCATCCGGATTGAGAATGCTGATGTTCGCCCCTTGCAGGAAGCCAGCAAAGTTAAAGTTGCTACCCAGCACGCTGGCCAACTGTCCCGCCGTTCCGTTGAAGAGCAAGGGTACGACTTGATTTGGCAAGTCTGTGGCCGTCGATGCAGAAAGACCGGTTGCGGGCGGCGTGATGCCAACTAACCCAGGTGTCACTGTAAAGGTGGCTACAGTGTTTGGTTGACCTACAACCGCAATCACTACACTCCTAATGCCTAATCCGGTGCCGGTCGGAATTTGTATTTGTATCTGCGTATCGCTCCAAAACAGCGTCATTGCCGGAAGTCCGCCAACCGTCACGCTGTTAGCTCCTTCGGCGCTTCCGAATCCGCCTGACCCATTGATTGTGATTACCGTTCCCGCAGGTCCGCTCCAAGATGGCAGCAGGGTTACTACCGCCGAAACTGAATTGTTGTTCTCTGGGGTCGTTGCCGTGACCGTAACAGTCTGCTGGGTCACGATCATACCCGGTGCCGTGTAAAGGCCAGTCTGGCTGATCGTTCCCACATCTGCCGGCTCGATTGTCCAGTTGCTTGCTACCAGATTGCATGTACCCATTCCTAGCATTGCAAACTGCTGGTTCTGAGCGGCATATAAGTTCACAGCGGCTGGCGTGATCTGTGTTGTGCTATCCAAGCCTTCTGGAGATAATCGATAGAACGCAGCAGGCAAACTTTGATTTCTGTATTCCGCGGCGATCCAGTCGGAACTTCGCGCGGAGTTTGAGAATCGAAACTCATCGAGGTTGCCCTGATGGAAGAATGCAGCGCCCACGCCCTGATCGTGTTGTGCGCCAAGATACCAGCCATAGCTATCGAGTGCTAAGCCTGATGATAGCGTCTGGCCTGTGTCCGCTCCATCCAGATACAATTCGATACTCGAACCGTTATTGACCGCATCAATCCGATGCCATGTGTTGTCGCTGATATAATTGCCGCTCACCAGCGAGTTATCGCTGCCGCCATTCAAGCCCGACCATATACCCAGATTGCCACTGTTGGTATTTACGCCAAAATCACCGCTCGACCCACCGTAGGTCGAGTCTCCAACAAACTGGGGCCTATTCCAATAAGTTCCGTTGTTGCCCAGATCCGTCGAGTTGGTCCAGAAGCTGACACTGAAGACGGTTAGGCCGCCGGTCATCGCGGGTGGTAAAGCAATAAAGTCGGAGGTGCCGTTGAAAGCCTGCGCTCCGCCAATTTCGCCTGACGCTGTCGCCAATGGGCTAGATTGGGACACCTTGGTACCGTTATTTCCGTTGACCGTGGAATCGAAGATCGTTGTTCCAGTGGCCTCGTCGAGATGGAGGACGTCAAGATAATTGCTATCCCACACGCCGCTTGGATTCTGCTGTGAAGTGGTGATGCTGGAATTCCCATAGAACATATACAGGACAGTATCCGCTGTGTGCGAGAGCGTTGGAATTCGCACCCACGCAACGATCTGGCCTGTCGCCGGATTGTACTGCTCTAGTTCGTAGTCCAGCTTCGTGAGGCCATTCGGATCCGCGCTAAAGACAATGTCGTTGCCGTTGGGGCTGGCTACATGTCCGCCATTCGCTATCGTTGCAAACGCCTGATCAGTAGTGCTGAACAGGAACGGGAAGTTGGTCTGGTCGGTGTTGGGAATCTTCGTGTGGTCGATGGTGATTGCGCGCTGATAACTTGATGCGCATTGCGTTGGCGTTAACGTGACCGTCGCAGAACCCGACTGAGTCGGCTCCGCAAGACTGGTTGCGATGATGGTCACTGTTTGTTGCGTTAAGACTGTAGCTGGTGCCGTGTACTGACCTGACGAGTTGATGGTGCCCACACCTGCCGGGCTTATCGTCCACGTCACCGCAGAGTTCTTGGCATTGGTCACAACAGCCGCAAATTGCTGCGTCCAGCTGCCGTAGAGCGTCACACTAGCCGGAGTCACGCTCACCGCCACCGGCGGCTCCAACGTGATTGTTGCTGAGGCCGACGAGTTCGGATCGGCCTGGCTGGTCGCCGTGATCGTTACCGTCTGCTGCATGGAGATCGTGGCCGGGGCGGTATAGAGACCGCTCGTGGTAAGCGTGCCGAGTCCAGCCGGACTGAGCGACCAGATTATAGAGCCGGAACAACTAGTGTTAAACTGCTGGCTCTGCAAGCCATAAAGAATGGCTGTGCTTGGCGTTACTATAACCGGATTCTCATTCGATAGCTGGTAGAAAGTTGCCGGCGAACTCTGGTTGTTATATTCCGTGGAAATCCAGTCCCTTGAGCGGATTACGTTTGAAATTCTGAACTCGTCTGCCGATCCATTCAGCGGCGAAGAGACTTGATCCCCATAAGTAGAGTTGGCTAAAAATGCAGTTTGTGCGGAATCGTCGCCAGTCTGTCCGGTCCCCCCTGTGCCACTTCCACTTGGTAAGCCATTAATAAAAATAGTGGCTTGACCGCTTTGCGTTGCACTTCCTGCTAATGTAACGGTCACATAGGACCACATGGCATTGCCGACTATTCCCGAACTGTAGAGTCTGAAATCGTAGCTGCTATAGACCACCACAAAGTCAACATTGTTGTTCGCATTCAGGCTAAGCGCCCATCCCACGCTGCCATTATTGTCGTCTTTACCCATGATCCGGCCACCTGCACCGGTGGCTGTATTGACCCACGCAGAAAATGTTGCGTTGCCTTGAGCCAGATTTGCCAGGCTGGACGGAGTTCCGATGGTCGCATATGTGCTGCCGTCGGTTTGCATTCCGCCGTCGATCTGGCCGACGGTTGAGGTTGCGCCATTATTAGTGGCGTTATTTGCGTTGCTGGTGCTGTCTACAAGGGATAGTTGACCGCCATTGTTGGCAACGTGCCAGACGCCCATGTAGTTGTTGTCCCACACACCGGTTGGGTTCTGCTGCGAGGTTGTGATGCTGGTGTTTCCGTAGAACACATAAAGAACGGTATCCGTGGTGTGTGAGAGAGTGGGAATACGCACCCATGCAATAACCTGCCCGGTGACCGGGTTGTATTCCTCCAGTTCATGGTCCAGCTTGGTGAGACCGTTCGGATCGGTGCTGAAGATAATGTCATTGCCGGTGGAACTGGTGACGTGGCCGCCGTTGGCTGTCGTGGCAAAGGCGGGATCGGTGGTGTTGAACAGGAACGGAAAGTTAGCCTGATCGGTATTTGGAACCTTTGTGTGGTCGATGGTGATAGCGCGTTGGTAGCTATATCCACTCGATCCGCATTGCGCCTGGTTTACCGTCAACTGCACGGTGCTGGTAGCCGTCGTGTAGTCGGTGCTGTCGGTTGGCGTAAAGGTTACCGAGAGGGTCTGCGAGCCTGCCGCCAGCACAGTTCCCACTGACGGCGTGTAGATGTACGTCCCGGCAACCGTCGAGCTGGCGTTGAGCTGGATTCCGCTCAGCGCCGTGCCGTAGGTGATGGCCGTCGGGGTCGCCCAGGTGATGGCGGCTGCGGCCTTGCCGATCACCAGCGTTCCGGTGTTCGAGCCCTGATAGTTGCTGTCGCTGATGGTTCCCACTACGGTGTAGCTGCCCGCAGCAGTTGGCGCGGTCGAGATGCCGTTATAGGTGAAGTTCACCGTCAGGCCGTTGGGCACGGTGCTGGCCGTCGCCGAGAGCGCAGACCCGGTGTAGGTCTGCGCGAGGCTGCCCAGCGTGACCGTCGCCGCAGCCTTGCCGATCGTTAATTGAACTGAGGCCGTAGCTGTGTTGTATTCAGTTGTATTTATGGGCGTGAAGGTCACCGACAAGTTCTGCGAGCCGGCAGTCAGCACAGTCCCAGCCGCGGGCGTGTAGGCGAAAGTTCCCGCCACGGTCGAGGTGGCGTCGAGCTGCGTTGCACTCAGCGCCGTACCGTAAGTGATGGCAGCAGGAGTCGCCCAACTGATCGTCGGTGTAGCCTTGCTCACTGTCAGCGCAACGGTTGCCGCAGCGGTGTTGTACAGAGTCGTGTTCGTCGGAGTAAAGGTGACCGAGAGCGTCTGCGATCCAGCGGCAAGAACCGTGCCGGCGGCTGGCGTGTAAGCAAAAGTTCCCGCCACGGTTGAGGTCGCATCGAGCTGCGTCGCACTCAGCGCCGTGCCGTAAGTGATGGCCGCAGGAGTCGCCCAGGTAATGGTTGGCGTCGTCTTGTTTACCGTCAGAGTGACTGTAGCCGTGGAAGATTTGCTTGTGTCCGCCTGGCTGGTCGCTGTCACCGTCACCGTTTGCTGGGCAGAGATAGTGGCCGGGGCCGTGTACAGCCCCGACGTGTTGATCGTTCCCACGCCCGCCGGACTGATCGTCCACGTTACTGCCGTGTTGGCACTGTTCGTGGTCGCGGTAAACTGCTGCGTTTGGCCTGCATACAGCAAACTTGTCGAAGGTGAAACGCTGACCGTAATGTTGTCGAAAGGATCCCCGTTGATGCCGAACGTCGAGTTCCCGTTGATGTCAATCTTGTCCGCCACCAGCATCATGTAGCCGCTGGCGCTGCTTCCCGAGATCGTGATCTGGTCGCTCTTGAAGTACAGCGCGCCGTTAAAAACGACCGTAGAACCGCCGTTGATCTGATCCTGGCAGGAGCCCGCCGTCGCGCATCCGGTACGGTTTCCGAAAAACAGGATTCCATTGAACGCCCCGGACGTAGGCGCCGACAGCGTAGCCGTCACCTGTCCACTGATGGTCACAGGGGTATAGCTGTAGCTGCTGGAGCAGCCCCACCCGGCGCTCGACGTGTTGTACACCGTGACGCCGGTGCCGTTTACCACCGCTTGTGAGTTCAGGGTCAGTCCGCCGCCGGCCATGATGTATACACCCGGACTCATGGTGAAGGTGGCGCCGTTGGTGTTCCCGATCGTGAGACCGCCGCAGTACACGCCCGGAGAGAGCGTGTTATTCGCCGGCTTGTTGTTCATGTCGAACGACGCGTGGCTCTTGCTCACAACGGTCCCACTGGTAGGCGCGGCAATCGACGCCAGCGGGTCTCCCGGACTCGTAACCTTCACCGGCTGCACTTGTTTATTGCTGATTGTGTCCCAGAGATCCGTCTGCCCGTTCAGTTGCGCGCCTCCCACAACGCTTACCTGAGAGTGATTTTGCAGGTACAGCGTCTCGGCCCCTTCCATCTCGAAGCCGTCGCTCGCGCTGGATTCAGACACAGCTCCGCACGCGGTATAGACAGACTGCGCCCCTGCGATCTGAAAGGCGCGGTCTGCCGTCGCGTCCAGCGCATACAAACATGCTCCCGCGGGGACCGTAGCGGCCTGGGCTACAAAGCTGTTGATGGGAAGGAAAGATGCGGCAAGACACAGAAGCGCTGTTCGAGCGAAGCGGGAGATATTCAAGGGGCCCTCAAACTGTCAGGTGCAGACACAGAAAGTAAAATACAGGCACAGCAATACGGCTCAATTGAGCTGGTTCTTTACTCTGAAATGCACACAGACAGGATTGCCCACGCCATTGTGGCCCGAGCTAAATGCAACATGGGGTTATTGCAGTGCTTGCTTCAGCTAACTCCGGTCCCATAGGCCGTCGTCTACTGTAGCTAGTAGACTTTTTATCATGCGATTCCATGAAAGTTTCATGCATATTCTACAACTTTCGTGTGATGGCATAATTTCGTGAATTTTGTTTATGGGCTTTTCAAAACTGCATTCATTGCTACACCGGGAGCGTTCCCCTGCGGCGTCTGCCCGAACTGACCAGTGTCCACTGGGCCTAGCGACCCAGAACTGGATGGGGTCCGCTCACGAAACGGAGGAAATCGTACGCTAAGGAGAAAGAGATATTGAAAACAAAGAGGTTATAATAAGGCTCCAACCGCGTTTTTATCGTGAATAGGACTCCTGTAAGTTATTGATTTTATTGCCAGAAGTATCCTTAAGCGCACACTATTATCCGTTTCGTGAGCTGACCCCATCTCGCCCCCATCGTCGGTCACGACGTATCCGTCTTCGGGAACGGCAGCCATGTTGTAGGAACAGATTCGTCGTTTCATCGTTCGACTCGCTCCTGACGACTGTATTAGAAGCCCAGACCATCATTGACCGCTACCGCCAGTTCCTGCTCCGACCCAAGATATCGTTCCGTCGTCTGGATCGAAGAGTGGCCGAGCAGGAACTTGATCTGCTCGAGATCGCCGCCGCTCTTGCGGCAGAGCTTGGCGCAGGTACGGCGCAGATCGTGGGCACCGAAGCGTTCGATCCCGATTTCCTTTGCCGACCGCTCGACCACCGACCAGATCGACCAGTCGGTCAGGGTCTCGCCCTTGACCTTGCCGCCTTTGAGGACCGGGCGCAGGAGACGGCCGTCTTCGACGTTGCCTGCGATCATCCAGGCGTCGATCCCGTGCTTAACCCATATCGGGATCGCCACAGTGCGCACCCGCCCGCCCTTTCCGCGGAGATCAACGATGACCCAGCGGCCCTCGCGCATCTGGATCTTCTCGACGTCAAGCTCGGCGAGCTCCTGCCGGCGCAGGGCGCAGCCGACCAGCAGCGCGAGGATGGCGTAGTCGCGTTTGCCTTTGATGGTAGAACGATCCGGGACCGCAAGCAGCTCTTTCGCCTGCTCCCGGGTCAGCCAGTTGCCCAGACGAGTTCCCTTCTCCGGGATATTCGGAATCTCGGTCAGATTCGCGGCCTCTTCGGCTCCCAGCATGCCGTTGCGACGCGCCTCGGTGACCAGCTTGCGCATCGCCGAGAGCCGGACGTTGACCGTCGAGGGCGAGAGCTTGTTCATCGCCGCCCGCCACTCCATCAGAAGAGCACGGGTGAGAGGTCGGCTGGCAGCGAAGAGGAAGAGATCGTCGAGCGCCTTGGCATAGTTGCGCTTCGAGTTCTCGGCGACGACCGAGTCGAGCACCATCTGCCTGAGTTGGGCCAGGCGAAGATCGACCGGCTCCGCCGCCACCGCAGAGATTGCCGCCAGCGCAGCCGTGCTCACGAGTTCACTCCGCTATCCGCGTCTTTGCGGATGGCCTCGAGCTCGCCGCGCAGCTTCTCGACGACCCCCTGCAGGTCTTCGATCGAGGGTAGATCCTCCTGGAGAGGCACCGGCAGCTCGCGCGTGACCCGGTAGGTGGAGACGCCGATCGGCTTGGCGATGTCGCGCAACGCATACTCGACCACCGCGCCGTTGCGGCCCTCGCAGAGCAGAAGGCCCAGGGTCGGCCCGTCGGGCGGCGTCCGGATCAGGTCGTCGGCGGCCGAGAGATAGAAATTGAGCTTGCCGGCGTACTCCGGCTTGAATTTTCCAGTCTTTAATTCGATGACGAAGTAGGCATGCAGCCGGAGATGGTAGAAGAGCAGGTCGATATAAAAGGTCTCGTCGCCGACCACCAGCGGAACCTGGCTGCCGACGAAGGCGAAGCCGCGGCCCAGCTCGAGCAGCAGATCGCGGAGGTGGAGCAGCAGGCCGCGTTCGAGCTCGCGCTCCTTATAGTCGTCGGCCAGGGTGAGGAAGTCGAAGTTGTAGGGGTCGCGCAGGATCTGCTCCGCCATATCGGAGCCCTCGGGGGGTAGGGTGCGGCGGAAGTTGGTGAGGGCCTTCCCTTCCCTCTCATGCAGTCGGCCCGCGATCATGTGGACCAGGACATTCTGGCTCCAGCCATGTTCGAGCGAGGCACGAAGATACCACTCGCGCGTAGGACGGTCCTTGACCCGATCCAGAACCCGCGTATTATGGCCCCAGGGCAATTTTGCAATGAGCTGTTGCAAAATCTCCGGCTCCGGCCACGCCTCGGCGAGACTCCGCATATAACGCAGGTTGCGGGGACCGAAGCCCTCCACTCCGGGGAACTCCGCTTGGAGGTCTCGGGCCAGCCGGTCCACGATCTTCGCTCCCCAGCCCTCCCGGGGAAACCGGGAGCTGAGGTCACGGCCGATCGACCAGTAAAGCAGCACCAGTTCGTGGGTCACGGCGAAGGCGGCGCGCACTTGGGCCGTCCGGATGCGGGTTTTGAGCTCGGCGAGCAGCTCTGGGTAGCCCGCAGGGACGCCGATCTCGATACTGGTAGGCCTGGGCATGGCAGTTTCGCCTCGGACGTCGGCCAATTTTGCAATAGGCTATTGCAAAATTGAGCGGAACGCTAAATTCAGGCTAGCACGGAAACTGTCCATGACAATCCACATTGTCGTGGGTAATAAACAGGCGGACCCAAGACCATACTCTTGATTCCCCGAATCTCATTGATCTCCGAGATGCGTCCTCCGCAGCGCGCTCGTCGACGCCGAGGCCGCGCGCCAGATCGCTCAACGTGAGCTCACGATTGGCGCTGCCTAAAATCACTTCGAGCCCAGCCTTCAGTTCCCATGCTTCCATCAGTACTGCCTCCAGTTCACAGTTCCGAAGCCCCAGTCAGAGGCCCAGCTTGCTCATCGCAGTCTGCTTGTCCTCTTGATCGGCGCGAGCATAGCGGTGAACCATCTCCGCCGAGGTGTGACCCGTCTGCTTCATAATCTGCAGATCCGTCGCGCCGTTTGCCGAGGCCTCAGTCACGAAGCCGGCACGCAGGGAGTGGCCGCCGTACAACTCCGGAGACCCTATCGTTGTCCGCTTCACGAGCCTCTTGATCAGTTTACCGACAGAGTTTGGGTGCAACCCCTTGCCGATGTTCCCATGACGTCCGACGCTGCGAAATACCAAGCCTTCCCTCACCTGGGAGATCTTCAGCCAATTTTCGAGCGCCGTCACCGGGCAGGTCTGCTTGTGAACGCCCCACAATATCTCTACAGTTCGCCCCTTGGCCTCCTGGTCGGTCTTCGAGCGCGGCAGGTTGATGGTGATTCCCTTCCTGTGCCACGTCACGTCCTCGAACCGCATGGCGGCCAGCTCCGACCGCCGCAGGGCGCCAGCGAAGCCGATCAGCAGCAGCGCCTTGTCGCGCGCCGCCGCTATCGGACCATCGAGAATACCCAGGACCTCGACGATCCGCTCGCGCGTCAGCGGCTCTTTCCTCTGCTGCTTCATTCCCAACCGCCGCTGGATGCCGTGGAGCGTGTCCGCTACCCCCGGGTTGTTGTTCAAGCTCGCCGGTGAGGCGAACCTCTCAATCTTGTGCATCCGATTAATCGATGTCAGGCGGCGGACGATGGTGGCCGGCTTGCGCGGCTTCGCCCCGTCCGCGGGCTTCGCCAGGTAGGTGATGTAGCGAGCCACGGTACCAGGTGACGCTGGAAGCGCCAAAAGCCCGCTTTTCTCGCACCACCCGGCGAAGTGCCTCCAGTCCGACATATAGGCGCGCTGGGTTGCAGGCGCTTTGGACGCCCGGATATATTCCTCGACCATCCTGTCGGTTTCATACATCGGATCGCCCGGCTGCGAGGCCGGAAGGAACTCCGCGTCGCGCGGCAGGATCGCCAGCGTGGCCCCGGCCGATCCGTCTTCGGAGTCGGAGCCGGCGTCGTAGGGTGTGGGCGGCAAGATCTCGGGGTCCAGGCTCATTTTCTTAGCTCGGGTACGACTGATGCGCTGAAATTGCGTTTTCCGCTCTAAGGGATGATAATGCCTTCTTATCATCCCTTATAGACTACCACTGTTTTGCGTAACTACGCAATAACCAATATCATGTGTATAGTTGTACCATGCCCGTCAAACCCAGGTGGCACTCCAAACTCCCCGATATTCGACAAAGCCTCACCGACATGACCGCGCCCGTCATTGACCGGTCAGCGATTGAACAACTCTTCGGCGTCGGCCGCCGCCAGGCCAACAATTTGATCCGGATCCACCACGGCTACCAGCTTGGCGCTTCCAAGGTGGTCGACCGGACCAAATTGCTTGCCGGGTTGGAGAAGATGGGAGAGCACCGCGGGGTATCCGGTGCCGAGACCAAGCGCAAGACAACGATGATCGAGGCTCTGGAGAGCGTGCAGCGCTCTCCTCGCCCCAGACGCATCAAGCCACCACTCCCTCGGGTAACGAACACCTCCCTGCCACCGGGCTTCACTGTCTCGGCCCCTGGCGAGTTGCGCCTCCAATTTTCGACCGCAAGTGAACTGCTCGAGCGAATCCAAAGTTTTGTCGAGGCCGCAGTAAAAGACTTCGCCAGCTTCGAACGATGTCTGGACCACCCCTCTCTCGGAGTTGCGTATGTACAGCCGGCAGAGACGGCGATGCCACCGGAGACCGGGCTGGAGCCTGTGATCCACCAGGAGACCTAAATGGCTGAGGAGAATTCAAGCCAACTCACCATCGCGCTTCCGCATTATGACGGTCCATTCGACGTGCTTATTTCCCTCATCCGGCGCAATGAGTGGTCGATCGACGATCTCCCAGTCCTCGAAATCACCCGCCAGTTTCTCGCCTATATCAAAGATGCCGACGATATCGACCCGGAACTGGGAGGCGAGTTCGTAGAGACGGCTTCATGGCTTGTGTTCTTGAAGTCGCGGAGCTTGCTTCCAGCGCAGGACGATGAGGCCCTGCCGCAAGAGGAGCTGCGCCGAGCGGTCCTCGACCACGCCACACTCACAGCAGCAACAGATCTTCTGCGAGGTGGCTACGACCGCAACGCGCATCCTGGCCGCACCAGTTCCCTTCCGGCCGGACGCAAGGATTTAGTTCTTCCACCCTCTGTCGACGACGCCCCAACGATTGAAGACGTCCTCGCTAAAGCCCGTGAAGCGGTCGCTGTAGCGCGTGCGGCTTCATCATTCGCGCATCAGGATACGCAGGGCCCAACCCTTGAGCAGCAGTTCAACTGGATCAGAGCGAAACTGGCGGAGGTCCCCATCAACACGGCCGTCAATACATCCCCATGGTTCGCAGATCAGCCGGGCAACGGTGCGCGCGCAGTACTGCTGTTGGCGCTACTGGAACTGACGCGCAGGGGCTTTGTATTACTGAACCAGGCCCATGAAGCCACGCCGATCCAAATCAAGGCTCTGCGGGAGATCCCCGCCGACGTCCAAGTTGAGGTACCGGCGTTTGCATTGACCGCGTGAGTTGTGGCACGTGCTCACTCCTCGGAGTTGCGTATGTACACACGGCTGTTACTGGGGTATGGCTGACGGTGATCGTTTCATGCTCTGCCTTGTCGATCAGGCCGCTGCGGAGCTGGTCATCGGCCATCTCAAGGATTGCCTCCACCACGCTATTCGTTTTCTTCGTCATGATTGATCTCTTGGGCTACGAACGCCGCACGGATCGCAGTGGGACGAAGGAGCGGCGCGAAAAGTGATGACCCGGGGATGATGCTTATGTCGTGGAAGCTGCCCGAGTTCTTAGGCTGGCCGTTCTACGCCGCCTTGGAGTGGGGCCAGTTTCTGTCAACTCACCAAGTTTTACGGCATACGGCCTGCGATTAGGAAACTCTGCAATCAGGCGAAGCTTTCCCCCCATTGCCTCGACATAGCTACTCATGGTCGAAAGCAGCATGTCGGCGCGGCGTTCCATTCTCGAAACACTGTCCTGCTCGACGCCAAGTATTTCAGCCATGCTCTTCTGTGTGAGGTGTTGAACCGAACGCAGGTCGCGCAAGGTCATCTCTTCCTCGATCAACTCTTGCGTTCTGGACTCAACCCGAGTGCGCATCTCCGGCGAAAGGCCAGCCATAACTTCCTTGTGAGATATAGCCATCATCAGTCTCCTTTAGATTTCAAGTTCGATAGGTGATCCGCATAGCGTCGGTCAGCAACATGGATCAGCTTCTTGTAAAACAACTTTTGATTAACCCCAGACTTGCTGCCACCGTTGAGCAGTATGCCTTTTCGCTTCGGATCAAAGGCAAAAGCGACGCGCCACTCGCCATCCGGCAATGTGATTCGTAGTTCTATCATGTTCGGATACGACGAACCTTTCAGCGTATCGACTTGGGGCCGATGCAGTTGCGGGCCGAATCGCTGTAACACCCCAGCGGCGGCGAACACCGCGACCTGTACAGCTTCCGGCTCGGCTCGCAGCTCGATCAGGTATTCTTCGTGATACTCGACAGCCCATTCCATAGATACAACCATGCCAGATATTTAGCATGTAGTCAACTGCATAATTTATGTATTGTGAGGTTTAGTGCGTTGGCCGTCCTGTTGTGGACGGGTTTGGGCTTACAACCCCTACAGAGGGGATTCCCGTTCTGGCCTGAACAGGAACAACCTCTTGAGCCTCCACATGTAGAGCACAACATAAGGACACGAACTCTTGCACCGTGGCGACCGCCGCAAAGAAACGAGCGTCGTTGTCCGTGAGACCGAAGCGGCCATTCTGGTCGCAATTGCGGACCCCGCGAAGCAAGAGGGCAGCGATACGGATTTGCAAGAGCCCGTATCGCTGCCTCTCGCGGCATAGCATTCACGGTCAATCATGCGCTATAATTGTTCTCATGGGTGGGAAGAGTTATTTAGGAGAGCCGGAGAAGATATGGAAGCATTGATCGAGAACCTGACAACCAGCGAGGCCGCGATTGTAGCCGGGGTGACGGTCGCGAACATCAATCGCGTAATTGACAGAAAGATACTTCCGAAGAAGCTCTACAGTATGTCCCGGTGCCGAACGGTGCGCAAGGATGCCTGTGTCTGGATCGCGTTTTACTTCGAGACTGCGGACCTGCTCACTTCGGCAGCGCGGGTGAAGACCATACGTGACGGGCTGATGCACAATCACTCCTGGCTCGAACTGAAGGATTGCCGTGTGGAAAAATCACGTACTGTACAGGTCAATTTCTCTCACATTTGGGAAGACGTCGAGCAACGCTCGAACCAACTCATGCAGGCTCAAGCTATGGTCATTGAAGATCCCGAGATTCTCCGCGGAACGCCAGTCATCAAGGGGACGCGAATTCCCATTTATGACGTCGTAAGCCTGGTTGATTCAGGAACGGCCGTCGAGGAGATTTTGGAGATCTATCCTCGTCTCAAACAGTCACAGGTTGAACTGGCTTCGATCTATGCTAAGGCAAACCCCTTGAGGGGCCGCCCCAAGCGGAGGACCTTCCCCAAAGGGATGGAAGTTTCCATTTCGAAGAAGCATCTTCGAACTGCATCTGCCGGGGGTTGAGACATTGCAAAAGCTTCTGATTGATGAGAATTTGAGCCCGTCGCTCGAATCGCTGGCGCACGAGCGCAATTTCCAGTGTTCACACGTCAATTATCTCGGCAAGGGCGGCCAGAAGGATTGGCAGTGTTAGCGGTCATCAGAAAACGTAGTTTTCTGAGCATTGGCCGGTATAGGGCAGCTTAATATCATCCGCGCCGAAGGCGCGCGTCATCGGTCAATCATCAGCAGGGCTGCTGGAAGTTGTAAGGTATTTTCGGGAGAAGGCGGACGAAACGAACCTCGCTGTTGAAGCAGCAATTGTTTGCCGTAGTCGCCCGTTACTCTGCTCTGGTTGGCCTCGACCGCCTGCTGCTCGCGCTGCCTGCCTTTCCAGTTGCGCTTGCCCGCTTGCTTTCTTGCTGGAATATAACTAAGTACTTCGCTCTCCCCAACCCACTCGACGACCGCGCCGCTGTGATAGCCCTTATCCGCAACCAACTCTTCGATTCCGTCGACGTTGACTTGGGGCTCTTCGTCGGGATGTAACTCGACTTCGCGCCCAACTAGCTCCGCGACCGCGATTCCCGCATCGATCAGCGTCTCGCGCACGGTGGTTGTGTCGCCCAGATCGGCGGCCTGCAAAGTAACCGCAACCACCGCACCCGATTCCATATCCACTGCATGCTCGGCCTTGTGGGCCAGATGTGTGCTGCCATCCTTCATTTTCGCAACCCGCGCGTCCTCGTCGATGGGACTCTTCCACTCTTTATTCGAGGTGCGCTTCTTGCGCTTGCGGTCCAGCCGCGCCAGGTCTTCGCGCGTCGGCGTTTCAATGCCCGAGGCCTTGGCCAGATCAGTGAGAAACTCGTTGTAACTCGCGCCCGTGTCGCGCCGCACGATCGAGCGCATCGCCGCATTGGCCTCCAGCGTGGTGGCGTCGATGCCGATGCGCTTGCCCTGTAATAAGCCGCGATCCGCAAGCAACGCCAGCACCCAGGCAAAGAGGGGCCTCTCTTGCCGGGTATTACAAGTGACTAAAACCTCCAATGACGCTAATATGCGTGTCGCAATAGTGCGACACGCATATTAGCGTGTCGCTAGTTAGCAAAATTTGATAGAGTGGTGATATATGGAATCTCTACGCAATCCCTTCTGGTTCGGCGGAGATGTCGGTGCCGAAGGCTTGGTTGACCGTGACACGGAAACCGCACAGGTGGAACGAACGATCCGTGACGGGAGCAAACTGTTTCTTATTGGCCCCCGGCGTTTTGGGAAAAGTTCCATCCTTCGCGCGGCGTCAGAACGACTTGCCGCTAAAGGCGCAATCGTGATCCGTGTCGACGCAGACCCTATATCGAGTCTGAACGATCTGGTCGAAAAGATTGTTACCCTGAGTGCCTCCCACCTGAAGGGGAAGGTCCACCAAGTGGTCGACAATCTTGGCGATTTCTTCTCAAAGCTCAGGCCAGAGGCAAAATTCGACATAAACGAGCGCGAGTGGAATGTCACTCTTGGCGTTCGAACAGACGATGAGGGAACCCAAGGAATTCAGAACCTTGTGGAGGCACTCAACGGTCTGGAAAAGCTCGCCATGGCGCAGCCGACATCGAAACCCGTTGGCCTGGTCATAGACGAGTTCCAAAGAGTGGTCGAACTCGGCGGCCAGCGTGCTGAAGCCCAACTTCGTTCGGCCATCCAGCAGCACTCGCGTGTTGGTTACGTCTTTGCCGGGTCCGATACGCGGTTGCTTACGGCGATGACAATGAATCATGATCGCCCTTTTTACCGACTTGGGACAGTGATGACGGTCGGTGCGGTTCCGCGCCAGGATTTCGCGGGTTTCATTACCAAGAATCTTCGCAAAAGCGGTTTTCGAGTTGCCGATCCCGCCATCGTGGCCACCCTCCTTGCGATGGCAGAGGATGTGCCATACAACGTCCAAAGCCTCGCGAATAGTTGTTGGAATGAATTGCTTTCCACCCGTGGAACAGGAGAACCGATACTCACCGCAGACGTTTTGCAGAAAGCCCTAGTCCGAGCGGTTATGGAACTCGATCCTATCTACACTGGAACCTGGACCAAACTGACAACCATTCAGCAGAATACCCTGCGAGCCGTCATACGCGAGGATGGCAAAGGTCTGTCATCCGCTCCGGTTGTCCGAACGATTGGTGCGGCATCGTCCACGGTGCATCGCGCACTCGAAGGCTTGAGGAACCAGAACGTCCTCCGGGATGATGCTGCCGATGGGAAAATCCAACTCAGATTCGACGATCCTTTTTTCGCCCACTGGATCAGAATGCGCGCTATGAATTTGAAATAGCCCCTCGACTCAGCATCCGCACTAACCCAAAGTCAGCGTCCTCCGCTGGACTAGGGTGGGGATCCACCAAGGCCCTGCTGTGGTACGCTCTCGGCATGTGCGGGCGCTACTACCGAATCGCCGACAAGCAGACGATCGTTGACCACTTCCATTCCCCTGCGGCAACCGATGAGCCGTTCCCGCCGGGCTACAACATCGCACCCGGCACCACCCAGCCCGTCATCCGGCAGGGACGCGACACTGGAGCCCGCGAGTTGGTCGGCATGCGCTGGGGCTTGGTTGGATTTGGCTCCAACGGTCTAGATCCCAAACGCTCCACCTTCAACGCCCGCACCGAGAATCTCACCAAGAGCGGCCTCTGGCGCGTTCCACTACACAAGCGCCGGTGCCTCGTGCCCATCTCCGGCTACTTCGAGTGGGGGCGCAAGCCCGACAAAGTACCCTTCCGCTTCACCCTACGTGACGAGACGCTGTATGCCCTGGCTGGCTTGTGGGATGCCTGGAAGAATCCGACTGGCGACTGGTTGCAGAGCTTCTCAATCATCACCGTGAAGGCCAGCGCCGCGATGAGTGCAGCTTAAGTCGACAATCATCGATGGCGATTGGACGTTTGTAACCAACAACAGTATCGACTTCCGTGGCACTGCAAACAAGCCGGGCTCGACAGGAGAATATGCGGATGTGCGACTTCACGCCGGTCTCGTCTGCATTAACGCCCCATTCGGGTTGAACCTTGATCTACAGCGTCAGATATTCAATCTAATTCTTGACGAATTTGTAAAGAACGGCGATCTGACAAACCAAGTGCTGGAAGTCGATCTAAAGAGAAACGGCGAAGTAAACCTTCGTCGCATTGCTCTTCCCGCGGAATAGACGGCGTCCGAAAATATATCCGCCGCACTGATGGGCGCCGGGGGCAACACTGTCAACGAACAATCCTATACTGACGATTGACGTTGGTGTGGCAGCCGAGCATTTGACTCGCAAGGAGCATCTCATGAAAATCACACACCACATGCCAAATCCCGGTCCCACCCGGCGCGGCTTTCGTGTCCTCCTGATTGGTTGCGGAGGAAACGGCAGCGCCGTCCTCTTCGGGCTTCCCTACCTACATCACGCTCTCATCGCGTGGGGTTTTACCGATGGTCTCCAGGTCAGCGTGATGGATGCCGACACCGTCTCCCCCACCAGATGTGTGCGTCAGCCCTTTGGCTCTGCCGACATTGGGCAGAATAAAGCGACTGTCCTTATCAATCGCGTTAATCTCTTTCACGGACTCTCATGGCGGTCGGACGAGACATTTTTCACGAAGGATGCCCCGAACAACACCGGCAGCAGCTATGACAACACGGTTGACTTCGTCATCAGTTGCGTCGATACCCGAACCGTGTTGGTCTTCAGTACGCCAGTAAATAATGTCTTGACAATGTCATTACATAATGGGCTATACTTGGAAAAGAGGACTGAACAATGGCAACTCAACCGATGGTGACGGAGCGACGCACGGTAAAACTGGATGTAAGGGTTTCTCCCTCGGCAAAAGCGAAGCTACAGGCTGCCGCGTCCACCTCGCATCGCTCGATGAGCGACTTTGTAATGGAGAGCGCCCTTGCAAAAGCGGAGGAGACGCTTGCGGAGCGACGCATCTTCGCTTTAAATGCAGAGAGTTGGACAGCTTTCCAGACCGCCCTTGATGCTCCGCCACAATTCTTACCTAGAATGAGAGCCTTATTGGATGAGGCGGGGATTTTCGATTCAGGTTTTGGGCGTTGAATAAAACCCACACCATAGAGAAGCTCCGGCGCGAGCACGCGGTCGAAACGTTCGATTGCGGGCAGCCTGACCTCAACAGTTGGCTCGTCAAGCACGCCTTGCAGAGTCAAGGTTCAAATGCAGCTCAAACCTATCTCGGGCTTGTAGACGGTGCCATCGTTGGGTATTACAGCCTCGTCGTAGGCCAGATCGAATACTTGGATGCCCCGGAACGCCTCCAGAAGGGACTGGCGCGGCATCCTGTTCCAATCATGCTGCTGGCCCGCCTCGCGGTTCACAAAGACTGGCAGCGGAAGGGAATTGGCCGCGCTCTCCTGCGTGATGCTATCTTGCGCACTTTGCAGGCCGCCGATATTGCTGGCATTCGGGCTTTGGCTGTCCATGCAAAGGATGATGGAGCAAAGCGGTACTACGAGCAGTTTGACTTCGCTCCTTCGCCCACCGATCCACTGCACCTGTTTGTCTTGCTCAAGGACCTCCGAAAGCATACCAACACATAGAACTTTCTCGACTCCGATTCTCTCAACTTCATCCAGCGAAATCTCGTCGCTGCGCCGGTCGTACAAGCCCGTCGTTCTGGTCGACTCGTGGGCTGCCATCTGCTGGGCGATCTCCAGCTTGCCGCCATTCTTCAGATAAGCCGTGATGCCGGTGGCGCGAAAGGCGTCGGCAGTCCGCGCCGAGAGATTCAGCTTCGGGGGCATTGTGTTCATCTTGTCCTCGCCGCGTTTGGGCCTCCTTACCGTGAGTGAAACCCCTACCCCAAGTTGACTCCTTCAGGCTATACAGCTACGATATACAGCAACAGGAGGGTTTATGCCAAACACTACAAGAGCACGGGTTTTTATGAGTGGCAGAAGCCAGCATGTGACGATTCCTTTGGATTTTCGCTTTCGTTCTCCCGTGGTCTCGATCCGCCGCGATCCGAACAGCGGTGGCGTCATTCTGACGGAAGTTCCGAGTCTAGCCGAGGTCTTTGCAGCGCTCGACGCAGCCAAGCTCCCAGATGACTTTATGAACGATGCTGACCGCGACCGCCGCCCTGCGGAAGAGCGTCCGGCGATCAAGCAGCTTTTTGAGGATGATGCCCCTGAAGGTTCAGAACAACAATGACTACCACCTATTTACTCGACACGAACATGTTCAGCTATATAGCCAAAGGGACTTCTCCAGCGGCACGGGCGGAATTCCAAAGACTCTCTCAGGACGGGGATGCTGTTCTCTGTATTTCGGCAATCACTGAAGCGGAGGTGCGCTTTGGAATGGCAAAACGCTCTCTGTCTCGCACCCGCTGCTTGGCAATAGAGGGGCTGTTTGCCAACCTTCAGATTCTTCCGTGGGGCTCAGATGAGGCGGCGGCTTACGCCCAGGCTAGAGTCCTACTCGAACCACAGGGACTTACAGTTGCCACTATGGATATGCTGATTGCCGCCCAAGCAATCGCTGTCGGTGCCGTGCTGGTAGCCCGCGACAACATCTTTGGCAAAATGGCCAAAGTGGTAGACCTGATCGACACCGTTAATTGGGCAACCGATATTTAGTCCAATAGCCCACTATAACGCGGCTTGTCGTTGCTGGCGGACGCATCATCAGTGGCTCGGACTATCATGCTGCTTGTATTTTGCTGGGGCTGCAATGCTTGTTGCTTCTCCCGATCGGCCCGCATAACGGACAGCTACCGATAGAGCACGGGCCTTCTAAGCCGGAGGTTGCAGCTCCTCTCAAATCACGATCCGCTCGACCTCGTCGAGGTTCATCTCGTCCCGCCGCCGGTCATAGAGCTGGGTCGTCCGTATGCTGCGATGGACAGCTTCCGCGATAACTGGTGGGGCTCACGCTGGGGAGACGGCGATTGGCGAGTGGAAAGATACAGGACGAACGGCGCGAAGTCTAGCGCACTGGGACACGCGGAGTTTCTATCGACATCGCAGAGGAAGGACGCTCAGGACGAGAACGCTCATTTGAACTCGCTGCCGGTGGCTGGCGTCTGGCTGGGACAGCGCGCCATCGCGTACGTCAAGGCGCACCCGGAGGACAACGACGCGGCGGAGGCGCTTGCGCTCACCGTGCGGGTCACACACCTGAGTTGCTCCTCTGGCGAGTCCAAAGAGGATGGCGAGAGCGCCGTCAGCAAGCAGGCCTTCGAGATGCTGCATCGCATGTATCCCAAGAGCCCCTGGGCTGCAAAGACGCCGTACTACTACTGACGAATGGCCGATGCATAGCTCTTGGCGATCGTGTTGGGTATCCAGGACTACGATCCGCGGCGTACCGCCCAGCCGCCGAAAGGCCTTCTCATGCAGCTCGGCCCATACTCGCGAACTCGAACGGAAAACCAGCAGCCGAATCGATTTGCGACTGTAGCCCAGCATCATCACGAACAGCCGCGTGCGCCGACACTTGCCGCTGTCCGGATCGCGCACCATCGGCCCGGTGCCTAATCAACCTGGCATTCTTCACCTGGTCGCGTCTCGATGATCACCCGCGCTTCCGGCGATACCGCTCCGCGCAGCTTGCACACGAAACGCTTGACGCTCTGGTAGCCGCCCCCGCAAACCCGTGCCCATCGACCAGATCCTGCCAGATAGCCGACCGACTCCTTCTTTGGATGGGGTCGAGCAGCTCAATGATCTCGCGCTGGTCTGGGGCTAAGTATTACGCCTACCGCTGCTTGACAAACTGGCGGCGCAAGGTTTCGTCCACGGTTGACTGCCAGCCTTTGCCGGTGGCTCTCAAGGCGGCGAGTACGTCGGAGGATACGCGAAGCGAGATAAGTGTCTTCGTGGGCGACTTCTGCGGACCTCGCTTCCCTATCGAGATCGCTTGCTGCAGCCCCTGAGGGAGCTCATGGAAGCGCTTGGCCCTCGCGAACTTCTCTGGCGTCCATTCCGGGTTTTCTGCGTCGGGTACGGGCTGCTGGCTACGATTCTTCGTCATAGGTTTTCTGCTCCTGTCTGGTCGCTTTGCGAAGGCTGATCGCATGGATTGCTTCGCCGTCCTGAGTGAAGGTGAGTGTGTGGAGTAAGGCGTCAAGCCAGCCGATTGCGTTGTACCGAACTTCGCCGTAATCCTGGGAGTCGTCCACATCGTAGAACGCAGTGACGAAGTCGAAATCTTCCGTCCGCTGAAGAGAGATGCCGTGCTTCTTGATGTTGATCTTGTTCTTCGCGGGGTCGAAGGTGACTTCCATGTATCTAATTGTAGCTACAATAAAATAAAGGGTCAAGCAAACTATGCGGATTTTCTATGCTTTTGCAAGCTGATACAGCCATGGAAGACGTCTCCCCCCGACCTTCTGTTTGATCACGCTGGTGGCCACAGTATGTCCGCGCCCTGGGCGGCGACGTCGAGATCCGTGCTTTCGGAGTCAACAGAAAGGATAGTTCGTGCGAGCAAGTCTCATGGCACACACTGCATTCATAAATCTGTTTTCTGAGCGTCACCCAGCGCGGCTTCCCATCCGGGCGATCCCAAAATCCCTGTGATGGCGATCCATCACCCTTCAGTGTCTCTTCTTTGCCGCAATTAGGACATTTGTTCATCTGTTCTGCTTCCTCCGCCTTTACCGAGATTTGCTCGTCGGTTTCTTGAATCTGCGTTGTAATGATTCCAGGCAAATCCAGATAGTCAACATGCGCGACGGAGTTCAGAGGCCGATTGAACAATCCGTGTACTGACATGAGTGTTTAACTCCCTACCTGGCGTCGCCATGCCCTTTATCGAGAAAGCGTGACCATTAATAAAAGGCGTTGAATCTGAAATCGACGAAGATGCTCGACACGAGTTCGTCGTCGTGGAGTTAATCATGGAAACCGTGCGAATCAACATTGGCTTCAGAACCGGTGGCACTCTTTTCGTCAGGGGAGAGGTTGATTGAGATCAGCCCGAGTAGATTCAGTATCAAGAGGAATTTTCGAGGGCTTGCGGAGTTTTGGCGGCACAATTGGGCCCGGATGATCCACGCGCGAATATCGCACTAGCTCTGAGCGGGGAATAAGTCGACGTCGGCCGATGGCCCGCGTCTTAATCTGGCCAGATGCCACCAGATAATCGATCGCTCTTACCGAGATGCTGAGCTGCGCAGCGCTATCGCGGCGGCTAGAGAGTAGTTGTTGCGGATGTCTATCGTCCATGGCGCTACTGTAGCGCTCGCCCATCGGGAACGCTGGAACGATTTGCATTTAAATCAGGAATGATTGGAAAAATCGGAATAAACGAGCATTCAGGAGCAAATTCGGACGGCAGGATTTCGATCTACGCAAAACATGTGCCAGATCGAATGGACACCCGCCGCTGCAACGTGCGCAACTGCCCATCCTGAAAACGACCGGGGTTCTGCCGCTGCAAGTACTCGAAGACCGTCTTGGCCTCAAGTCCGGCGTTGCTTTCATAAAACGCCTCGACCTCCTCCCATACCTCGACAAACAGGTCTGGCCACGTCCGCCAACGCTCCGTTGCCGCCAACTCACTCGGCAACCGGCCCAACCGACGATACTTCCGCGCCGTCTTAGCATCCATCCCCGCCTTCGTCGCCGCCATCTCTTGATCCTTCTCCGTATTTACCAACACAAACAACCTCCGTACCTGCCTGTCTGTGACCAATCCGTCTCCCCTCAAATCAGGAATTCGCCTGGTCAAATTGTCGTCGCCGGTCGGGAATTTTGTTTGTCGTCGCTCGGGAGGTCTAATTTTCGCCCATCAGGCACTTCAGTTGTCTGACTACGAATCCGGCTTATCTGATTTCTGCAACCAGTTGATTCTGTTTGACTATTTGCCGGACAGCCGTGAGTGAGGATATTCTGAGGTTGCTTGGCGAAGTGACCGCGACGGGAGCTGATAGGACGAGCATTTCCGACGATTTACGGATGAGGATTGTGGCGGCGCACGAGCGCGGCGAGGGCAGATCCGGCGACGGGGTGGGGATGGACAATTTCGGTTTGCATAAGGTCAAAAAAGTACGCCAAGCCATCAAAAAGACAGGAGCCGAGCCGCTTGATCTGCCGCCCGATTCGCCAAATCTGAACCCGATCGAAAAAGCCTGGGCCAGGCTCAAGCAACTGCTCCGCGCCACCAAGGCTCGATTCAAAGGGGAACTCAATCAGGCCATCGTCAATGCTCTCAAACTCATCTCCTTCGACGATGTCAAGGCTTGGTTCAGATTACCTCTCAAGCAGGTACAGCTACAGAGATAATGCTCTAATAGCCAAACTTAATGCGATATTTGTTCCAATACCGACGAATAGTTGCTGGATCCTTATTCACAAGTAAGCTCACAAGATGAATTGCCAATTTATCGTTGTTGCAACCATTAATTTCCTGGCAGATACGTGTAGCCTCATCTGGATTGCGTTTAAACAACTTTGTGATGGGGGATTTCGGATATTTCATAACCCATTGATCAAGCTGAGGGGATTTTTGAGACGTTTCGCGGCAGATCGAATCGAAACCACACAGTGTCTGATAAACCAATATTGCCCTTTGGTAATCAGCTTTTTGCGACACAGAGGAATTATCGATTTGAGATGCATCCTCAGCATCGTTTATTTCCAGATGTTTTTGTGTGCCGACTTCAGTTGGCCGTGCATTAGGAGTAACGGAACTGCCGTCAACAGAATATTGGGCGGGTTTAGATCCAAAATCTTTTCTGACTTTGCAATTGGGCAGGCATGAATCAGGACGGAGGGTCTCGTCTATTTCGATGCCAATATCAGTGAGCAAATTGTCGATAAGCACTGCATCTGCTGCAATCTTTTCGATGAGAGCCGTAATCTTCTTTTTCGTGGATCTCAACGCATTCTTTTGGTCCCTTTTGGTTATGTCGCATCCGCGGCGGACAACTTCCATCAATATGCGCGACACATGAGACGAATTAGATTTTCCGATGGTCCGCGCACGAAGCAACTTGATGCGTCGCCAAAGAACGGCATATTGCGTCTCCATCTCGAGAAGTTCAAGTCTGTCATTAATATAGGGCACGATGCATTCGGCGGCTGACCTAGCTTTGTGTCCCTCTGTTTTGCGTACTGAGAGCAAATCCTTTGCAAAGGCCTTAAATTTGAGTACACGACTCTTTCTCTCCAACGCCGAGAGCTTGTTCTCTGGTGGTAGCCCTCGAAGTAATTCGTTTCGCATGTGCATCCCTTATTATGCGCGCCGGAGCAAAAATAGACCACAGAACGCCGCAAAAGCGGTGTGACGCGGCGGTGTAAAAGTAGTCCACCGCCGGAACTTGGTTTCGTGAGCTATTGCCTGGGAGGGACGGTTTATGGGACACCGGAGGGATGTATACGATGGAGATCTACGGGCGGGTGCGGCGAGCGGTTCTGGTCGAAGGACAGAGCCGTCGATCGGTGGCGCGGGAGTTTGGTGTCTCTCGAAAGACGATTCAGAAGATGCTGACATACTCGGTTCCGACGGACTATCAGCGGCAACTGCCGATACGGCGCCCCAAGCTGGGGCCTTGGCTGGGCGTGATCGACGCCATTCTGAAAGAGGACAAGACGCGGCCCGTCAACCTCTCCCTCTGGAAACGGGAAGCCGCTGCCCGGCTCGTACGAGACGATCGCTCGCACATTGCCAGACTTGGTGGCTGTCAGCCAGACAGTATGACAAGGAACCTGCCTGCCAGCGCAGCTAATTTAAGCGGACTATGCCCTGATTTCCTAAGCGCCGCAATGTTCTGCCCGCCAATATAACTCTTGAATTGCACGGTCACATCTGCTATGTTAGTGTGCATAAAGTATGAAGAGGCCGCAAATGCAACCCGAACTCCATGAACTCGAGCGCTACGTTCAAGACGCCTTGGGCGTTTCCGTGAAAGCCACGCCTTGGAGCGGGGCCGGCCAGTTGCCCCCCGTCCTCAGGGAAAGATACAGTTTCGCGCAAGCGGAGTTGCTAGGACTACGCGCCCTTCTCGTCATCGACACCAACTCCGAGGAACAGTCGCCGGCAACGGTGCGCAAGCACATGGACATGCTCCAAACCATGAAGCACGCGGACCTTATCTATGTCCGCGCACAGGTGACGGCATACAACAGGAAGCGGTTGATCGAGCAAAAAGTTCCGTTTATTGTTCCAGGCAACCAGATGTACTTGCCTATGCTGGCAATTGATTTGAGGGAGCATTTCCGCAGAATTCGCGAGGAGGCTTCCACCTTTAGCCCGTCCACTCAGGTTGTCGTCCTCCACGCAATGCTCCGCGACGCAGGTCAAGAGTTGATTCCATCTGAAATGGCCCCGCTGTTGGGATACTCGGCCATGACGATGACCCGCGCTTTTGACGAGTTAGAGACGGCTAGACTTGCTGAGGTGACGGTCCGCGGCCGGGAGCGTTGTCTCCGCTTCAACGGGGGCCGAAGAGAAATCTGGGAGAAAGCTCAACCCTTCCTTCGCAGCCCGGTGAACAAACGACTGTTTATCCGCCGTATTGATGGCGCGGAAGGCGCTATCCGTGCGGGACTCACAGCATTGGCTCACTACAGTATGCTGGCACCGCCGGCGTACACGACCTACGCGCTGACCCGGGAAGATTGGAAAGCGCTGCGGCAACAACACAAGATCATCGAAGTGCCTGCTCAAGACCCGGATGCCAGCGAGATTGAGGTTTGGTGGTATCCGCCGGCGCTCTTCGCCGAACACGGCATGGTTGATCGGTTGTCGCTTTATCTTTCTCTGAAGGCCGACCACGACGAGCGCACCGAAACTGCGCTGGAAGAGATGATGGAGAAATTCAAATGGTAAAGGGGTTGGAAGTCTTCCGTGAGCACTTCCGGAATTATGCCGACCGCTCACTGGTGTCCGGTTTAATTGATGCGGTTATCTTGTAA
>Ga0302266_10000701_pt1 | contig 33175 bp, 26 predicted proteins | sample III_Bog_E1_2_FD_194559 | JGI IMG/M metagenome (GOLD analysis project Ga0302266, IMG submission 194559) | Peat permafrost microbial communities from Stordalen Mire near Abisko, Sweden - III_Bog_E1_2 | ecosystem: Environmental > Terrestrial > Soil > Wetlands > Peat | place: Sweden: Abisko...
GCCATCGCCGCGCTTGCTTCGCGTGCCGAAATGCACGAACCCGCGATCATCGAGCCGGCCATCGAACCGCTCACGTCGAGCGCGAGCAGCACCGGCTTGCCGCAGGGTTCCACGTTCTGGAAGGTCGCGTAGAACGCTTCGTCCAAGGCGTCCACCACGGCGGACACCGGCGACCACTTCAGCGCACCCTTGTCGCCGTGGCCTTGGGCGTAGATTTTCTGCGCCACAAGCACTGCGAGCGGGTGGATGCGCGCACGCTTCAGCGCCGTCTCGTCGCGCAGCTTGCGGACGATGAGACGCTTCGCGTCGCTGAACGGCTTGAGCAGACCGAGGCTCGTCATCTTGCCGAGGTTGCGGATCATCGCCGTCATCGGCATGCGTTCGAGCAAGGCTTCCCAAACAGCGGCTTCATTGAGCCATTGCGTTGGGATCGCTTCACGCGGAAGGTCGAACTCGTCAATTAGCTTCACCACTTCGATGACATTCGTCGTGCTCTTCACACGCTCGAACGCACCGATGAACTTCGGCAATTCGCCCACGGCGGCATACTTCGCCACACGGTCTTCACCGCCAACCTTGCGCTTCACTTCACGTTCGCCGAGAACGTCCGCGCCCGTGAGCATCCAGCGGAATACCGCATCGTGCTGAACGGACGGAGCCTTCGGGTGCGCAAGGCGGAGCAGGTCGGCGTGCGACCAGCCGTCGCGTTGCTGATACTTCACGGCCTGGTGCGCGAGGTCATCGGCACCACGATCCACATACCAGCGACCAACGGCATTGCGCAGACCACGGCCCCAACCGCGCATCGCATTCACGTATTCAGCGAAGTGGAACAGGTGCGTGCCGATGCGGCAGACCTTGTTCAGGTTCGCGAACGCGTGCGCCTTCGCCTGCACGTCACCGTGCGTCACGACGAGCGCGAGGGCGAAGATTGCCGGATCGTTCTTCGGCGCGCGACCGGCATCGCTGATCTCAACGATGCGGTTCACGGCACGAACGCCGTCGGCCTTGATGCAGCGGATCAGCGCGTCGTGGTTCTGCTTCACAAGTTCGCGTTCGCCGATGTAATACGTGCCGCCTTCCGCGCCGAGGATGAGGAAACGGTCAAGCCGCGTCCAATCATCCACCTGCCACGAATAGCCGTTGTTCGAGTTGCGGACCTGGTTCGTGCCCGGGATCGGCTGCGACTGCGGCGTCACGCGGCGGTTGAAGAGCTTTGCATAATTGATAGCCATAATGGTTTTCCTTTCGATTTGTGCGTCGCCAACCCTCGACACGCTGATTTGATTGCACTGCGGACAAGTTGGTGAACGTGGGGTTGGTCATTTACAGTGATAACCGAAGTTCTTCGGCCCGCAGAAAATACGTTGTTACTACTCCCTAAAAAAAGTGATTCCGATTTGCGCCGTCATAGCGGCCGGAGCGGAGGCAGCAGTTCTTAAAAGCTGCGTCCTGATCCGCATGGACATGGGTCGTTTCGGCCCAGCTTTTCACTGAGCTGTTTATCCCCATGGACAATGCGCACGCCGCGCTTCACCTGCGTCTCGGACGGGAAGCCTTTGCGACGCTTGCTGGTGATTTCGAAGTTGGATTCTTCCCATTCATGTTGATGTGCCATACGGCCTCCGTGGTTGAGGGTTGCGGTTGGATTATCGCAGCGGGTGCGGCGATGAAATTACAGATGGGCAAGGGACGACGCGGGTATTGCTCTACCAACTGAGCTACCGGGGCAGCTTGAGCCCCGGATTGGAGTCGAACCAATGCCAGATAACCCGATGTCTTCGGCCCATCAAAAGTGCTGGCGCACGGCCACCAAAAGCAGCGGACAAGAATGCGACTGTGGAATTGCCCGGTGTGCTGACATTACACCACCTCGGAATGCTCCTCGGGGCGGAATTGAACCGCCGCTGCCGGGTCCCGATAACCCACAATCTACGGCCCGCTAAAAGTTGAAGCACAATCGTCAATGTGTCACCCACGCGACGCGCTGAAGATTGTGCTCCAATTGAATTATTTCCCATCGCATTTACCAACCCATGTCGCCGGAGTTCACGGTGCGCGAGTTGACGCTTGGCAACGCAATGCAGATAATTGCCATTACGCCGTGCAAGTTCGCCGCGACCAACAGTCTTGCCCGCGACATAATCATATGCTTTGAATGGTCCCTCTGCTGACACTACACGAAACTGACAGGCAAACCAGATTCCACCGCACTGTTTCAGTGCGACTAGGTCACCCAACCAACGCAACTTCACTGAAGGTTTCGGTCTGGAAGCTCGCCGCCATTCGCGCAATGGGACGCGGATAATTTCCTGTAACAAACCCGTTTCTGGGTGAACGTAAAATGCGCTCCGGCCATATCTCCTGGACTTTACCGGGGTGATGCCGCCACCTCGCCAAGTGTTCAGGACACAAACTTCTCCTTGATGCATGAAAGTATGCCGTTCGACGAATTCAAGGAGATGAGTTTTGATGTGCCCACGAATAACGCTGTCCGGCTTGATCACCGCGCACGCCTCGGAATAAACATCGTTCCACGGCCTGCCTAATTGGGAATTCAGCCAGCGCCGAAGCGGGCCGAGTAAATCGGTCAGGCCTTTGCGCGAACTATGTGGCCGCTTGATCCCCTCAAATTTTGGAAGCAGTTCATCGGGCAGGTTGGCACGTCGCCCATATTTGCCTCGGCCGGGATTCCATCGCGGTCGCTCGACAACAACTTTGTGCATATCTGATCTCATAATGTGATTGTTAAAGGGTTGGTAATTGCGCCGGATTAATGCCCGGCAATTGAAAGTTCCGACGGATAAAAAACGAACTGGGAGTTTACGTGCTCTACCACTGAGCTACCTCGGCGTATGGTGCCGAAGGCTGGACTCGAACCAGCGACCACGTCGTTATGAGCGATAACCCAATCCTGCGACCCGTCGAAATTCGGAAGACGGACAAAGGGCGAGTTGGGAATCCATCAGTTGCCTGATGGTGCGGGGTTCGAACCCGCTCGTCCCGCAATGCGGGATTGTTACCAGATAACCCAAACTCAACGGCCCGTCTAAAATGGAGACTCCCGATGGGCATCGAACCCATACCTCCCGAACTGAATTCGGGTGTTCTATCGCGGTTGAACTACGGGGTCATACAAAAACGATGGGCAAGTAACGTGATCGAACGGAGGCACTCCATGCTGGGAATCGAACCCAGAGCGCTTGAGTTTTCACACAAGACGCTACGCCCTCCTTAGGTGGAGGATAACCGATCAACTTCGGCCCATCTAAATTGGGGTGACCAACCGGATTTGCACCGGCACAAACGCCTTCACGGGGCGTGATGCTGCTGTTACATCATGATCACCATTGAAACTGGAGCCCCTGGTCGGACTTGCACCGACGAATAGCGGTTTACGAAACCGCTCCTGTGGCTGCTGAGGCACAGGGGCAAACTGGTGTCCACGGCAGGAGTTGCACCTGCGGCCTCCACCTTCGCACGGTGGCGCTCTAATCTAACTGAGCTACGTGGACAAAATGGTATCCGTGGCCGGACTCGCACCGGCTAGGACCAGCTTGAAGGGCTGGTTGCGTGAGCTGCTTTGCATTCACGGACTTGAATTGATGCCACAGAGAACAAGAACACAAAGTCGCGGGCTCTCAGGCCTGCATTAACTTTGTATCCTCGGTTCCTCCATGGCGATAAGGACGCGCTAGCGGCGGAGCTTGCGCGTCTTGTAGGTGAGGAGTGGTCGCAACGTCGCGATGACTGACACGAGTCCGGCAGCAACGAGGTCGGCGATCACGGCCTCAATGTTTTTGTAAGCGGCGGGCGCTTCCTCGTAGAGCAGGTCGCGCTCTTCGCATACCACGCGGCCACCCAACGGCGTCTGCGCGAGTTCACTCACGCTGAACCGCTCACGCATGCGCTGACGAGCATCGCTGCGCGCCCACTTGCGGCCTGCACCGTGGGCGAGCGACCACGCGTGACTTTCGCCATTACCCGTCGGCTTCACGACGTAGCTCATCGAGCCGCGTGAACCGGGGATGACAACGAAGTTGGTTTCCGCGGCAACCGCCCCTTTGCGGTGCAGCCACACAACCTCCTCGTCGCTTTCGCGACGCGTGATGCTGTTGTGGCAGCCATCCCAGAAGAATTCCGCTTCGGCACCGATTGTCTCCACGAAGCGACGGGCGATGAGTTCGCGATTAGCCTTGGCCCAACGCACCGCGAACTCGTGGTCACGGAGATATTCCTCCGCTGCAAACGACTCCGCTTCGATTCCATTCCCGAAGTGCTGATCGACGTGTGCACGCAGGATGGATTCACCCAAACCTCGCGAACCGCTGTGAATCAGCACCACAAGTTGCTGCTTCCCGAGCTCAAGTTTTTTGAACTCGTCAGCATCGAGAACCTTTTCGACAATCTGCAACTCGGCGAAGTGATTACCACCGCCGATCGTGCCCAGGGACGAATCGAACTCCGTGGATTCCAGGTCATGTTCAGCGAGAAACTCGCCGACCTCTCCATCCCACGGGTGTTCAAGGTGGAAATACTTTTCCGCCCAGCGGTCGAGCTTGGCGTCACGACGGACCAGATCCGTCTTGAAAAGCGCCATGCCGCAACCGATGTCGCCGCCGATAAGATGCGGATAGATTTTGCCGTCCGTCACGAAAGCCGCGCCGACCGGAGAGCCCTTGCCCGGGTGCAGATCCGGGAAGCCCACCGCTTGGCGGACACCATCGAGTTTCGCCGTGGCATAGAGCTGGCGCACCGCTTCGCCTTCAATCCAGCTTTTGGACGAGGCGAAAAGGCGCACCTGAGTTTCAGTCAGTATGTTCATGTTTCCTTTGAGCCCGCCATAGCGGGAGGGGTTTTTGGAAGTTGGCCACTGGAGTCGGGATTGCGCCGACACCTCCGGCTTTTCAGACCGGCGTGCAGACTGACTACACCATCCAGTGACATTAGCGGTGCACGGCAGCTCGGGGCGGCCACGCGAAAGGCTGTCTATGAAGCTTGAGCCTTGCGGGCTGCAGCTTGAGTTTTGCACAGGCTGACCGATGTGGTTTGACAACTCGGCATCAACATCAGCGAGGTAATTGGATTTTCAGTCCAATTAGGAACGTTTGCAGCGTCCTAGTTTTGACAGCGTTTCATCAGCGGCTTTCCGTCGCCACCGCGCACCTGAATCAAGGCCGCCAGCGGAATCAGAAATTCACGCTGCGGGTGAAGTTGAACTCATCCAATGCATCTTGCAGCGACTGGATCTCGGCGTTCAACTCGGCAACCAACTTATCCACATCCACCTTGACAAGCTGGGCGACGTATTCGACCTCGTAAGCGCCTTCGCCGAAGCCGCGGCCTTCGTGGAATACGCCAGCCTTCGTGTCGAGGCCCGTTAAAGTCGTGACGAGACCCTTGAGTTCAGCCAGGCGGAAGATCTTGTCGTAGATTTCCGCGTTGGCTGCCGCGACGGCAGCTTTGACCTTGACCAACTCGGCAAGCTTGGCGCGCAGGCGGGTCAAAACCTCGCGGGTGTCGTAGTCGAACTTCTGCTTGCTGGAACGGGAATTTTGCTTCGTGAGCAGATCTTTTAGTTGGCCAACTTCGCCAGCCAGCTGGTTTTTCAGTTTGAGCGCTTTGGAGACTTTCATTGAGTGCCTTTCGGATTGGTTGTTTAGTTTTGGTTTTCAGATTGGTAGTCCTGGCAGGTAACGCTCCTGCGTCTGCCGGTTATCGACCGGTTGCTCTGCTTTTGAGCTACGGGACCATTTTGACTTGTGGTTTCAAACCGAAACGCACCGGACGAAATACAAAGTTCAATTTCGCCGGGCGAATGCGGAGAACCCGATTTGGTTTATAGCTTTTGCGAAGGAGCAACGATCTTTGGTTATAGATGGCGGGTCTCATGGGATTTCCTTTCGCGTTTAATTGTTGATTGATGATCGCACCATTAATGGCGCCACTGGATGCGGTAGCCGGGAGGACTGTCGTCATTTTGAAAGCGGACAGCACCAGGTTTAACTTTCGGCAGTCTCGGCAAAACCTGCCGTGTCTTCAAATGCCAGCGGGGCACTGCCCGTGGTTTAGGTCTGGTAAATTTTCGCGCCAGCCATTTTGGCAATAGGAGGTTAATAGTCATGGGATTGCTTTTGGTTAATGGTTATAGGGAATTGGCGGAAGGCGTCGGTAATGCTCCGACCTCCGTATAAACGGATCCTGTTTTCGAGACAGGTGCAGCCAGCTTATATCTGCCTGCCTTCCGAAATTGGCTGCCAGGGTTGGACTCGCACCAACACCGCGCGGCTTAACAGACCGGCGTGCTACTTTGACACTATCTGGCAATGGCGCTGCCGGCAGGATTCTCACCTGCATCGTTCCGTTTAGAAGACGGATGCCTGATATATTCGACCACGACAGCAAACTGAAATTGGTCAGCGCGGCAGGAGTTGCACCTGCGATCCCTCGGTCCCAAGCCGAGTGCGTTGCTGCTACGCTACGCGCTGATGCTCCGAGCGGCTTTGAAGAACGCTGGAGTGGAGATGCGCAAAGCCGAAACCCTGGGAATCAGCCTCGCGGTAAGGTTTGAAATTGGCGGACCCGAAGGGACTTGCACCCTCAGCCTTCCCGCAGACAACGGGCTGCTACTCTGATTGAGCTACGGATCCAAAATGGTGGGAAATGCTGGTAACGGTGCTTCCGCACTGGCAATCACTCCCGATGTTATCGTGGCCCTGCGCAAGTAGTTTACGGTCGGGCAGCCGGATCACTTCCCAAATAGATATTGGTAGCGGGAGTGGGAATCACACCCACCTAAAGAAGTTTATGAGGCTTCTCTCTGTGCTTTAGTCGAGTTTCCCGCAATTGAAAATGGTGGAATCGGTGGGTAACGCTCCCACATCAGCTTGCTTGCAAGGCAAGTGCATTGCTTGTCTGCCACGACCCCATGAATAGCTGGCACGCCGTCTCGGTGCTGCCCCGAGCAAGCTGGGTTTTGGAGACTCGGCTGCGCAAGCTGGCGCCCGGCGTATCAAGAGTGGTGCGGTTGCCGGGAATCGCACCCGGACGTGCTCCTTGGCAAGGAGCCATTCTGCTGTTAAATCACAACCGCGAAATTAAAAGGGCCGGAAGCGTCATGCGCCTCCGGCCCGTGCCATTTCAATAAAGAACAAACACCTCTTGAGATCTATTCGATCCCAACCCGCGGTTTCACGGCGGTTGTTTCGGTGTTTATAGGCACACCTCCTGCGAAGCCTTTAAAATGTAAAGTCTGTTCAAACCATCTCGGCGCGCTTATGAGCGACCTGTGGGCAGACCCCACCGGTGAGGAGTTTTGCATCCTCTGCGCCATTTTTAATTTTGTGCTTTCAGACATCATCGAGACGTCATTCTATTTCTATTCACAGTCAGTTCACCTTTCGTTCCGCATTCACTGTTCCACTGCTCATTTCAGGGAAATAAAAAACCCTGCTTACACGGGGTAAGCAGGGTAGGGAAAATCCTATTTCGATTCTTTACCTGCTTACCTCCGGATTATCCAAAATGCTTTCGGGGTTATACCCGCGATGCGCTGTGGATAGTCTAAGGCTAAACACACAGCCTTGGCTTAACCGGGTCTGACGGGTCGCTTTCGCGACCGACAGCGTCGGCCAAATCGTGGCTGATATGTTCATGCAAGTTTTCATACGAACTGTGAAGACGTTACCAAAACACAATGGTTACAGTCCACTTATACTTTTGGGGGTGGCATTATCTTGATTCCAAATATCCGGATGGATTGATGGAACAAGTCTCCACAAATATTCAATTCTTAATCGTCAGCAGTTGTCAGAACTGGATTCAACTTCGGATCGTGCTTTTAATTACAACTCCGCAATAGCGCCATTGCTCAAGGAACTCCTGAGGTGAAAGGTTTTCCAATCCATTCATCGGATCACCCATCGTGACGGAAGAGATGTTCACCAAGTTAAAATCTCAAATTAAAAAATCAGTCGGGCAATAAGTCTTCGAGAATTTCACCGGTCCTTCTAACCAAACCGATGCGGGGGAAAATTTTGGCAACCGTGAGCGCATGTTCTTCCGCGGACATGGCCGACATGGCATCTTCCGCAAAAATCTGGTTGTAACCGTATTCAAACGCAAATCGCGCCGTGCTCTCGACGCCGATGTTTGTGGCAATTCCACAAAGCACAATGGTTGTGATATCACGTCTCCTCAATTGCAAATCCAGCTCTGTCCCATGGAAAGCACCCCACTGGTGTTTGGTAATTACGAAGTCGCCCGGTTGCGGCCCCATTGCGGGAACAATCTCCGTCCAGTCTGGCGGCGGACTTTGCGTCGGCCACGGTGCATCAACAACGGGACGCAGCATGTCTTTACCGTCCGCAGAAAATGCCACGTGCACCAAAAATACCGGCATCTTATTCTTTCGGAATGCGTTGGCAATCGCAGCCGCATTTTTCACGACGTCGTCGGCTGCATGGGGAGCGGTTTGCCGCCCGACGACTCCTTTTTGGAGATCAATGACGACCAGCGCCGTCTTGGCCCGGTCAATGAATGCGGTTTTCATACCAATCATATTGCCATTTTTCATGGCCCTTCGCATCAACATATAAATGCTTCGCTGGACGACATGGTTTTTATCCTGAGACTCGATTAGGACGACGCGATCGGGTAATATTTAATCGTATCCGCCTGACCCGCCACGTCAATTCTTCCGTTGACAGATAGGTCACTGCCAGTTTTACGGCGAAGTAACCTTGTAGAATCGCCGGCTGTAATTGGTCGTCTGCGAATCAGTGAAGAGATATTGGCCGGAGCCGAGGGGGGATTCCAAAACGGTGCCGAGCTTGGACCACTGGCTGGACGGCAGCGCCACATTGGTGCCGGCCAGCAACGGAGTTCTTCGCTACGAACCGCGCCTCATACTGTAGTTGGCCGCTGAGGTTGTCCATTGCACTAATTTGCGGGCCTCGGATTTCTTCCTACGGTCTGCGAATTAACACCAAGGTATTATAGCGGGCACGACCCGGTGGGAGTTAAATTCTTCCCATGAATAAAAAAGCAAACTTGCTGGTTTCGTTGATTTCGATTGTGGACGACGACCAGTCTGTCCGCGAATCGACGACCAACCTGCTCAAATCCAACGGGTTCAGGGCGGAGGTATTCTCTTCTGCCGAAGACTTTCTCGCTTCGAGTTATTTGGATGAAACAAAGTGCCTCATTCTTGATGTGCAAATGCCTGGCATGAACGGTTTGGAACTTCAGCGGCGCTTGGCGTCCGAGCATCGCTGCATTCCCATCATTTTTATTTCCGCCCACGACAATCTGGAAGTTCGGAAAGAGGCGACCCGCTCGGGAGCCATTGATTTTCTGCCGAAGCCATTTAGCGAGGAAGCTCTGCTCCGAGCAATCCGCGCCGCGCTCGGCATGGCCAAAGAAAACCTGTAACACCCTTAAACGATGAAATACCTCACGGCAGCCTTCGGAACTGGCCCGATTGTCATTTGAATCTTTATGCATGATTCCGAGAGCTTGTTGTTTAATTTGGTGGTCTGCCTCGCCACCGCATTGATTTTCGGCTTGCTGGCCACGCGATTTCGATTCTCTCCCATTGTCGGGTATCTCGTCGCGGGCATAGTCTGCGGCCCTTTCACGGGCGGGTTTGTCGCTAATCCGGAAATGGCCGAAGATTTGGCGGACATCGGTGTCGTCTTGTTGATGTTTGGCGTGGGCCTAAAGTTCAATTTCCACGAATTACTCGCCGTCCGGAAAGTGGCTATCCCCGGAGCCGTCGTTCAGAGTCTAGTCACGATGGTCGCCGTCACGGCTGCGAGCCGTTTTATTGGACTGGGTTGGCTGCAAGGTTTCATCGTCGGCTTGGCATTTTCGGTTGCCAGCACGGCGGTGCTTGCCCGAATGCTGACGGATCATGAACAATTAACGACCAAGGCAGGCCATTTGACCATGGGCTGGCTGGTGGTGGAGGACATTTTCACGGTGATCGTGCTCATCATATTGCCAATGCTGGCACTGTCACCTGGCGAAACTGGCGGAATTTTTGCGCTGGTCAAAGAACTGGGATGGGCGGCTGTAAAGTTGACAGTGCTGGTTCTGGCCGTTGGCATTTTGGGAATGCGGCTGGTGCCGCGTCTCCTCGGTGCGCTCTCTTCTTCGGCCGAAATGTTCAACCTAGGCGTTCCGGTGATCGCGCTGGGGATTGCCTGGGGCTCGACGGAGTTCTTCGATGTGTCGCTGGCTTTGGGTTCGTTTCTGGGCGGGGTGGTTGCCGGTCAATCACGATTGATGGAACGGGTGGAAACGACCATCGGGCCGCTCCGCGACATGTTTGCCGCGCTGTTTTTTCTATCCATTGGGATGCTATTGAATCCGGTCTTCGTGATTACTCATCCGGTTGGGCTGCTATTCGCCTTGGCCGTCGTGCTGCTGATCAAACCGCTGGTGGCGCTGCTGCTAATGCGGGCGTTGCGCCAGCCGCTGCATACTGCGGTTGTCGTTGCGATCGGGTTGGCGCAGATCGGAGAATTTTCGTTTATCCTGATCCGCCAAGCCAGCGACTTGAAACTCTTGCCAGACGATTCGGGACACCTGGTTGTCGCGGCGGCGATTGTTTCGATTTCGCTCAATCCATTCCTGTTCGCAAATCTGCCTTTCATTGAGCGGCAATTGCTCAAGATACGGTGGCTGAATGATCCGTTTAAAACCGGTCAAAGTTTGCAAATCCCCACATAAAATGATATTGCATAATGCCGGGAAACGGCGATACATGCGAGGTTTCTTGTGGACCGAGCGTGGATCGGATACCGGCCCGGATTTGCCAATCGCAACGCAGATACTCATGCCGCGCAAACGAGGACATCACTTTTGGCGCACGATCGCAGAATGCCTGGTCGGCATGGTTGCGCTGGCATTGATAACCTTCGTCTGTTTCCGCTCCCGCCTCACGGTTCCGACGCCCACATTTCTGTATTTGATTGTTATTGTGCTGTTGTCCCTTCGAGGGAGCTTAATTTCGGCGGCGGTTATCTCGTTCGCCGCTGTTGGTTGCTTGGATTATTTTTTTTTGCGACCGCTCTTCTCTTTTGGCGTGGGCGATCCGATTGACCTCGTGGCCAGCATCGCGTTCTTGACCACCTCGGTCGTCATCACCCAATTGGTGAGCCGGGTCCGCAACCTGATGCAAGAAAAGCTCGAGCGCAGCGAAACTTATTTGGCCGAAGCGCAGCAATTGAGTCACACGGGGAGCTTTGGCTGGAAGGTTGCCACTGGCGAAATCGTTTGGTCGGCGGAAACTTTCCGCATCTTTCAATTAGACCAAACAAAAAAGCCAACCTTGGAATTGATTTTTGAACGGATGCATCCGGAGGATGCGGTGTTTGTGAAGCGGACCATCGAGACGGCCACGCAGGCGGCGAAAGACTTTCAATTTGAACACCGGCTGCTCATGCCCGATGGCTCGGTCAAATATATCAATGTGGTGGCTCATGCCGGAACGGATAATGCGGGACGACTCGAATTTGTGGGGGCGGTGATGGACATTACCGGACGTAAGCAGGCGGAGGATTCGCTTCATACCGCCCAGGCAAACCTCGCGCGCATTGCCCGCCTGACCACGATGGGAGAACTGGCCGCCACCATCGCGCATGAGGTCAATCAACCGCTGGCGGGCGTCGTCAACAACGCCAACGCCTGCTTGCGCTGGCTTGGTCGCGAGTCTCCCGACCTGGACGAGGCGCGTGATGCCATTCGGCGGATACTTCGCGATGGGAATCGAGGCAGCGAGGTAATCGCCAGAATTCGTGCCGTTCTAAAACAGGAGCCATCCCCCAAGGAATGTTTGGACATCAACGAAGTGGTTCTGGAGACGATTACATTGACAGGCGTTTATCTGCAAGGAGCAGCGCTGCAGACCGACCTGTCGCGCGCGCTGCCGGGCGTGTTCGCCGACCGCATCCAACTGCAACAGGTGCTGCTGAACCTTTTGGTCAATGCCATGGATGCGATGAAAACAGTGGCTGACCGTCCTAGGATTTTGTCAATTAAAACGGCCGATCACGAAGACAACAGCATACTCGTAGCGATTCAAGATTCTGGAATCGGCCTCGACCAGAAGCAAACGGAGCAGCTCTTCGAAGTTTTTTATACCACCAAGCCGCAAGGCATGGGCATGGGATTGGCGATCAGCCGTTCGATCATCGAAGGTCATGGCGGCCGCTTATGGGCCGAAGCTAACCATGGTCCCGGCGCCACATTCAAGTTCACCTTGCCCAAGGTCGAAGGAGGCACAGCATGAAGCCGGCAGTAAAAGCATCCGGAAAATCAGCCGGCCCCATCGTATTCGTAGTGGATGACGACGTCTCGGTCCGCGAAGGGCTCAGCAGCCTCATCCGTTCCGTTGATCTGAACGTTAAGACATTTTCATCCGCCCGGGAATTTTTGGCGCATGGGCGACCGGATGTGCCGGCGTGTCTGGTGCTGGACGTGCGGTTACCGGGATTGAGCGGATTGGACCTGCAACGGGAATTGGTCACGGCGAAAAACGGCATACCGATCATTTTCATCACCGGCCACGGGGATGTGCCGATGAGTGTGCGCGCGATGAAGGCGGGGGCCGTTGAATTTCTGATTAAACCTTTTCGCGATCAGGAGTTGCTGGACGCGATTCAGCAGGCCATTGAGCGGGATAGCGAACTGCTCAAGCATCGCTCCGAGGCGGCAATACTGAATTCTCGTTATCAGGCGCTCACGCCTCGCGAGCGCGAAGTGATGGGGTTGGTCGTCCGCGGATTGTTGAATAAACAAATTGCCGGCGAACTGGGCACTAGTGAGATCACGGTAAAAATCCAGCGCGGACAGGCAATGAAAAAAATGCAGGCACAATCCGTGCCGGAGCTTGTGCGAATTTCGGAGAAGCTCGGCCTTTCTAATCAATCCTAACTTCAGGGCTGAAGTCGGCTTTAGTGCCCACTTCCAGTCATGCAGAGTTCCCTGCTGAATTCAACACACCTTCAAGGCTACGCCCACCGGCGCAGGCATCGAATCCGATTTAGCATCACGCACCAGGAATTGCACTTAATGACTTCATCTCCGGTTTAGTCCACTCAAACCAAGGTATACTACCAACCACCGTGATTAGGGTGATAATTTCACCCCATGAATGAGAAACGAAATATCTTAGTTGTGGAAATTGATGCGGCACAAGAGAAGCCCTCGCCGATTAAAATCATCCATCTCCGCACCCAGTCGGAAATTAAACACAATAGCGATGCGTTCGCCGTTGACTGGCAGTTGGAAGGATCGAGCGCATTTTCGGAAAATAATTTTATAGCCCGATTCCATAAAAATGCCAGTGGCCTTACCAATGGCCGCGAGCGGCACTCAATTTCATTTGTTCATCCCCGACTCAAACCGAATAAATGAACAACCAAAAAATGGCCAACCAAGGGCCAATCACTCAAAGCAAAAACAAAAAAAGCACATATATGAAAACAACAAAGCAAATAGAACTCACTGCGGCTCCGGCCAAATCTTGGCCGCTCGCCAAACACGCCGTCATGGCATTGCTCGCACTTGCGGCCAGCCTCTTGCCAATGTCGGCAGCGGAGAATTTACACCCCGCTGCTGCGAACAATCCCACGGCCATCCGCCCCTTTCAAATCCATTTTCCGGAGGCAGACCTCGTTGATCTTCGCAATCGCGTGCTGGCGACGCGATGGCCCGAAAAGGAAACCGTCTCGGATCAATCCCAAGGCGTGCAGTTGGCAAAACTTCAGGCGCTCGTCCGCTACTGGGGGACGGACTATGACTGGCGCAAAGTCGAGGCGAAGCTGAATGCCTTACCGATGTTTGTGACTACGATTGACGGGATTGACATCCAGTTCATCCACGTGAAATCACGCCAACCGAATGCGATGCCGCTGCTCATCACGCATGGTTGGCCCGGATCGATCCTGGAACTCGTGAAGGCCATTGGTCCGCTGACCGATCCCACCAAATATGGTGGTCGTGCTGAAGACGCTTTTGATGTCGTGATCCCTTCGATGCCCGGCTACGGCTTCTCTGGCAAACCAGAAACGACGGGCTGGAATCCGGATCGCATTGGCCACGCATGGGACGTGCTGATGAAGCGCCTGGGATATAAAAACTATGTGACTCAAGGTGGTGATTGGGGCTCGGTAATCGCCGATGCCATGGGACGTCAGGCACCGATTGGATTGCTTGGCATCCATGTGAACATGCCCGCAACCGTGCCGGCAGATGTTGCGAAAGCCATGAACGCGGGCGATCCCGCACCAGCTGGTTTGTCGGTCAAAGAGAGGGCCGCGTATAACTCGCTTAGCACTTTCTTCAGTAAGAATGCTGGTTATGGCATCATGATGGTGACCCGCCCGCAAACGGTGGGCTATGGATTGACGGATTCGCCGGTCGGACTGGCGGCCTGGATGTATGACAAGTTCGCCCAGTGGACCTATAGTGGCGGCGATCCCGAGAAATCTCTCACCAAAGATGAGATGCTGGACGACATCACACTCTACTGGTTGACGAAAAGTGCCATCTCTTCCGCGCAGCTTTATTGGGAGAACAATAATAATAACTTCAACGCCGTCGACCAGAAGACCGCCGAGATCAAAATCCCTGTCGCCGTGACGGTTTTCCCCGGGGAGATTTATCAGGCCCCGCGCAGTTGGACCGAGCGGGCCTATCCCACGCTGAACTATTTTCACGAAGTGAACAAAGGCGGTCATTTCGCTTCATGGGAAGAACCGCAACTCTACACTGAAGAACTTCGCGCGGCGTTTAGACCCCTTCGCGGAAATCAAGGCACAGCTTTAAATCAATGAATTCCAAAATTCCAAATTAATTAACATAAAACTATGAAAACTAATAAACGATTCAAATTCATCCCATGGGCCGCCGCACTTCGAAGCTTTGCCGCGCGCGCCACGATGACAACCGTCGCCTTTGCAACCGTTAGTAACTCAGCGATAGCTGCAAATGAATTAGACACAAATGCGACGGCAGACCAAACAAATAGTATTCGTCCTTTCCACATCCACGTTTCGGATGCGGCGCTCGTGGATCTCCGCCAACGCATCGCGGCCACGCGCTGGCCGGAAAAGGAGACCGTCACCGATGAGTCGCAGGGCGTGCAGCTCGCGACGATGCAGGCGCTCGCGAACTATTGGGCGACTAATTATGACTGGCGCAAGTGTGAGGCAAAACTGAATGCGCTGCCGCAATTCATCACCGAGATAGATGGCGTGGACATCCATTTCATTCACGTTCGTTCGCAAAATAAAAATGCGCTCCCAATCATCATCACGCACGGCTGGCCTGGCTCGATCATCGAGCAACTCAAAATTATCGGTCCGCTCACCGATCCAACGGCGTTCGGCGGTCGCGCGGAGGATTCCTTCGACGTCGTGATTCCATCCATGCCGGGCTATGGCTTTTCTGGCAAGCCGACCACGACCGGCTGGGATCCCGCCCGCATCGCAAAGTCGTGGACGGTGCTGATGAAGCGCCTGGGATACAACAAGTTTGTGGCGCAAGGCGGCGATTGGGGCGATGCGGTCACAGAACAAATGGCGTTGCAGGCTCCGCCGGAATTGCTCGGTATTCACGTCAATATGCCGGCGACAGTTCCCGCTGACGTGGCCAAGGCGCTTCAATACAACGAGCCGCCGCCATCTGGTCTCTCAGCCGATGAACGGCACGCCTTTGACCAGTTGGACTTTTTCTACAAGCACGGACTGGGCTATGCCATTGAGATGAAGAACCGCCCGCAGACGTTATATGGAATTATGGATTCACCCGTCGGTCTCGCGGGCTGGATACTTGACCACGACGCGAGCAGTTACGGGCTCATCTCCCGCGTCTTCGCCGGACAACCTGCGGGACTTACGCGAGAAGACATTCTGGACAACATCACCCTCTATTGGTTGACGGGCACGGCGATTTCTTCGGCACGTCTGTATTGGGAAAACAATTTGGCATTTTTTGAACCCAAAAATGTTTCCATTCCGGTGGCCGTGAGCGTGTTTCCCGACGAAATCTACGCGGCGCCGAAGACTTGGACCGAGCGGGCTTATCCCAATCTTATTCATTATAACAAGCTCGACAGGGGCGGTCACTTTGCGGCGTGGGAGCAGCCGGAACTTTTCGCTAATGAAATTCGGGCGTCGTTCGCACCGTTGCGCCCTAGTCTCACCGCGAAGAACTAAAGCAGTTGAACTTTCAACTTTAAATACAAACCGGACTGTAAATATGAAAATGAAAAACTACTTCGCAATTCTCGTGGTTGGATCTGCGCTGGCTATCTCCTTTGCCATCATCAGGCAAAAAGTGCAAGCGCAGGATGCCAGTCTCCATCCTGCTGAAAAACCGGGCGGAATTACGGGCAAAGCCGCCGGTGCGGAGTCGGATAATCCAGACAGCCTCCCGGTTTTCGTCACTGAAATCCCTCCCGGATATCGCGATTGGAAGTTGATCTCCGTGGCCCACGAAAAAGGTAACCTCAACGATCTTCGCGCGATTCTGGGCAATGAGATTGCGGTCAAGGCGTATCGGGAAGGGAAGCTTCCGTTCCCGGACGGCGCGATCATTGCGCGGTTGGCTTGGAGTTATGTTCCGTCGGAGGAAAATAATGAAGTCTTTGGTCGGGAACAGTCTTTTATCGCCGGTCCACCGACGAATGGAATTCAGTTCATGGTTAAGGATTCCAAAAAATACGCAGCCACCGGCGGCTGGGGGTTTGCCCAATTCAACGGCGGAACCCTGGTCAGTAAAGCCGTGTTGCGTGACTGTTTTCCTTGCCATCAGGCCATCGAATCTCGCGATCTGGTCTTCACCCGTTACTCACCTTGAGTCCGGGTGCAGGCAAAGTAAGAACAACAATAATACGAACAACAAAATAACAACGACTATGAATACCGAAATTGAAAAATCTGAAGAAAACCTAGTGGTTAACACGGCAAAAATACTCTACACCGGCAAGACCCGCACCACGGGCGGCCGCGACGGCGGTTCGGCCCGGAGCTCCGATGGCCGTTTGGACGTGAAGCTCTCTGTTCCTGGCTCGACGGGTAGCGGCACCAATCCGGAGCATCTGTTCGCCGCGGGTTGGTCCGCTTGCTTTATCGGGGCGATGAAAATTGCCGCCCGCAAATTGAAGATCCAGATTCCGCCGGACGTGGCCGTTGATGCCGAGGTGGACCTGTGTCTAGCTGACAATGCTTATTTCCTCCAAGCCCGCCTCAACGTCAGTCTTCCGGGTTTGGATATCGTAACGGCCCAGGAATTGGCGGTTGCGGCCCATCAAACGTGCCCCTATTCGAAAGCCACGCGCGGCAACGTAAACGTTGAAATCAGTATCCTCTAAAATCAACCTGTCAACTCTTCACAGTTGCAGTCAACCCATCAAAAAAAGAAAAAATACAATGAATACCATCACTACCAAAGACGGAACACAAATCTACTTCAAGGACTGGGGCGCCGGACAGCCGGTTGTTTTCAGCCACGGCTGGCCACTCAGCGCGGATGCGTTTGAAGACCAGATGTTTTTTCTGGCCGCGCAGGGCTACCGTTGTATCGCTCATGATCGTCGCGGTCACGGCCGGTCCAGCCAGCCTTGGAACGGCAATGATCTTGATACTTACGCCGACGATTTGGCCGAACTCGTCCATACCTTGGATTTAAAAAACGCAATCCATGTGGGCCATTCCACCGGCGGCGGCGAAGTCGCCCGCTATATCGGACGTTACGGCACAAAGCGCGTCGCCAAGGTGGTGCTGATCGGCGCGATTCCGCCGCTGATGCTAAAGACGGACGCCAATCCAGGCGGGCTGCCAATGGAAGTGTTCGACGGGATTCGCGCCGGCGTGCTTGCCGACCGCTCGCAGTTCTTCAAGGATCTCACGCTGCCTTTTTACGGATACAACCGACCCGGGGCAAAAATATCCGAAGGCGTGCGGGAGGCGTTCTGGCGGCAAGGAATGATGGCGGGCTTCCCGGCCAGTTACTATTGCATCAAGGCCTTTGCGGAAACAGATTTGACCGAGGACCTGAAGAAAATGGATGTGCCCACGCTGATCATTCACGGCGACGACGACCAGATCGTTCCTATCGCGAATTCAGCCTTGTTGTCGGCGAAGCTCGTAAAAAACGCAACTCTGAAAGTTTTCAGGGGGGCTTCGCATGGACTGTGCACTACGCATAAAGATGAGGTCAACGAGGTGCTGTTGGCGTTTATTGAATCCATGACAACCCCAGAAGTTGGGCGAAAGCACTAATAAAACCGTCAATTATAATAAAGTCCAAGTGCGCGTTTTGGTGAACGGGTATTCACGCTACGCAGCTCCGAAACGAAATGAACACATAAGTTGTATGAAAACCAATACGAACAAAAGCGACCAACCATTGAGCCAAAGCCTGAATAAAGTTCTCGCCGATTCCTATGCCTTGATGTCCCTGACGCATTTAGCGCACTGGAATGTCGAAGGACCGGGGTTTTTCGCCTTGCACACAGCTTTCCAGACGCAATATGAGGAACTGTTCACCGCAATTGATGAAATTGCCGAACGCGTTCGCGCTTTGGATGCCTATGCCATCGGCGGCCTGGGCAAATTCGCGCAGACCGCGCAAATGAAGGAGTTCGTCGCTCCGCAGACCCAGGAGGAATATGTGAAGATGCTTCTGGCCGCGAATGAGAAGTTGGTGGTCGATGCTGTGAAAGCACGCGATCTGGCCGGTGAGTCAAACGATCCCGAAAGCCTGGATTTGATGACCGGACGTATCACGTTGCACCAAAAAACCACCTGGATGCTAAAAAGCTTTCTCAAAAGCTGAGTGGATTGGGCGGCTGGCGTGGCCGGCCGTAAAAACCATAATCTTGTTGGTGTTTTAGGCGGGGTGACACCACGATGATTTTGCTGGATGAAGGCGACGTTGATGAGGCATTTGATGGTTAATCGACATAAAGGACGCACGCTGTCCGTGCGACGTTGCAAAATTGCAACGTTGCAGACTTGCCAGCAACTCTTTGGGGTGGTGTTAACATGGGTACGGAATTTTGAATAAGTGACGTTGTGCGAATATCACATCGGCACAACCAAAAGCGTTGGCTCCGGCCGCTTCACACTCGTGGTTGGTGGTTGTCTCCCTCTGAAGGCCAAAACTTAGATTTTGACGGCTGCCGAAGAGGCAGCTGTCGCAATGAAAGATTTAGGTCCGGGTTGAAGAATGAATGGAGTGGGAATTATGGTTTTGATCTGTCGCGGTTTTCTGTCTTTTGAGGACAACTCAAAAAGCCGGTTCAAAATCATAATTCCGAGAGGCCTTTTCGATTTTCGGTTTTCTATATTTTAGAACACCCCGGTTAAAAACTAATTTTCCAAGCCTCACGAGCTTTTCCAATCTGCATGATTTTGGATTCGCCAGTGACTGAGAGTTTCCTCGTAACACACTGTTCGCCGTTATATTTTTCTGACAGGATTCGGTCGCCGTAAGGTGCTTTTCCACGTCGCCACCATGTTGATGGAGCGCAAACTCGATTAGAAGATTGTGACGGCGTATCCTTCGGCCGCGGCCACTGGCCGCATCATTTTATATGCGACGAGACGAGAGCAAATGCGCACATCAGACCATGAGTCTGTTTGGTGATGCGCCGAAGGCGGCATTGCCGACAGTCAAACCCGCCAGCCGGGTAGAAATCTACTTCGACGGTGGCTGCCTCGGCAATCCCGGCAAGAAATATGGCTCCTTCCAAGTCAAACTGGACGGTCAAGAAATCCTCAAGCGCAGCCGGGTCAATTTCGGATTCGGCACCAATAACGAGGCCGAGTTTAACGCTTTGAAACTGGCGCTGGATGAGGCAATCGGGTGGTTTCAGTCAAAATCCACCGAATTGAAAACATTATCACTGATCGTCGAAACGGATTCCACCATCGTCCGGAATCGGCTGGTTGTAAAAAATGTGATCTTCAAAAAATATCCCAGCAGCCAGCGGATGTTTGCGTTAGCCAATGAATGCCTCGGGGTCATGAACCAGTTCGGTGATTTCCAGGTGAATTGGAAAGGGCGGGCGAACAATGTTGAACGATTTGGCCACTGACACCGGCAGGACGCGGTGATGGATGTTCAGCACGCATGCTTGAAAGCGCGCTGGCGAGGGCATGCTTCGCAATCTTAAATTCGGTCTTCGCCTTTTACAGCAGCGTTAACTGCCGGGTCGTTGGCTCGCGCAGACTACTGACGCCGAGGCCCAGCAGTCGCAGCGGACGCGAAACTAATTTTTCACGGCCCAGTAAATAGCAGCCAAGCCGGTAAATATCGCCGGCTTCGGTCAGGGGTTCTTCCACGGAAATCTGGCGCGTCAACGTGGTGAAATCGGTGTAGCGAACCTTTACCTGAACCGTGTGTGCGCCCAAACGCTTATGTTTGAGCCGCGCTGAAATATCCGACGCCTGTTCTTTCAGGCACGCGCGCAGAATCTTCCGATCATCGGTGTCTTTGAGAAAGGTTTCCTCGCCAGAGATGCTTTTGATCTCATCGCCGATTTCCAAAGGTCGGTCGTCTTCGCCGAATGCAAACTTTTTGAGCTTGGGCCCGAACGAACCGACCTGCGCACGCAAGTCGCCGGCGTAATCCTGCAAATCGCCGATCGTGACTATGCCCACCTTGTTCAAAGTCTGCTCGGTGACCTTGCCGACGCCGTAAAGCGTTCGAACTGGCAATGGACGCAAGAATGAAATTTTTTCCGCGTCGGTGATCACCGTGAGGCCGTCCGGTTTTTGGTGGTCGCTGGCAATCTTCGCCAGAAGCTTGTTTGACGCGATGCCAATCGTGGCCGTCAGCTGGCGTTCTGAAAAAATCCGTTGTTTCAATTCACTCGCGAGTGGCCGGGCCAGCAGCAACGATGCATCGGCGTCCTTCGCCTGGCAGATGGCCGACACGTCGAGATAGGCTTCATCCACGGACATCTGCTCCACGATGGCACCGGTGGTCGCAATAATTTCCATGATGCGATGAGATTCCTCACGATAAACGTCCATGCGCGGGCGAACGAAAATCCCTTTAGGACAAAGCCGCCCCGCCGTGGCGCTGGGCAACGCTGAACGCACACCGAACTTTCTGGCCTCGTAGCTCGCGGCGCATACCACGCCGCGCTGGGTGGGAGGAGCGCCGACAATGACCGGCTGGCCACGCAGTTTCGGGTCATCGCGCTGCTCCACGGAGGCAAAAAATGCATCCATGTCCATGTGCATTATGACTCGGAACATCAGGCCATCAAATTAGCGAAAAAAGATCAACGCCTGAAGCCCTAAGCTCACAGGAGAACAAAACATTCAAGCAATGAGCATGGCTCTGTCCACGGCTAACCAGATGAATCAGTCAGAGTTTCCTCACTGAAGTCGAAAGAATTCCCTTTGCCGCTCGGGATTACCGTAGAAAATGTTTAAGAAACCTGGCTGGAGTGGACGAGGCGTCAATCAAGTTGCGCAGGCCCCCACTTTCCTCGGTCTGCAAAATTCAATCCGCACTCTCGTCCACAACAGCCTGCCCTATCATCGGTCCGAATTGACTTGGGTTAAGCCGATTGGAAAAACAAATATTCACCAATAGCGACGGTGGTTTTTTGCTTGGCGAAGCCAGGTTGAATCGTTTTAATGCGCGCTCAACAACGACCGTTAACCAACAATATAATTATTCAATCATGGCTAAAGCACTGACCAAATCCCAAATCGCGGCGGAGATTGCCGAGAAGAACAGCATCACCAAAAAACAAGCCGTCGAGATTCTTGAGCACGTCGCAGCGCTGGCATACAAGCACGCCAAAGATTCCTTCACCATTCCCGGCCTCGGCAAGCTGGTGCTGGTCAATCGCAAGGCGCGCGTCGGCCGCAATCCCGCCACTGGCGAAACGATCCAGATCAAGGCCAAGAAGGTTGTGAAGTTCCGCGTCGCCAAAGCGGCGAAGGACGCGATCCTCGGCGTGAAGAAGTAATTTCAAATTCCAAAAGCCAAGGCGCGCTGATTTTTTCAGCGTGCCTTTTTTGCATTTCGCTTGGTCGGCCTAAAAACTTCAACGGCTCAAATAGGTCATGCTGGCCGCCGGGTAACGGTCGCCGGCAGTGGCCCCTGCCGGTGCCGCGAGATTGAATTCCGCCAAATCTTGCGCGGTCAACTCGATTTGCAGCGCGCCCAGATTTTCTTCCAGGTAAGTGCGACGCTTGGTGCCGGGGATGGGCACGATGTCTTCGCCCTGCGCCAGCACCCAGGCAAGCGCCAGTTGCGCCGGTTTGCACCCCTTCCGATTCGCCAAGGCTTCAATGCGATGAACGATTGCCAGATTTTGTTTGAAATTTTCCCCTTGGAAACGCGGGCCGTTTCGCCGCCAGTCGTTGGCCGCCAGATCATCAATCTGCTGGATTTTCCCGGTCAGGAAGCCACGTCCCAAAGGGCTGTAGGGCACAAAGCCAATACCCAATTCCCGACAGGTCGGCAAAATCTCCGTCTCCACATCCCTGGTCCACAGCGAGTATTCGGTCTGCAACGCGGTGATCGGATGGACTTTGGCCGCCCGGCGGAGTGTGGCCGGAGCCGCTTCGGACATACCTAAAAAGCGAACCTTCCCTGCACGAACCAGTTCGCTCATCGCCCCAATGGTTTCTTCGATCGGCAAACTGGCATCCACCCTGTGCTGGTAATAAAGATCAATCTGCTCCACCCCCAGTCGTTGCAAACTGGCGTCGCAGCATTGGCGGACGTATTCGGGACGACCGCTCACCCCGAGATATTTTCCCTGGGCATCGCGGACATTGCCAAACTTGGTGGCGAGGATCACCTCTGCCCGCCGGCTTTTGATGGCCTGGCCGACCAGTTTTTCATTCTCGCCGCAGCCATACATGTCGGCCGTGTCGAGGAAGTTGAGTCCCAGATCCAGCGCCCGGTGAATGGTGGCAATGGATTCCTGATCATCCCGCACGCCGTAAAATTCCGACATCCCCATGCAGCCGAGGCCGAGCGCAGACACCGACAATCCTTGGTTTCCAAGTTTTCTTTGTTTCATAAATGTGCCGTGTTGATTCGCTGAATATCAATCATTCGACGCGGCGCGCAAATCAAATCATCTCACCGACCGAGTGTTGAATTATTTTGTTCCGGGGACTTGGCGCGTGCGCGGCTTGCCCGCGCGCAGCACCCGCAGCGAAAACCCACGACCATTCTCAAACGGCTCGACGGTAGCCTCCACTTCCAGCACCGGATACCGGACCGTCGCCAGCCCGTAATTTTTGTAGGTCTTGGCGAACAGTTCTGTTTCCACCATGCCGGTCCAATCCGCCAGCGTCAGGAATTTCATCGGTTCGCCGGTGATCTGGTGATGGGTGCGCTGTTCCACCACAAGGCCGCAAGCCACCACAGTTTTGCCGATATGGTTGCCGAGTTCCTTGACGGGACAATAAGTGTCCCAAGCAACGTCCGGGAATAATTCCAGCGGATGTCCGGTGACGGCGTAGCCGAACAATTCTGTTTCGGCTTCCAACTGTTCGTGGCGGGTGGGCTCCTGCAATGAAACCTGCGGGAATCGGTCCAATGATGGTGGCGGCAACAACCAACCCTGGCCGGTCTGGGCAGCACCACCAAAAGTCTGGTGAAGATATTGCGCTTCCCAAAACTGGCGCGTGCGTGGCTGGCCAAACTCATCAAAGCCTCCGGCGCGGATAATCGCCTCCATTTCGTCGTGCGAAGGATTTGCGCGCCGATGGAAGTCCGCGATGGAAATAAATGTTCCACATTGCCGTTCAGCCACGATCCGTCGAGTGGTTTTGTCGCTGAGCCCTTTCGTCTGCGTGAGCGGAATCCGAATGGCATTCCCGTGAACGGCAAACTTTGGCCCTGGCTCGTTCACCGTCGGCGGCAAGAATTGCAAGCCAAGCCGGCGGCTTTCCAAAACATAAACCAGTGGTTGATAAAACCCCTTACCGTTGGTCAGCACCGCCGCCATGAACTCCGCCGGGTGATAGCATTTGAGCCACGCTGCTTGATACGCCTCGACGCCGTAGGCGGTGGAATGCGCCTTGCAGAAAGCGTAGCCGGCAAAGCCAGTGACCAAGCCCCATACTTCCGCAATCTTTTCCGGCGTGTGATTACGCGCCAGCGCAGAAGCGACAAACTCTTTATGAATTTCCTCGATGACCACGCGCTTCTGTTTGTTCAGCGCCCGGCGCAACACGTCTGCCCGCCCCGGTGGTAGGCCGGCAAAAGCCTCGCAGATTTGCAGAATGTGTTCCTCGTAAACGACGAGACCAAATGTGTCGTTTAAAACATTTTCGAGGGACGGATGTGGATACGTGATTGGTTCCAAACCCTGATAACGGCGTGTGAACGCCAGCTTCTTGCCTTCATTGGCGGCACCGGGCCGGATGACGCTGACGATGGCGATGAGCGTATCAATGTCATGGACGTTGCACTGACGACAAAGACCCGTCATGGCCGGGCTTTCAATGTGATGCACGGCGCGAGCGCCGCCGCTAGCGATCATTTCCCAAACCTTGGGATCCTGCCAGGGCTCCAACGAAGCGAAAACCACCGAGACATTTTTGGCCGTCAAGGATTCGGACGCATCCCGCATGACGGCGAGTCCGCCCTGGGCGAGCACATCCATTTTCACGAGCCCGATCAGTTCAACCGCATCCATGTCGAAATGGGTGGTGGGATAGCCTTTGTTGGAAATAAACGTCGGGGTCAGCTCGGGCATGGACTGGCGCGAGACGACCACGCCGCACGGATGCATCTTCGGGTGACGCGGGAAGCCATCAAGAAACTCCGCCATGTCGAGCGCGGTCTTAAACGGCTCTTCATTCAGCGGCAAATCACGGTTTTCGGGACTGGCGGCAAGCATTTCGCGCAAGCGTGTGCCACCGCTCGGTGTGGGCTCATCCGGCACCCAGCCGCCGCCAAAGCTCCACGGAAAATGATCCGTAAACTTTCGCACCTCCCGTTCGCTGACACCTAACACTTTGGCAACATCCGCAAACGCACTGCGGGCTTGGAAGGTGGAAAAACCGCCGACCACGGCACAATGCTCCGCGCCATACTTTGCAAAAATCAAATCCACCACGTCGTCCTTCCGGTCATGTGGGAAATCCACATCGATGTCTGGCAGTTTGTTGAGCGCCATGCGTTCCTCATTTAAAAAGCGGCGGAAATAGAGTCCGAATCGGATGGGGCAAACATCGGAAATCCCAAGGCAATAGCAGACGAGCGAGTCCGCCGCACTGCCGCGCGTGATCCATTCAATGCCGTTCTGTCGGCAATCCTGCAAAATCCCCCAGACGACCAGAAAATATTCCTCATACCCAACCGCCGTGATGATTTTTAATTCCTGTTCAACCTGGGCCTGGTATTCACCGGCACGCTCGCGGTAACGGTCGCGCAATCCTTTGGAGACCAATTTGTGAAGGAACTCGTGCGGTGTGGAACCATCGGTTGGAAGGAATGCCGGGAACTGCGGTTTGCCAAAGGGAATTACAAAGTGGCAGCGTTCGGCGATTTCAAGCGAGTGGGCAATCCAGTCGGGATGCTCCAGGCAGGCGGCGGTCATTTCCGCCGAGGTCCGAAAATGTAACCGGCCATCATTACGTTTTTCAGGATGCTCCTGCCGCAGGAGTGTGAGCGTGCGGATGGACTGCACGATGTCAAATTTGAGCCGATCGGCGGGCGTCGCGTAGTGGATCACGGGACAAGCGACCATCGGGTGCGGGCCCGGTTTTGAGGCCTTCGTCGCCAGTTCGTAGAAACGATTGGGAAATAAATCGGCGAGGCTCGTATCGGCGCTGACAGCAATCAGTCCGTCCGTATGGCCGGTGAATTGTTCAAGAGACAACGGTTGGCGCTGGCTGGCGGCCACCGACGCATCATCGGCGCTCTTGGCCTTGCGGGACAGAATCTGATTGAGGTTGTGATAGCCGCTGACCGATGCGACAAAGACCAACAGCGGAATTGCGTCCACGCACAACTCCGCGCCGAAAATGGGTTTGATTCCGGCCTTCTGGGCCGCCTGGGCGAACTCCACCGCACCATGCAAATTACCAATGTCGGTCAACGCGACGACATTCATGCCGTGCTGCTTCGCGAGATTCACAATCGCCGTCGGCGACAAGGTTGAATCCAAAAATGTGTAATAGCTTCGAACTCGGAGCGGAACGTAGGTGCCGCGCTTAGCGGTGATGGTGGGCTTCTGGATTTGAAATTGAAACGTTAGCTTCGGCTGCTCTTTTACAATGTCGCGGGGTGCGTGTCGCAAGCGCAGATCGTGTCCTCGCAGAACCACGTTCCAGCCTTTATTTCGGCGCAGTTCGTCAATCGAGGCGGCAAGCCGTTCGCGGGACTCAAGGTTCCGGGCATTACCCGCCAGCGACAGTTCGCTGCGGAACAGTCCGTCATAAACGTTCGAAAGCTTCAACGACACCATGCGCAGGCTGACACGACGAGACCAGGCTTTGCGGAGCAGTTTTCGCAAGAGGGAATAAGCATCGGTTTCCAAGTCCGTTGGCTCGCGCATACTTTCGGAGCACTGACCCTCGTCGCGATCGTTGTAGCGGACTTTCACAGTGAGCGTTCGGACACTCCGGTTTTCCGCGCGGACGTCGGCAAACAATTCATCTGCCTTTCGACGAAGCACAGCCTCGACGTATTCCTCGTCAGTCACGTCCTCGGCGAACGTCTCCTGCTTGCTGTAGGATTTTTGCGGCTCGCTCTCGGTGATGATGGGGCGCTCATCAACGCCGTTGGCAAACTGGCGGATGAGCGGAGCCTGTCCGCCCAGCATCAGCCCAAGAAGTTCAATCGGCGTGCCGGCAATCTGCCCGATATGCGCGAGTCCGGCGGCGTTCAACCGAAGGCTGGTTTTTGGTCCAATGCCTGGCAGCCATTTGTTCGGCAGCGGATGAAGAAAACCGAGTTCCTCTCCGTGCGGAATATCGAGAAACGCAGCGGGCTTGTTCAACTTCGATGCAATCTGGCTGATGAGCTTGTTGGCGCCCAATCCCTGGCTTACGGAAATTTTGAGTTTCTGTGCGATGGCTTTGCGGATGATCTGTGCGATTTCAATCGCGGGCTTCTGATGATTTGCCGTCAGGTCAAAATAGCCCTCGTCAATCGAGGTGCGCTCCACGTCCGGGGTGAAGTCATACGCGTAGGCAAACATCCATTTGGAAAATTCCTCGTAACGCTCGTAATTTCCGGGAAGCACCACCAGCTTCGGGCACAGCTTGTAGGCGCGGGAGGTGGGCATGGGCGTATAAACGCCGAACTTCCGGGCCTCGTAGGAGGCGGAGGCAATGATGCCCCGGCTTTCACCGCCGACCGCAATCGGCTTTCCGCGTAAGCGCGCATCTCCCGCCTGCTCCACGGAGGCGAAGAAGGCGTCGGCGTCGAGATGGGCGATGGTTTTGCGCTGCATGACGGGAAGATTCTGGCATGGCGGGTTGGACAGGGGTTGTCCAGGCTCATGGCTGGGCGGGACGGATCAGCGCACGGAACACACCCTGAATGACCAGTTCCTGCGCAGGAATCAAATTGGGAAATTTGGGGTTCTCCGCCTTCAAAAAGGGTTTTCCATTTTTTACCACGAACGTTTTAAGTGTGCATTCGTTGTCAATGAGCGCGGCGACAATCTCACCGTTGCGTGGGTCGGGGCCGTGCTCAAGAATGACAAAATCGCCGTCCAGAATGTGCCGGCCAATCATGGACTCGCCGCGCACGCGCAGCGCAAAGGCGTATTTGGTCGGCTTGTAGCCGACGCTGTTGATGTCCACGGACACGCATCCCTCAGCGTCCTGCTCGCGCGGCTCGGCAAACCCAGCCGGAATCGAGCCATACAGCGGGATGTCACGGACGACACTGCGGAATTTTTGCAGCGGCGAAATAACGCGCAGGGAGCGCGCTTTGCCATCATCGGATTCAATGAATCCCTTGCGCTTGAGCGCCGCCAGATGGACGGCCGCCGCCCGGTGGCTGGCAAAACCAAATTTTTCCGCAATTTCCCGTAGCGTCGGAGCCGAACGGCCCGCCTGCAGCCCCACCTGGATAAAATCCAGCACGCGTCGCTGGGCTTTGGTCAGATCGGTCATAGTATCCATACGGATACTATACCGTTGGGCGGCTGTCAATCTGGCGTTTTAATGAGCCTCTGCGGAAGGCGCGGCCGGTGCCGCTACTTTGCGCAACAATGGCACCATCACGGTGGCGATGACAAAGCAGACGGCGATGACCCGGAACGCGTCGGCGAAAGTCTGCACCTGTGCTTCCCGCAAGGTGAGCGACCAGAGTTGTTTGAGCGCCATCGCTTGGCCATGAATGATGTCACCGCCATTCAACGCGGCAAAATGGTTGCTGACTTTATGGAGCATTTCCGACATGGCGGTATTGGTCGCGTTGAGGTGCTCGGCCAGCCGGAGAAAATGCAGGTTGGTCCGGTCATTCAAAAGGGTGGCGCAGACGGCAATGCCGATCGCACCGCCTAGATTACGCATCATGTTGAACAATCCGCTCGCATATTTGAGCCGTTCCGGCGACAGACTGCCCAGACCAAGATTGACGGCGGGCGCGACGATAAACACCTGGGGAAACCCGCGCAGAATTTGTGGCACAAAAAGTTCCGCCGAGCCCCAGTCATGGGTGATGAAGCTAAAGCTCCAAATGCCCAGACCGAAACAAGCCATGCCGGCCATCATGAGCCAGCGCGTGTCGATTTTGCGCGCCAGCATGATATAGATGGGAACACCGATCAATGACGCGGCTCCGGTGGAGGCGATCGCGATGCCGGTTTGCCACGCGCTATAGCCACGGACATAACCGAGAAAAAGCGGAGTCAGGAAGATGGTTGAAAATATGCCAACACCGGTGATGAATGACAAAACACATCCGACCAGGAAGTTCCGGTTTCCCAAGGCGCGAAGATCGACCACCGGCCGCGCGAAAGTCAGGCTGCGGATCACAAAAAGGATGCCCGCAACCAATGAAATAATGGACAAGGTCAGGATGGTTGCATCGTCAAACCAATTCCAACGCGCCCCTTCTTCCAGCACATATTCCAAGCTGCCGAGAGTGATGGCCAGTAGAGTTATACCGGGGTAATCCGCACCCTTGAGGAGTGTCAGGTCCGGCTGGTCAATTTTCACGAGAAAGGGAATAAGAATTGTCACCGCCGCCCCGGGAATGAGATTGATGTAGAAAAGCCAATGCCAGTTTAAAGTGTCCGTGATCCAGCCGCCGATCACCGGCCCCAAGGTTGGTGCAACCGACGCGATGGTGCCGATGACGGCAGCGGAATAGACCCGCCGAGTTCCTTGAAAATAGTGGAACGAAGAAGTAAACACGGTCGGGATCATGGAGGCACCGAGTAGTCCTTGGAGCGCGCGAAATACAATCATGCTCTCGATGTTCCAAGCCAGTCCACAAAGCAGGCTGGCCAGCGTGAAGCCGGCGGCCGATGCGGTGAACAACCAGCGCGTCGAGAACACGCGCGTCAACCAACCGGAGAGCGGGATCATGATGATTTCAGCGATCAAGTAGGCCGTCTGCACCCAGCTGATCTGATCTTGGGCGGCGGACAAACCGCCACCTATGTCTTGCAAGGAAGATGCAACGATTTGAATGTCCAGCAGGGCCATGAACATCCCGATACACATGACAACAAACGGGAGCACCTCTTGAAACCGGAAAGGCTGCTGAGTGTCAGTGTTCACGAGCCGACCTTTCCATTGACTTTGGCGGTCACTGACAATCCGGGACGCAGTTGTCCGTGAGTCGCCGCTTCATCGTCGAGCGCGATGCGAACGGTCACCCGCTGCACAATCTTGGTAAAATTTCCGGTGGCGTTTTCGGGCGGCAGCACGCTGAATTGTGCGCCGGTCGCTGGTGCCACGCTGACGACGTGCCCTTGAAAAACCTTACCGGGCAACGAATCCACTGTGACCGTCGCCGGTGAACCGGGACGCACAAGCGCCAGCTGGCTCTCCTTGAAATTGGCATCAATCCACAGACCGCGCACCGGCACCAGCGAAATGAGCTGCGAACCGGTCGTCGCATACGCACCGGTTTGCGCACTGCGATTGCCAACCACGCCGTCAATCGGCGCGCGCAATTCCGTATAGCCGAGATTTAACTGAGCGGATTCGCGCAGGGCAATGGCTTGTTGGATCGCCGCATGCACCTGTTGCTTTTGCGTAGCGATCACGTCCAACTGGCGCAGCGCGGCATCCAAAGCCGCTTGCGCTTTGATGCCGGTAGCGAGCGCCCGTTTGTAATCGGCGTCAGCCTGTTGAAAACCCTGAATGGAAATCGCGCCAGTTCCCAAAAGCTTTTCGAAACGTGCCTGGTCATCATGTGTGCGAAGGGTTTCCGCATCGGTCGCGCTGATTTCGGCCCGGGCTTGAGCGATCACCGCTTCCTGCAAATGACGCGTCGCGTCCAGATTGGTTAGTGTGGCTTCCTGGATGGTGACAGCGGCATCGGCTTTGGCTAAGGCAGCGCGATAATCGCGGTCATCGAGTTTGACCAGCAAATCACCCGCGTGAACCGGCTGATTGTCGGTGACAGCTACTTTCGCGATGAACCCGGCGACTTCGGGCGCGATCACCGTCACGTCTCCGCCGACGTAGGCGTCATCTGTGCTTTCGACAAAACGTCCCACCGTCCACCAATCGTGAGCAAATTTCGCCGCAACGACTGCCGCGATCGCCATCAGGGCCACGACCGTAACGCGCTTAAAAATCTGCCCGCGATTTATTTTTGGAGACAAGTTGCCCGCGTTGGCATTAAAGGTTGCTCCTCTGGTCAGATGTTTGCCGGCCGGTTCAATGACCGGCAGCGACGACAGGCTGACACGGCTTGTTTCGCCAGTCGTTTCGGAGAGAGTTGTTGTTTTCATAATCGTTGGAAGTTGGAAGGACGACTGCAATGCTTGCGGCTAGGACAAAAGACGCATTGCGATACCAACCAGTTGGTATGTATATTGAACCAGTTTCGGCAGGAAATGATTTGGAATTTTCATAACAGAATTACCGTTGAAGTAAGTTGCGGGAAGCGGCGTGCGTTTTGACGGATGACTTTCCGGCCGCGCCACGTTTCTGGCTAAACAGACCCTGGAGATACCGACGGAACTGTTCAATGTTTTCGAACAAAACCGCGTTGGCTTCCGAAGCCTTGGCCAGCATCAGGGAACCTTGGATGATGGAAACGTAAAGCATCGCCACGTGCTTCGGATCAAAATCCGCCCTCGGCGCATGGGCGGCTTTGGCTTCGGCGATGTCTTTTTCAAAATCCTGCGCCATCCGTAAAAAGGATTCCTGGCAGGCGGTGCGGAATTCGGGGTGCGTAAAGGACAGCTCCTGGGCAAACATCCCAATGAGGCAACCCTTCGTCAGGCGGGCCTCACCGCCGTAAGATTCCTTGACGAAATCCAACCGCGCATAAATGCGATCCAGCGGATCCGCCAGCTTGCGAAACGCGGCATTCTGGAAATCCTGGGCCTTGCCCTCGCGGAAACGTGTCACGGCCGCCTTGGCAATTTCTTCCTTGCTCTTGAAATAATGGAAGAACCCGCCCTTCGTCACGCCGGCGGCGGCACAAATGTCGTCCACCGTGGTGGCATTGTAGCCTTGGGACCGCATCAGCGTCACGCCGGCATCCACGAGCTTCCGCTTGGTTTCCGGCAATTCCGCAGTTTGATTGATGATTGTCATACGAACTGGTTGGTATGTTACTATGGGATCGTAAACTCGTCAAGGGGGTTTTTAATATTCTTGCTCCGGCTCGAAATTTGGTCCGCCAAGCCAGCGGCCGCCAAAATATTTATTTCGCGGTGGCGATCAGTTTGAGCAGACCGGGAAACCGTTTGGCAAGTTCGGCCCGCCGTAGGGATGTCATGCATTTGGTGCCCTCCATCTCCGTGTGGATGATGCCAGCAGCCCGCAACACTTCGAAATGATGCGACCGCGTCGCCTTCGCGATGTCCAATTCGACCTCGTTGCACGCGAGTGCGCGGCCTTTGCTTTGAAGCAGCTGGCGCACGATGGTCATCCGGCAGGGATCGGACAGCGCCTGCAGGACTACGTGCAGCTCCAGATCTTTCATCGCCGGATGAGAATAAGTTTTCACTCAGACACACCATGCCACCAAACGGCTAGTTCGACAACCATCGAATTACTTTTTGACATCCCCGCCCACCGGTAGTAGGTTCGATTCCTATCGAACAATATCCGATAGAGAAAAACCACTGATTCAAAAATTACAACCACGAACATGCCAACCTTATTTGATCCCGTCCGCATCGGCGCCTGGAACCTGCCCAATCGCATCATCTTTGCGCCGCTGACCCGCGCGCGCGCCGGCGTGGAGCGCATCCCCAATGCGTTGATGGCTCAATACTATGCCCAACGTGCCGCCGTCGGCTTGATCATTTCCGAAGCGACCTCGGTCACCCCGATGGGCGTGGGATATGCCGACACGCCCGGTATCTGGTCCGCCGCACAGGTGGACGGCTGGAAGCTGGTCACGGACGCAGTTCATAAAGCCGGCGGCCGGATGGTGCTCCAGCTCTGGCATGTCGGCCGCATTTCCGATCCGCAATTTTTGAATGGAGCCCTGCCGGTCGCCCCAAGTGCCATCGCGGCGGCGGGCCATGTTAGTCTCGTTCGTCCCCTGAAATCTTTTGTCACCCCCCGGGCGTTGGCGCTGGAAGAAATTCCCGGAATCATCGAGGCCTATCGCAGCGGCGCGGAAAATGCCAAGCGGGCCGGGTTTGACGGCGTGGAAATTCACGGTGCCAACGGCTACTTGCTGGATCAATTTCTTCAGGACAAAACCAACCATCGCACAGATATCTATGGTGGTTCCATCGAGAATCGCGCCCGGCTCATGCTCGAAGTCACCGACGCGGTGATTTCTGTTTGGGGGGCCGACCGCGTCGGCATGCACTTGGCTCCGCGAGGCGATGCCCACGACATGGGCGATTCCAATCCGCTGGCCACGTTTAGTTATGTGGCGCGCGAATTGGGCAAGCGACACATCGCATTTATTTGCGCCCGCGAATCACTCGGCGACAATCGGATCGGGCCGCAATTAAAGGCGGCGTTCGGCGGCAGTTACATTGCGAACGAAGGTTTTA
>Ga0302266_10000706_pt1 | contig 33073 bp, 30 predicted proteins | sample III_Bog_E1_2_FD_194559 | JGI IMG/M metagenome (GOLD analysis project Ga0302266, IMG submission 194559) | Peat permafrost microbial communities from Stordalen Mire near Abisko, Sweden - III_Bog_E1_2 | ecosystem: Environmental > Terrestrial > Soil > Wetlands > Peat | place: Sweden: Abisko...
GGCGGCGATGTGTGCCGCCGCCGGTCTCCTCGGCGGTCTGCTCTCCGCCCAAGCCCAACCGATCACGACGATTGTCCCGAGCGCGTGGATCCAGGATCCTTACAGCGCCAATAACAAGGATTTCGGGGTCATCAACCCGAACACCTCGTATCCGAGTTTCACGAACAATGGGGCGGGGCTGGGCAATCTGAACGGCTTTTCGCCGCTGGGGCAGAAGCTGACGCTCACCGCTCCGGGCCAATCGGTGATTTTGACGGGGCAGGTGATCCCCGGCGGCAACGTGAATGGTTCGGGGAACGTCCAATTCCGTTTCGGGCTGCTGTATCAGGGCACGAAGACGAGCGACATGGGCTGGATGGGCACGCTGATTGCCGCCGCCACCGTCAACGGCAACAGCGGGCTTTACTTGGAAAACACGAACAACGCCTCGGCGTTTGCCAACGGCGGGGCCTCGACCATTCCCGCGCTGGGGGGCACGTTATACACGACCGGCTGGGGGGCGGCCACATATAATTACACGGTCGGGGTGACCTATCTCACGCCGACGGCCAATCTGGTGACTTTTGCGATCCAGGGCTTGGCGCCAAATAATTACGTGTTCGCCGGGCGCTATACGAACAACGCCGCCGCGACGGAAGTGGGGGTGAACTTCGATTCCGTCGGGTTTCTGTGCGGGGGTTCGACGTGGTATTCCACCTCCACCGCCGACAGCATCAGCGTGACCAATCTCCAGGTGGTTTTCGGCAATTTCAGCGACGGCACCTGGACGAACGCCGCCAGCGGCTTGTGGAGCAACACCAACAACTGGAACAACGCGGCCGCCGCCAACGGTTCCGGGTTTATCGCGGATTTCAGCCAGGCGGCGCTGACCGCCGACACGACGGTCACGCTGGACACGCCCCGCACGATCGGGAGTCTGGCGTTTGGCACGACGGGGAGCAGCGCGAACAATTGGTTCGTGACGGCCAGTGGCGGCAGCGCCCTGACCCTGAATAACAACGGGCTGAATGTGGTGCCCGGCATCTGGGTCAAGGAAAACACCGCGACGCTGGACGTGGCTCTGGACAGCACGAACGGGCTGGCCGAGTCCGGCACGGGCACGCTGGTGCTGGGGGGCGTGAACTCGATTGTCGGACCGCTCGATCTGAACGGCGGCGAATTGAATTTTGCCTCGGTGGCCAATCTGCCGCTGACGGCCAATGGCATCACGGCGATCAACTTTGGCGGGGGCGGCCTGCAATGGGCGGCCGGCAACACGTTTGATATTTCGGCCCCGGGCATTCCGGTGACCTTTGGCGGGAACGCCACCCTGGATGTGGGCGCGAACAATGTCACTTTTGCCAATGGTTTTGGCGACGGCGGCATCGGCAGTTTGACCAAACTGGGCGCGGGCACGCTCACCTTGGACGGCGCCGTGGACTACACCGGCGGCACCACGGTGGGCAACGGGGCGCTGGTCATCGGCAGTTCTGGTTCCATTGCCACCAGCACGAACTTCGTGGTGTTGGCGGGGGCGACGCTGGACTTCTCCGCCTTGTCCGGCGGGGTGACGCTGAGCCAGAATCTTTCCGGGGCGGGCACGGTCAAGGGCAATCTTTCCGATTCCTCGGGGGTGACGACGGCGGCGGGCTATGCGGCCACGGGCGCGGCGGGAACGCTGACGGTCAACGGGAACCTGTCGCTGAACGGGGGCGGCACGCTGTCGTTCGGGCTGGCCAACGTGACGACGGCGGGCGGCGGGGTCAATGATTTGATTGCGGTCAGCGGAGCGCTGACGATCGCCGGGCCGACGACGCTGAATGTGAACCTGATCAATGGCGCGCCGGGATTGGGAACCTACACGTTGTTCACCTACGGCTCGTTTTCGGGCAGCGTGGCGAACCTCACGCCGCCGCTGGGCTTCTCGGTGGTTAACAATACGGGCGCCAAAGCGATTCAACTGGTGGTCACCCATGTGCCGCAAAGTCTGACCTGGAAGGGCGACGGCTCGGCCAATGTCTGGGACACGGACACCACGGAAAACTGGCTGGATGGCGGCACGGCCGCGTATTTCTTCACCGGCGATGCGGTGGCGTTCACGGACGCCGGCTCGGCTAACCCGGCCATTGACCTGACGGCCGCCGTCTCCCCGGCTTCCGTCACGGTCAACACCACCCAGAGCTATGATTTTACCGGAGCGGCGATCACCACCGGCAGTTTATTAAAGAGCAACACCGGGACGCTGATCCTGGAGAATAACAACACCTACGCGGGCCCGACCGTGATCAACGGCGGCATCCTCCAGATCGGCGGCAACAATGCCGGCGGCGCGAGCGGCGCGCTGGGCACCGGGGCGGTGACGAACAACGGGGCGCTGGTGTTCGACCTGGCCCAGAATTATACGGTGACGACCAATATTAACGGCACGGGCACCCTCACGAACCTCGGTTCGGCCGGGACGCTGACGCTGTCCGGCCGCGTCAGCGGCGGCGTGGTATCGTTGGCGGGCTCCGGCGTCACGGTGTTGTCCGGTAGCAACAATTACACGGGGGCGACCATTATCTCGAGCGGCTCCCTGCGGCCGGAGAACAACCACGCCCTGGGGGCCGGCGCCGCCGGCGTGACCGTGGCCAGTGGCGGGCAGCTTTATTTTGACGTCGGTGGCAGTTTCACGAACAAGGCGGTCTCCCTGGCGGGCACGGGCGTGTCGGATGATGGCGCGTTGCGCGCCGGCGGCAACGCGGTGACGATTCTCAATGGCGCCATCACGCTGACGGCGGATACGCAGATTGCGGTGGACGGTGGTTCGACCCTCGATCTCACCAATACGGCCGGTCTCAACGCCCCGGGCATCAATTTAACCCTGGCGGGCGGCGGGGCGGGTAACATCACCGGCCCGTTGTTGCTCGGCGCGGGCGCACTCACGGTGAACGGCGCGACTTGGAGCCTGGCCGCGAGCAATAATTTCACCGGTTTGACCACCGTCAACGGGGGCACGCTGTTGGTCACGGGCACGAACACGCTCGGCCCGGTGACGACCTACACCCCGGCGTATGTCACCCTGAACGGCGGCATCGTGGGCGTGAGAACGAATGTGACGTTGGCGGACGGGCTGCGCGGTTTCACGGTCAACGGCACGGCCGGCGGCTTTGACGTGGCGGCGGGGTATACGCTGGTGATCTCCAATCAGATCACCGGCTCGGGCACGCTGACCAAGAGTGACGCCGGCACGCTGGTGCTGTCCGCCTCAAACTCCTTCAGCGGCACCCTCAATGTGGATACCGCCAACAACGTCAACAACGACGGCACGCTCGTCATCACCACCAGCAATGCGATTGTCAATGTCCTCTCACCCATCGCCATGCAGAACACGCTGGGGGGATCTTCCACCTTCGAGCTGAACCCCGGAACCCCGGGCAAAATCACGGTGGCGCAAGACTTCACCATCAACGGCCGGAGCCCGGTGACGCCGGACCTGCTCAGCGCGTCCGGGACGAATACGCTGGCGGGCAACTTCACCTTCACCGGTGGCGGCGGGAGCAGCCATTATGTGGTGGAAAGTGACGCCGGGCAGTTGACGCTCGGCGCGCCGACCACGACGCTTGCGTTCACAACCACGGATCCGCAGACACTGCTCTTCCAGGGTGCCGGGGCGTTCGTGGTGGCCGGGGTGATCCCGGATGGCACGGCCCCGACGAGTGTGCAATTGAACGGAACGGGCAGCCTGACCCTGGCGGCCGTGAATACTTACAGCGGCACCACCACCGCCACCGGCGGCGTCGTGAATGTGAGCGGCACGCTCGGCACGGGTGCGGTGACGCTCACCGGCGGCACGCTCACGGGCACGGGGATCATCAACGGCCCGGTGACGATCGCGGCGGGCGCGACGTTCGCCCCCGGCGCGCCCGCGGGCACGCTGACGGTCAACAACACGCTGGCGCTGGCGGGCAACACGCTGGTGGCGGTGAACCAGACCCTGGGCACGAGCAGTCAGGTGGCGGGTTTGACCGGCGTGACCTACGGCGGCACGCTGACGGTCTCGAACCTGGGCGGGGCGCTTTCGGCGGGCAACAGCTTCCCGATCTTCCCGGTGACAACGTTCACGGGGAATTTCTCGAGCATCGCCCCGGCGCCGGGCCCCGGGCTGGGCTGGAGTTTTAATCCGACCAACGGGGTGCTCAGCGTGATCACGGCCCTGCCCAACACGCCGACAAATCTCACCTTCAGTGTGAATAACGGGAACCTGACGATCAACTGGCCCTCAAGTTACACCGGCTGGATTTTGCAAGCGCAGACCAACTCCCTGAGCGCCGGTCTGGGCACCAACTGGGTGGATTTGAGCGGTACGGCCACGACGGACACCTACACCCTGCCGATTACCGCGACGAATCCGGCGGTGTTCCTCCGTCTGCGGCATCCGTAAAACAACCACTTCCCCGGAGCCGGGGTCGCTCCATGAGGGGATAGGGCGGGCGGGGATGACGGCATGGCCGGCATCCCCGCCTTTTTTTGGTTTTTAATGTTCCCGCCGCCGGGTTTATACTAACTTGGCGGCCATGTTGACGGACAAACCCTGGCGGGGCGATGCGGTGATCCTCTTTATTGGATTGCAACTGGGCGCCGTGTGTCTCGGCGGCCTGCTCATCGGGCTGCTGGATAAACTCGGCGTGGTCGCGTTCAAACTGCCGGACGGGCTGGGGGCGATCGTGCTGGGGACGCTGTGTTTTCAAGGGGTGACCTGGGGGCTGATCGCCTTTTTTCTGTGGCAACATGAGTTGAATTGGCGCGAGGCGTTCGGCCTGCGGGATGCCGGGCTCGGCCGCGCCCTGGGCCTCGCGGTGATTCTCATCCTCGTGTTGCTCCCGGTGTTGTGGGGGTTGCAGGCCGCGTCCGACAAACTCCTCACCTGGTGGCTTCATCATCCGCCGGAAGAACAGACGGCCGTGGAATTGCTCGAAAACAGCAAGTCGGTCTGGTTCCGCGTCTATCTCGGCGGCTTCGCCGTGCTGCTCGCCCCCGTGGCGGAGGAATTCATCTTTCGCGGGATGCTCTTTCCCTTCTTCAAACAACTGGGGCTGCCCTGGGTCGCCTGGTTTGGCGTCAGCGGGCTGTTTGCCCTCATTCACACCAACGCCGTCACCTTTGTGCCCCTCTTCGTGCTGGCGCTGGCCCTCACCTGGCTCTACCAAAAAACCGGCAACCTGCTCGCCTCCATCACGGCCCACGCCTGTTTTAACGCCGTCAATCTGGCCCTGCTCCTGCTCCTGCCGAATTTGTCCGCGACATGAACGAATTCCAACTCATCGCGCGCCTGACGCAAGGCCTGCCCGCCAACCCCGCCGTGGTGGTCGGCCCCGGGGACGACTGCGCGGTGTTGGACTTGGGCGTGCCGGGGCGGCAGTTTTTGCTGAAGACGGACGCGGTGGTTGAGGGCGTGCATTTCACGGGCGCGACGCCGCCGGAAAAAATCGGGCGCAAAGCCCTCGCCCGCGCCCTGAGTGATCTGGCCGCCATGGCGGGCACGCCCATCGCCGCCGTGGTGACGCTCGCCCTGCCGCCGAAATTTGACCCGGACTGGGTCGCCACCGTCTATGACGGAATGAACGCGCTGGCGCGGACGCATGGGGTGGCGATCGTGGGCGGGGAGACAACGACGAATCCCGGCGGCCGGTTGATTTCCATCGCGCTGCTGGGCTGGGCGACGCCGGGGCAAATCCCGCTGCGTTCCGGAGCGCAAGTGGGCGACGCGATTTTTGTGACCGGTACGCTCGGCGGGTCCATTGACGGGAAACATCTGGATTTCGAGCCGCGACTGGCGGAGGGCCGCTGGCTGGCGGCACATTTTGCGCCACACGCGATGATTGATGTCAGTGACGGCTTGGCCGGGGATTTGCGGCATCTCTTGAACGGGGCGGGCGTGGGGGCGGCGCTGCGCAAGCCGTCCATTCCGGTCAGTGCGGCCGCCAAGGCGCGGGCGCGGGCGGGCACGAACGCGAAACCCGCGCTGCTCGCGGCGCTGACGGATGGCGAGGATTTTGAATTATTATTCACGGTGGCCGCCGGCGACGCGGTCAAACTGGTGGATGGCTGGAAACAACCGTTTCCGCACACGAAGCTGTCGTGCATTGGCAAAATTGTGGCGGGGACGGGGATTACTTTGAACGACGCGAACGGTTCACAAAAATTCAACGGCGATGGCTATATACATTTCGCATAGTCCGGCGGAGACGGAGGCGCTGGGGGAACAGTGGGGCCGGACGGCGGCGCCCGGGCTGGTGTTTGCGCTCTCCGGGGACTTGGGCGCGGGCAAGACGCAACTGGTGCGGGGGCTGGCGCGCGGCCTGGACGTGACGGCGCGGGTGCATTCCCCGACGTTCACGCTGGTCAATGAATACGGGGGCGGCCGGCTGCGGCTGTTTCATCTGGATTTATACCGTCTGGAAACGCCGGCGCAAATCCGGTCCGCCGGCGTGGAGGAATTTTTGCAGCCGGACGGCGTGGCGGTCATCGAATGGGCCGAACGCCTCGGCCCGGACCTCTGCGCGGCCCGGTTGGTGAAGATAGCCATTGAAATCACGGATGATACGACGCGCACGATCACGGTGGACGATTTATGACGATTCTGGGAGTTGAATTTTCGGCGCCGGAGCGCAGTGTGGCCCTCCGCCGGGACGGGGTGCTGGCCGAGGCGACGGAGGCGGGCGGACGCCATACCGCCGCGCTGGGTATGATTGAAAAGGTGCTGGCCGAAACGGGCGTGGCGCGGGGCGAAATTGACACGCTCGTGGTCGGGCTGGGGCCCGGCTCGTACACGGGCATCCGCGCGGCCATCGCGCTGGCACAGGGTTGGCAACTGGCCAATGGCGTGAGGTTGCTGGGCATCGGCAGCGTCGAGGCCATTGTGGCCCGGGCACAGGCGGACCGGTTGACCGGGCGGGTCTCGGTGGTGATTGACGCGCAACGCAATGAGTTTTACCTCGCCACCCATGACCTGACCGCCACCGGTTGGACGGCGGTCGAGCGCTTGCAAATTGTCTCCCTGCCGCAAGTGCAGGCGCGGGCGGACGCGGGGCACCTGCTGGTCGGCCCCGAGATCACCCGCTGGTTTCCCCACGGCCGCGTCATCCAGCCGACCGCCGCCACGCTCACCGAGCTGGCGCGGGGCCGGACGGATTTTGTGACGGGCGACCGATTGGAGCCAATCTATCTGCGGGAGACGACGTTTGTGAAAGCGCCGCCGGCGCGTCTGATTCCGGGGTGAAGGCGGAATGCCGGAATGGCGCGCTGCGGGCACCGGCACTTTTTATTACCACCGGGCGGGCGGGTGTGGTATGCTGGGTTTATGAATACAGAGCCGCCGTTGTCGAGCCTTTCTTCACTGCTGAGCGCGGGCTTGGTGGTGCTGGTGCCGCTGGTGATCGTGCTGATGATCCTGCTGCCGCAAACCGTCCGCATTCTGCGCGAATACGAACGGGGCGTGGTGTTCCGGTTGGGCAATCTCGTGGGGGCCAAGGGGCCGGGGTTGATCATCCTCATTCCCTTTGTGGACCGGATGGTGAAGATTGATCTGCGCGTGGTGACGATTGACGTGGCCAAGCAGGAAATCATGACGCGGGACAATGTGCCGGCGACGGTGGATGCGGTGGTCTATTTCCGGGTGGAAGACTCGATTGCGGCGGTGATCAAGGTGGAGAATTTCTGGAAGGCGACCTCGCTGATCGCGCAGACGACGCTGCGCAGCGTGCTGGGCCAGGCGCCGCTGGATGATTTGCTGTCGCAGCGGGATGTGATCAACCAGAAATTGCAGGAGATCATTGACCGGCAGACGGGGCCGTGGGGGATCAAGGTGACGGCGGTGGAAATCCGCGAGGTGGCGCTGCCGGACAGCATGAAGCGCGCGATGGCCAAGCAGGCGGAGGCGGAACGGGAACGCCGGGCCAAGGTGGTCAACGCCGAGGGCGAATTCCAGGCGGCGGAAAAAATGGTGCAGGCCGCCGCGATGATCGCGAAGGAACCCATCGCGCTGCAACTGCGTTATCTGCAAACCATGCGCGAAATGGCGAGCGAACACAACACGACCACGTTTTTGCCGCTGCCCATTGACCTGTTCTCGGCCTTTTTGAAAAAATAGCCGGCCGGCAACCCCGGCGGGTTTTTGTTTATGCCCATTTACGAATACGAATTGTGTGAAGGCGAATGCAAGGTCTGCGGCAAAGGTTTCACGTTGAACCGGCCGCTCTCGGCCAAGCCGCTGACGCATTGTCCCGCCTGCAAGAAACCGGTGCGCAAGGTTATTTCCGGTTTCAGCACGCCGACCAAGCTCAAGCCGCTCTCGATCACGGACGCGAAAAAGGCCGGCTTCACGGTCCTCAAACGGATCAACAAGGGTGAATACGAGCGGCAGTGAAGAATCACGGCTTGAGCGGCCGCCGGAACGGGTTATATTAACAGTCATGGATACATGGATTGTTGCCGACTTGGAACACTTGGGCGGAAGCCCGAGGGTGCGGGACACGCGCATTTCCGTGTCGCTCATTCTGGAGTCACTGGCCGCCGGCATGACGATTTCCGACATCGTGGATGCTTATCCGAGCCTCACTGAGGAGTCGGTGCGCGGCGCCTTGCGCGAACTTTCCCACCGCAAGGAGTTGCAAGCGGCGTGAAAATTCTGCCGGACGAAAACTTGCCCCGCAAACTAGTCGCGGCGTTGCGGATGGAAGGCCATGAGGCGGATTCCATTCATACTTTGCGAATGCAGGGATTGGACAATGGGGGGCTTTACCAGTTTGCAATTCAAAACTTCGACTTGTGCTTCACCCGTGACTTTGGTTTTGCCCACAACGCCCGGCAAGGCCAGCCGCCCGCGCGGCTCAAGTTGCCACGAGTGACATTGCCACAAAAGCCCCAGGATGAATTTGTGGCGGATTTTATTCGGTCATTCCGGACCAGCGATTGGGCTGGCTTTCATCATGGCGATGAGTGGCCATAGGCGGAACGGTCAACCCGCCCCCGCCCCGCGCCTGCGGCTGCGGGTGACGGCCACGGCGGAAACCCTCGTGCGCGGCGGTCATCCCTGGCTCTTTGCCAACAGTGTCCGCGAACAAAACCGCCCGGGGATGGCCGGCGAGTTGGCGGTCATTTACGACCGGCGGGATCAATTCCTCGCCGTGGGACTGTATGATCCCGAATCGCCCATTCGCGTCCGCATTCTGCACGCGGGGAAGCCGGTGACGCTGGATGAAAGCTGGTGGCGTGATCGTTTGCAGCAGGCGCTCCGGCGCCGCGCGGGTGGGTTGGATGATCAAACCAACGGTTACCGTTGGATCAATGGCGAGAGCGACGGCTGGCCCGGTCTGGTTTTGGACCGTTATGCCGGCGTGCTGGTGCTGAAGTTATACACCGCCATCTGGCTGCCGCGTTTGGATGAAATCACCCGCCTGATCCGCGAAGCTTTGAAGCCGGAGCGGTTGGTGCTGCGATTCAGCCGCAATCTGGAGGCGCAGGCCCGCCGGGATTATCCGCAGGCGGCGGAGCGGGACGGCGCGGCGGAAAGTTCCCCGGTCCGCTTCCGCGAATCCGGCCTCCAGTTTGAAGCCGACGTGGTGCGCGGTCAAAAAACCGGGTTCTTCCTGGATCAACGGGAAAACCGGCGGGCGGTGGAAGCCCTGGCGCGCGGCGGGGAGGTGTTGAATGCGTTCAGTTTCTCCGGCGGTTTCTCGCTGTATGCGGCGCGCGGCGGGGCCAAATCCGTGACGGATCTGGACATCAGCGCCCATGCGCTGGAAAGTGCCAAGCGCAATTTTGGGCTGAACCAGGGCGATCCCGGCGTGGCCGCCTGCCGGCATCAAACGATTCAAACGGATGTGTTCGCCTGGCTGGAACAAAATGCCGCGCCACGATTTGATCTGGTCATTCTGGATCCGCCTTCCCTGGCCAAACGCGAAACCGAGCGCGCCGGGGCCATCCAGGCCTACGCCAAACTGGCGGCGCAGGGACTGAAATCGCTGCGGCCGGGCGGACGGTTGGTGGCAGCCTCGTGTTCGGCCCATGTGACGGCGGACGAATTTTTTGAGGCGGTCCGGTCGGCGGCGCGGCGGTCGGGCCGGCCGTGGACGGAAACCGCCACCACGGGTCATCCGGCGGATCATCCCGCCACCTTTGCGGAAGCGCGGTATCTCAAGTGCCTTTATTTGAAGGTGTGAGGCCGGGAAAGAAAGTTGCCCGGAGGCCATATTTAAGGCAGACTGTGAGACTGTGTCTGAGGCCGCGCCAACATTGGGTTCCCTGCGCGCCGGCCGCCGGGAAAACCGGTGGCTGGCGTGGGCGCTGGCGCTGTCGCTGGCCGTGCATTTGCTGGGCTGGGGGGCTTATGAACTGGAACGGCGGACGGGTTGGCTGGAACACTGGCCATTATTCGCCCGGCTGCAACACCTGCTGAAACCCGTCCTCCCCCCGCCGCCCCAACCGCCGCCGGAAACGGAGCCCCAACTGGCGTTTGTCCAGGTGGCGGAGTCGGATCCCATACCGCCGACGAAACCCAAGTTTTACTCGAACAATAATTCGCACGCGGCCAATCCGGACGCCGATCAAAATCTCGACACCCCGAAGTTGAACGGCCGGCAGACGGACGTGCCCCTGACGGAGACGGCCCGCCGGACGCAACTGGCCAAAGCCCAGCCGCAGCCCGAAGCCCGGCCCACGACGGAGCAGTCCCGGCCCGTCCAACCCCGGCCCGCGCTCAAGGCGGGCGAGTTGGACACCGGCCGCCCCCAGGATCAGCCGCAGCAATCGCAACCGCAGCAGCCGGCGCACCCGCCCCGTCCGCGCACCCTCAAGGAAGCCTACGCGCAGAACCACATTTCCGGGGTGGAGATGCACCAGGAGGGCGGCACCCATCGTCTGGCCGTCCTGCCCTCGTTCGATGCCAAGGCCACGCTGTTTGGCGATTATGACGCCCAATTCACCCAGGCGGTGCAGCAAAAATGGGACGACCTGCTGGATGGCGAGAATTTTTCCGGGGATTGCACCGGCCGGGTCACCCTGCATTTTCACCTCAATTATGACGGCACCATCACGGATGTCTCGATGGCGGACCGCTCGGTGGACATGCACTATGCGTATCTCTGCCAGGAGGCGTTGACGGAACCGGCGCCCTTTGAGAAGTGGCCGGAGGAAATGCGGCGCGAGATCGGCGGCAACCACCGGGACATGACGTTCACCTTTTACTATTATTAAACATAGCAACAAAATTTATGGACATACTGATATACCTATTACTCGGAATCACGTCGGTCGTCGGCCTGGCGATCATCGCCGAACGCGCCTGGGTGCTGCGCTGGCCCAAGGTGGTGCCGCCGGAAATCACCGCCGCGCTGGCCTCCTGCCGCACCCGGCGGGACGTGGACATGCTCGCGCGCGTCTGTGAACAAAAACCCTCGCCGCTCGGGCGCCTGCTGCTGCTGGCCACCCAGCATCTGGACTGGCCGAAGGCGGAGAACGTGGAATCGCTGCAGACGGCCGCCCGCCATGAAATCGTGCGGTTGGAGCGCCGCCTGGTGGTGCTGGAAATCATCGTGGGCATCGCGCCGCTGCTCGGGCTGGTGGGCACGATCATCGGCATGATGACCCTGTTTGGGAACGTGGGGCAGACGGGTTTGAACGACGTGGCGCGGCTGGCGGGCGGCATTGGTTTGATCCTCAAAACCACGCTCATCGGCCTGCTCATCGCCATTCCGGCGCTCATCACCTGGAGTTATTTCAGCAAAAAAGTCGAGGTCTTCGCGGTGGAGATGGAGGCCTTGTGCGAGGAATTCATCCGCCGCCAATATTTGGACAAACAATCCTGACCATGCGCTTTCTCGTTTCCAAACGCCGGCACACGCCCGCCGTCATCATTGTCGCCCTGATTGACGTGCTGATCGTGCTCCTGATTTTCCTGATGGTGACGACGACCTTCAAACAGCAGCAGTCGCTGCGGATGAGCCTGCCGACCTCCTCGCAGGCCAAACAATCCGGCGCGAGTGAAACCCCGCCGTTGGTGGTGAATATTGATCCGAACGGGGTTTACTCGGTGGGCACGGACAAGACGGCCAAAACCTTCGACCAACTGGAGGCCGAACTCCGCGAGCAGGTCGCTAAAAATCCGCTACTGGTCCTCGCCATCAATGCGGATGAAAAGGCGCCCTGGGGCAAGATTGTCAAATTGCGGGATGCCGCCGCCGCCGCCAAAATCAAATCCCTGGTCGCGTTCACCAAGGATGTGGTGAAACCGTAACCGCCGACACCGGGCGGGCGCTCACCACCAGAGCCGGAAGTAGCGCTGCGGTGTTCCCTGCCGGCTGAGGGTCTGGGTGAGGTTGCTGGGACTGGAAAACGCTCCGTAAGTTTGCAGCCGGTGAACACCCAGCCGGTCGCCGGCGCGGCGGTCGCGCTCACCACGGGGTTACTGTAATTGTAATCACTCGCGCCAAACGGGTTCGGGAAAATGGCTCCATGACCATTGGTGGCCAGGGTCAGGGAATAGCCGGGCGACGGCAGGAAGGTCGCGGTGACGGAGAGATTGCCGGTCATGGTCACATTCACCTGGTTGGTGGCGGCGGTCACCGCTCCCGACCAGCCGCCAAAAAACCAGCCGGTGCTCGGGGTGGCCGTCAACGCGACGGTGACCCCGGACGGGTAGGCGGCATAGACGGGATTGGTGGTGACACTACCCGACCCTTGCACGATGACGTTGAGCGTGTAGGTGGTGGCCCGGACTGGCACCGCCAGGAGGAGACAAAAGAGGGAGGCCAAGGGGAGTAACGAGCGGAGGTTAAGCTTCATAGTAATTCGTAATCGAGGGTGTTCCGAAAGTTTTTGTAAATAATTGGAATAACCGTGGTTATGCCGGAATATGCGGTTCTTCGCGGTTTTCGGTGGAATCCACACGGGCTTGGCCCGATGCCCCGGGGCCAGCCACAGGGTCTGACATCGTTGCGCGACCGCCAAACCCGAGGCTGAAAACTTATGCTCGTAGCGGCTGGTTTAACCTGGTTTCTTGGAAATTTAACCTGGTTTCTTGGGCATTTAGCCTGGTTTCTTGCTGGTTGGGCTGGTTCCGGCGGGGGGCCGACACGGTGGCCGGCCGGCGTTCCACGGTGAGCCGGGCGGACCCATGACGGCTCAAGGCCACGCCACCGACCCGGGCGGCGGGGGCCCGTTGGCGGATGAGCCGGGGCCGTTCCGGTGGTTGCCGCCAAGGTTGATCCCCCCACGCGGTACCCATGGCTCAGGTTCTGCCGGCGGATGGGGTGGCCAGCAAAATCCCGGGCCCGGCTTGCCGGCATGGCCGGGAGGGCGTTCCGCCATTCGGGTAGGCCCTGCATCCCGAGGTTATGGGTGGGTCGGACCAGTGCGCGCATATGAACTTGACGATCCCGCGACGGCGGGACCGCACTCCCCAATAGCCTTCGGCCTGAAAACCGCCAACCACCTCGGGCGGCACCGTCGAGCCGGGGTTCCCCGCTTTCCCCGGTCTCAAGTCGTTGGGGCAATGGCTCTCCCAGGCCGGCGGGGAGTCGTCCGATTTTGCCGCGAAAGAGATTCATAATCCGGCCTTCAGAATACGCATCTATATGCTTTATGTCAACATTATAATGGCATTATATTGCGTTTTTGTACCGCGCCTGAAATCCCGCCGGGGGGACACAATATCCAAGCGGCCCGCCCGGGTGCAGGGCCAAGTGAGTGGTGATTCCACCGAAAACAGCGAAGAACCAGAAACATCTATGGAACATGTTGATTGGTAGTCAGTTGCATTCAGGGCCAAAGGCCCGCCTTTATCCCAGCCTGGGGCCCTCGCCCCAGGTTCCCGGACAATGAATAATCAAGGGCTGAAAGCCCGATCCAATCCTCAGTCGCCCGTCTGAGGAACGTTTCTTCCGGCATCAGCACCCGCAGGGCGTCCCCGCTCTGCGCGATCATCACTTCCCCGCTTTATCTTTGTCTCTCCTGGTTGCCTCGTCCCCGTTCCCGCTCTTGTCGCGCCGAAGCGCAGCGAAGGCGGATTCCCGATTTCCGCTTTGGTCTTTCGTGGTTAACACTCCGCGCAACAAAAACGCAACTTTATGCTATTACATATTTACAATCAGCGCAATACTGCGTATTCTAAGTGGAAGATAGCGAGTGAACGCATCAACATCAGCCTCCCACTTGAAATGGCGGCCGACGGTTTGGCGGCGCGCTGCCGCCGGACGTCCGTGCGGTGCGGGTCAAAGAGCGGAGCCATACCCGCATCTTGCGGTAGTGGCGGCCAGCCTGCCTGCCCTGCCCCGCGCCTTCTTTTTCCATCCAAAATCCGTTCAGGGGACTTTCGGCGATTTCAGCCCGGCCCCGGTCAAGGTGGGTCAAACCCAGTCAAACCCAGTCAAGCTCTGGCCTGCCACACGGCCCTCCCGGACCCCAGACCCGAAACCCCAGACCCGAAAGGTGGGTCAAGCCGGGTCAAGGTCAGTCAAGCTTGGTCCTGCCGCCCGGCACCCCAGACCCAAGACCCGAAACCCCGGACCCGATGGTCAGTCAAAGCGGGTCAAACCTTTGAAACCGGCCTCACCATGTCCGTCAAAGCCAATCAAGATAACGACTCATTAAGTCGTCATTTAGCTTTATGAACCAGATGTGGGTTCAAGAATTTCGGTATTTCAGTATTTCCGATATTTGCTAACCTGACCCCATGGACGCCACCGCCCTGCCGCCGCTCACGCCCGGAACGCTTTACCTCGTCGCCACCCCCATTGGCAACCTCGAGGACATCACCCTCCGCGCTTTGCGCGTCCTGCGCGAATGCGACGTCGTGGCCGCCGAAGACACCCGCCGCTCCGGCCAGCTCCTGAAACATTTTGGCATTTCCCGGCCCCTCCTCAGTTATTATCAATTCAATGAGGCCCGGCGCAGCGAGGAGATTCTCGAACGCCTCCGGCACGGCGGCAAAGTGGCGCTCGTGACGGACGCCGGCAGCCCCGGCATCAGCGATCCGGGCGAACGCGTCGTTAAAGCCGCGCTCGCCGCCGGTTTCCGGGTCGAGGCCGTGGTCGGCCCCTGTGCCCTGGTGGGCGCCCTCACCGCCAGCGGCCTGCCGGCGGATGAATTTCATTTTATCGGTTTTCTCCCCCACAAATCCGGCCAGCGCCGCAACCGCCTGACCGCGCTCGGCCCCGTGCCCGGCACCCTCATCTTTTATGAATCCCCCTACCGCATCGAAAAACTGCTCGGCGAACTGAATGAAGTCTTTCCGGCGCGCGACGTCGTGCTGGCCCGCGAGTTGACCAAAAAATTCGAGGAATATCTGCGCGGCAAACCCGCCGAACTGCTGGCCCTCGTCGCCAAACGCTCGCTCAAGGGTGAATTTGTGGTCCTGGTTTCCGGGGCCGGGTCAGACGGGGTGGCCACCCCGGACGCAACCCCGGTGGATCAAGCTCTTCTTCCATGAATGTCCGCTGCTTTGAACCCGTGATCCGCCGTTAAACTGGGCCCCATTTTATGCACCCCTACTGGTCCGGGTTCTTGGTATTGTTGAAGACCCCCTTTGAGCATACGGCGCTCATTTGGGGCATCGTGCCGCTGTATTTCGGCTGGCTGCTCAATGAGCTGACCTCGTCCAAGGCCAGTTACCGCACCGCCCTCCAGACCGGCTTCAGTTTCCTCTGGGCGGCCGCCCAATGGATTTATTCGTCTTGGGACAAAAACCGGCCCCCGGCGGTCCACCTGGGTCTAACCGCCATGCCGCCGGTCAACTGGGCGGTAACGGGTTTGGTGCTGATCCTGGGGGCGGCCGCCCTGGTGAGCGGCCTCCGCCGGCGTTTCCCCAAATACGGCCGCTTCCTGGGCCACACGCGCTTCGCCAATTATTTTATGATCACCGTATATCCCATGCAGGCCCACTGGCTGGATTGGACCTGGCTGCGGCTGGAGATCATAGTGTTATTTGCCGTGCCGGTCTGGCTCGTGCTGTATCTGGGTTTGATGCCCGTGCGCATGGGGAAATGAACTACTCGGCCGCCAGCGCACCGGGGACCGGGCGCTTGACACTGCCCACACCTAGCAAGACGGTGGGAGCGCGGTCCCGCGCTTTGCGGGACCGCTTCATTGTCCGGCAGCCGGCTGGCCAATCGAATCGCCAGCACCCACTCGTCCATTGAAGCGACTGAAGTCCGCGCCCCGGGGGAGTCACGGCAGTAGGTGCGGACTGGGAGGGGGCCGGTTTGCGTCCCGGGTTGGCAGGTTGTTTGCGCACACTCTGTCCGGCCCCCACCCCACAAATCGCGCCTCGAAAAATTGGCGGATTCAGGCAGCGACATAAATGGTCGGCCCAATTTGAAGGGTAGCCGCGACTGAAACACCGCCCGAATCCTGTCTCCTATCAGACCAGATTATTTGGATTTGGTCAAAGACGGATCGGAAACGAAACGGTGACAATTGGGCAACCTGCGTTCAGCCCGGTCTTTTTTCCGCCGCCGAGACCAACACGCGCTCAACCAGGGCCGGCGGCACGGGACAGCCGTAATCCACGGCCCCGAGGCTTCGGGCCAGGACGAACTTGATTTCCCCGCCGCTGACTTTCTTGTCCAGCAGCATGGCGGCGCACAACTTCCGGCGTTGCGGCGGCGTCAAGGGGATGCTGACGGGCAAGCCGGCGCGCAGGAAGAGTTTCGCAATCCGTTCGGCCGCCGCCGCCGCCAGGCCATGCTGTTGCACGGAAATGGCCGCCGCCAGCACCTGCCCGATGGCAATCGCCTCGCCATGCAAATATTTGCCGTAGCCGGAGATGTTCTCGATGGCGTGGCCGATGGTGTGGCCGAAATTCAAAATGGCCCGCAAGCCCCGGTCGGTTTCATCCTGTCCCACGACCTCCGCCTTGATCTCACAGCACCGGGCGATGACGGCGGTCAAAACGCGGGGATCGAGCGCCAGCAGTTCGGGCAGGCGACGCTCCAGGCGCGCAAACAAGGCGGCGTCGTAAATGATCCCGTATTTAATGACCTCGGCCAACCCGCTGGCAAACTGGCGCGGTGGCAGGGTTTTCAGGGAATCGAGATCGCACAGCACCAGCTTGGGCTGGTAAAACGCGCCCACCAGGTTTTTGCCCGCCGCGAGATTCACCCCCACCTTGCCCCCGACCGAACTATCCACCTGGGACAACAGCGTGGTGGGCACCTGCACAAACGGGATGCCCCGCAAATAGGTGGCGGCCACAAACCCGGCCAAGTCACCAACCACACCGCCGCCGAGGGCCACCACGAAGGATTGGCGCTCCAACCGGTGCGCGGCCAGTTGATCGTAACACGCCCGGACAGATTTGAGATTCTTCGCGGTTTCCCCCGCCGGAACGGTGATCAGCACCGGGTCAAAGCCGGCGCTCACGAGGGATTCCCGGGCGGCGGCGGCCAGCCGCGGCCCGACGTTGGCATCGGTGATGATGGCGGCGCGCCGCCCCAGTTTCAAGCGGGTGCATTCCGCCCCCAGCCGCGCCAGCAGCCCCGCGCCGATTTTAATGGCGTAGCTGCGTTCGCCCAGCCGGACCGGAACCATGCGCATAAGGATCCTAATAACCGAAGACGAGATTGTCCCCTTTGATGTCTTCCGGCGTGTATTTGGAGTTCTCCATTTTTTCCGCGATGGTGATGATCTGATGCGACCACGAGGGCAGCAGGGAAGCCAACCCCACCGCAAACTCGCCGATTTTGGGCAGATAAATGGCGTTCCCAATGGATTTTTCGTGACGGAAACCGTGTTTGGACAACGCCAGCTTCATGCTGCGCAGCGTGAAATCCCGGAAGTGGGGCGAGCGGTAACGGGCCGAATACATGGGCGGCATGTCGAAGAACAGCATCATGGCGATGCCCGTGGGGGTGCGGATGTTGGGATAGGTGATGACCACCCGGCCGTGCGGCTTGAGCACGCGGTTGAACTCCTTCAAAAACCAATCCGTATCCAGTTGGTGTTCAATCGTTTCACCGCTGAACACATAATCAAAGGTGCCGTCCTCGTAGGGCAGCCGGTCATTGAGCAGGTCATGGACCCGGGCGTTAAAGCCATTAAGGCGCGCCTCCTTGATGAGGAATTCCGAAATGTCCACGCCGTGCAATTCATGCTGCTGGTTGAACTGCCGGAGGATGGCGCCATTGGCGCAGCCCACGTCCAAAATCTTCTTCCGCCCCTGGAGACCGCCAAAGTAGCGCCTGACTTTGTCAATCCGGGGCCCGCGCACATCATTGGTGGTGCCGCCGCCATCGCCGCTGTAAATCAACTGAATTTCGGAAGAATTTAACGGTTTATTGTTCATTTCGTCACTTTTGAAGCCGGGTTTGCCGGTTACGCCACATCCCCCCGGCGGGTCAGTTTATCCGGGCGGCAAGGCTGCCCACGGTGGATCATAAGGCCCGCGCCAGGCGATGTTTTGCTTCCATAATCGGGCAAATGTTCCAATATTGAAGCGGGCCTGTCGAGCAAGAAAAAAGCCCGGACCACGTCGCCACGTCGCGGGCGCATCTTGGCACTGCCCCCGGTTTCCACCGGCCGGACGCCAAGTACCGCAGACTTCCAAGTCTGCTGTCTCGCAGGTTTCCAAACCTGCAGGCCGTTAAACCCGGTGACGCTCAGGATCTTCGGATAGTCCGCCGATTTGGATATTGGCGCTCCGGGGGCAGTGTCAAGATGTGTCCCAGCGGCAATTTTACGAAGGGAGCGCCCAACGGCGGGGTTACTTCGTCTTCGGGGCCGGATCTTCCTGCCATTGCTTCACAAGCGGGGCGCGCTTTTCGAGATCGCGCAACACGTCCGCCGCGTCGGCGGCGCAGGCCACCACATGGGGACGCAGGAACACCATGAGTTCCACCTCGTTATCGTCCTTGTCCTTCTTGTTCACCAGCCACTTGAGGCCGGGGATGGAACCCAGTAAGGGGGTTTTGCGCAACGTATCGGAGATTTGTTTCTGGATGATCCCGCCCAACACCAGGGTCTGGCCGTTTTTGGCGGTCAGGTCGGTGCGGAAATTGTCGGTGTCGAACACGGAACCGTTGTTGACGGTTTCGCCGGACACGAGGGAGGAAGATTCGACGTGGATTTTTAATTCCACATCCCCGGCGGTGTTAATATGCGGGGTGACTTCCAGAACGATGCCGACGTCCTTGTATTTGTAGGTGGAAGTGGTGGTGCCCACAGAGGAGTTGAGGCTGTTGTCAGGCACGGGGACTTCCTGGCCCACAAACAGGCGGCCGGTTTCATTGTCGCGGATGTTGAGTTGCGGCTCGGCCAGCACGGTGGCTTTGGTGGTCTCTTTCAAAAATTGCACCAGAAAGTCCAGGCTGATCGTATTGTTCACGACCCCGGAACGGACCGACGCCATCAGATTGGCCGGGGTCAGGGTGTTCGCCAAAGACCCTGCGGCCGTGTTGTTGACAATGGTGCTGCCGCCAAACCCTTTTTGATAAGTGCCGTTGCCGGCGGCAAGGAAGGAATTGTCATAGTCTTGGGCGGTGAACGTGGCACTGCCATCGGGCGACCAGCGCACCCCGAGTTTGTCCATGAAATCACTGGACACCTCGACCAGCCGCGCCTCGATCAACACCTGGTCGGTGGGCGCGTCCAAATCCTCAATCAGCTTCATGATCTGGGGGAAGAAATGGACGTTGGCGGAAATCAAGAGGGCGTTGCTGCGTTCATCGGCCACGGCGCGGACGCGACCGACGAGGTCGCTGACCGGGCGTGCCGTGGTGCTGCGACCGCTGGATCCGCCCTGGGTGGGGTCGGGCTGACCGCCCAACCAGGGATAATAGCCGTCCTCCTTGGTGGTTTGCGGGAGATCAAAACCGGCCTGCGTGGAGGTGGTGGTGGAACTGGTGTCCTGCGTGGAAGTGGATGGGTTGTTATTGCCCTGATTATTCTGCTGGGCGGTCTGACCGGTGCCGCGCAGGGGCGGCGACCCGTTCTTGGCAAAGAGAATGTTGATGCTGTTGGCCACGGTGCCGGCCTTGGCGAATTTCAAGTTGCAATGCAGGGTGCTTTCCCCGGCCTCGGACGGCTGGTCCAATTGTTTGATGACCTCCTCGACGGCGGCGAGGTTCTCCTTGGAATTGGAAGTGACGATGAGGGCGTTGGAATAGGGCTCGCTGGTGATGCGCACCTTGCCATAGAGCCGGCCCACGTCGCGATCCGGGGTGGCCTCCGAGTCGGAGTCATCGAAGAAGTCCCAATAGGAGCGCTGCTGGGTCTTTTTCAAAAACAGTTCGTTCAGAACATCCTCCAAATCGGTGGCGCTGACGTATTTCAGGGGATAGATTTTGGGGGCCAGACTGTCGTCATTCACGGCTTCATCCAATTCGGCCACCATTTGCTCGATGCCCGGCATCTGCGCGGGCGGGGCCTGGACGATGATGGCGTTGCGCCGGCGGTCGGCCACCACGGTCATTTTCCGTGAGTTGCCGGTGTTCAGCGAGCCAAAGTTATAGAAGTAGCGCGACGAGGAGGATCCCTGATCCTGGTTGAGGTCCTGCAGTTGCTTCGCCACATCCTGGGCGTCGGCATTTTTCAGCGAGAAGGTCTGCATGATTTTGTCCTGGGCATCCTTGGTGTCCAATTGGGAGACAAAATCCTCGATGGTCTTGAAATTGGCCTCGCTGGAGAGGACGAGGAGGGAGTTGGCCTGCGCATCGGCGTTGACCTCGACGGTGTCCTTGAGGGCCTTGCCGTTTTTCTTTTGATACAGCGGTTCGATCTCCTTCATCAAATCGGCGGCCTGCACGTTCTTGAGGGCGATCACGCGCACGGTCACGTCCTCGGGCTTTTCCGAGTCCAGCGCATTGATCAGCACGCCCACGGCCCGGATGTTGTCGTTGTAATCGGTGATGATGAGCTGGTTGGCGACTTCATCAATCTCGACGATGGCCTTGTCGGAAAGCGCGGTGTGGATGCGGTCCTTCAAATCGGCGGCTTGAACGTGTTTGAGCGTGAAGACCTTGACCAGCCGCTGGCGGCCCTCGGGCACGTTCGTCTGGGAACTGTCCAACAATTCAGGGCTCATCATGGGCTCCTTGCCCTCCGGGACGATGATGATGGAACTGGTGAGTTCAATGGCCGTGTAGCCCTCGAGGGCCAGCGCACGGTAAACGAGATTAATGGCCTCGCGCTCGGTGACTTTTTTCGAACTGGTGATGGTCAACTGGCATTGCACCTGGGGATGCTTGAGCACGGTTTTGCCCGTCGTTTGCGCCAGCCATTGCACCACCATGTCAATGTTGGCCCCCTGGAAACTCAACTGGATGCCCTCGGGCGCGTTGGTGCCGCCACTGGCATGGTTGGTGCCATTGAGCCCGGAGCCCAGGGCTTCGGAGGGCACCCACGGGCCGGTGGCCGCCGGGCCGGAGGAATTTGGCGCGGCGGAACTGTCCGGCGGCGCCGGCGGCATCCCCCCGGGAAAACCGGGCGGCATGGAGGAACGCGAGGATCGGATGACCACTTGCGCGCCGGCCGGCCGGGGCCCGAAACCGGCCAGCAGCCCGAGCACAAGGCACAGAACCCTGGCCGTCACGACCGGGATTGAATGATTAATGGTTCGTAGTTTCATTGGAATTATTGTCTGGTGTGGTTAAGAGACTTTCACCGCCCATGCCTGAAAAGATGGTCAGTTCCTGCTTTTGTCCGTTCTGTTCAATCAGCACCCGGTTGATGCCGATGCGCAGCAACTTAAGATCGCCGAGGGTGTCCCCCTCCTTGACCAGGCCGGTTTCGCCGCTGTCGGCGCGTAGAAACGCCACGTCCCCGGCGATGCCGAGCAACGCCATCGGTTGCGGCCGGATCACCGGGCCGAGTAATTCGCTATCCACGATCTTGTCAATGCGGGCGCGCGCCACCGGCGGCAATTCCGGCAGCGGCTGGCCCATCCCCATCCCGGGCATGAACGGTCCCCCGCCCGGCATCGGCGAACGGGACGAACCGGATCGCTTGGATGGTTTCCGTGCGCCGGAGACAGCCACGCCATTGGTCCCGGGTTTATCGGCATTGGTCGTCATAAGTGAATTCGTTCCCACCGGCGGATTGGTGGGCATCAGGGAATTGGTCAGCGCCGGTGAATTCGCGGCCGCGACCATTGGCTGATTCGTGCCCAAGTGGTTGGTGGAAACGTTCATCACGAGATTGGTTGGATGAAGGTTTATCGCCCCGTTGGCAGAGGGCGCATTCGTTGGCGCGGACGGGAGGTTGGTGGCGACATTTATCGGAATCGGCGCGCCGCCAGGCGGGCGGGCGCCCGGGGGCGCATTCGTGTCCGGTGTGAGCGTGGGCACGGCCGGAATGGTCACATGCACAAAGGGATGGTTGCGCACAATGGCCCGGACCAGTTGAAACAACAGCACCGCCACGAGCAGCCCGCAGACGATTCTCAGTATTTTCTCAGCGTGTTCACGCATGGGGTTTGCCCTCGGTTTTCCATTGATCAAAATCCAGCACCACCGCCGATAGAATGATTTTCACCTGGCCGGGACGCATGGAATCGGGCGTGATTTGCACCGAATCAATGATGACCGGCCAGCCCAGCGTTTCCATGCGTTGGAGCAGACCCAGCACCGCCGGGATGGGGCCGGAGCCTTCCAATTGGAGCGTGGCCATTTCCCGGGCGGAGGTTTTCGCGGGGGATTCCCGGACCGGACCCACCTGGATGCCGCTGCCGGCGGCGACCTTTTGCATCTGCGCACTGGCCAGCCCCACCACCGTGGCCCGGTTTAATTTGGCGGGGTCGAGTTGGTAGTGATCCATCATCTTCTTGACCACCAACACCCGGTCATCACAGGCCTTCAACTCCTGCTTCAATTCCCGGGCGTCGGCCACCAATTGGTGATAGGCGGCGGAACGCCTTTCCAGCGCCCCCCCGAGCTTATACCCGCCGAACAACAGCAGGTAAACGCCGATGCCGATGCCGCCATAGAGGAGGAGGCGTTGTTCGCGTACCGTGAGCGTTCGCATGATTAGTTCGTGCCTCCTTTAATTAAATTGGTTGACAGACTGGAATGCGCCCCCACCCGGACGGCATCCTTATTTGCGGACAGCCCGGCCGCCGGCGGTTTACCCGGCGAGGCGTCCGGAGGGTTGGTGTCGCCGCCCGCCGCCGCCGGGCTCGGACCGATGGGGAGGGCCAGCAACTGCCCGAGCGGTTTCAATTGGGCGGTCATTCGTATATTAACCTTCTGGTGATCCGGCGTGGGCGACTGATCCTCCACCGTGACGGCCGCAAAACAGCCGGACGCCATCAGCTTGGAACGAAAATCCGCCACCTGATCGCCATTGCGCAGCGAGCCGCGCAGGCTCATTTCCCCGCGCCGGTTCAGGGTCAGGGAGTCAATGTGAATGCCGGAGGGCGCGGCTTGGGCGATGATATAATAAGACCCCAGATAGGGCGGCTGGTTTTGCTTCAAATATTGCAGGAAATCCAGGTCGCGATCCACGTTGGTCTCCAGCAATCCGGCCCGGGTCTGGAACGCGGCGACTTTGGTCGAAAGCGGCGCGGTGAGAAACAGGGCTTCCAGGAAGGGAAACAGCAGGACGGCCAGCAGCAGCAACAGCGCGCGCACGCCCCATTCCACCAGCACCGGCGAGGTCACTATTTTGGGATCAGCGGCCGGCTTGAGTTGCAGGGTCAGCGGCCCGCCCCCCGGGTCTTCCGCCAACTTTTTCAACCCCAGAATGGCGGCGGAGCGGCCCGCGCCCGGGCTGATTTTGACCGGCTCACCCACCGGGGCGTCCCCCAGCCGGCGGGCGAGTTGCGCGGCCATATCCGCATCGCCAAAGATATACAATTTTGAAACCCGGCACTGACTGCGAATGACTTTGGCCAGGGACTCCAACGCCGTTTCCCCGGATTGGCCGGAGGTTCCGCTGGTCCGAGTGCCAACCGGCAGGACACGCACAAAGGCCCGGGCATGGTCCTCGAAGCCGGCCAGCTCCGACTGGTCCGAGCCCAACTCCAACACTGCATAAGCGGCGGGGCGATGGGGACACAACTCCGCGCGAGCCAGCGCCGCCACCGTGAACCCGGCGGTAACGCCGGCGGCGGTCAGCAGGTCGGCATATTCTCCGACAATCTCCTTTTTAACGGCGGCCACCAACACGGACTGCTTGAGCGCGCCATCCGGTTGGCGCTGCGGTTCCCCCAGCAACCGGAAGCCCCAGGCGAGTTCCTCGGGGGGCAGCGGAAATTCGCTCTCAATCTGCAGCCGCACCAGCCGGTGCCAGCCATCCCCGGCCACGACGGGCAATGACAGGCAGCGGAGCGAAACGCCCCGGGCGTCAATCGCACACCAAGCCCGGCCATGGGCCGGCCAGCCCCGGGCTTTGAGAAACTGCTTGAGCGCCGCCACCGTTCTTTCCCGGGCCGCCACCGTCAGCCGCCCATCCGGTTGGCGCTCGAGCGGAAACTCCGCGCCGTCGGTTTCCATGCCGGCGATCAATGAATGGCGGGTGAACTCGAGGTGGAGCGGCGGTGCTTTCATGAAAGGGAGGGGATTCACAAGTCGTCCTCCCGCCAGGCCAGCGTTTGGAGTTCATTGAGTCCGACGTGAACAATGGCCTGAATGCGCTGTCGCGCACCGGTCGAGGTGACCCGCCCTTCGCTGAGGATGCGGTAGGTTTCCGAACGGGTGGTCACCAGGGGGGCAATCTGCTTGAGCATGTCGGGCGTCATGCCCTGCACCTTCAACACATCCCCGAGGCTGGTGAAAAACCCGTTGGACTGGCGTTGCGAAATGATGGCCTGGGCCAGTTCCCGATCCATCCCCGGCAGACAGAGCAGCACATCCAAACCGGCGGTGTTGAGGTTGACGAGTCCGGTCTGGGCGGAATCCGTGCTGATCGTCACGTCATCCGCGATGTCCGTGAACAACTCCGGGCTGATCACTTTCGGGCCGGAGGAACCCCCGCCGCCGCCGCCGCGGGAACGCCCGCCGCCCTGCCCCTGATTTTGCGCCGCCGTCACATCCAGCAAATCGGCGATGCTCTTAAATTGATTCTGGCCGCGGTAAGTGACAATGGCATGGGCGATCTGGGCCGTCACCCCGGGCAGTTCGGTCAACGCCCGTTCATCGGCGGATTGGACGTTCACCCGGTCATCCCCGGCGGCATTGACATTATTGTCCGACGAATTGACCGTTAAAAGATTCGCCCACCCCAGATCCTCCGCCGCCACGGCCCCGGCCATGGCGAATGCTTTCCCCGTGTCTCCGGCAACGTCCAGTAATCCATTCAGATGAATATCATGGCCATACACCAACTCGGGCGAAACGCCCCGCACCATCAGGAGTTCGCGCACCGTTTGAAACGGTCCCCCGCGCGGTTGGGCGGGCGGTTTCAAGGCGGCGTAATAGTCCCCTTCCGCCCCGGCGGTCGTGAGCGTGTTGCCGCCCCGCCAGCCGTCAATGGCCGCCAGCACCTCCGGGGTCATCCCCGGCAACAACCCGAGTGCATCCGTCGTGGCCGTGTTCAAGTTGAGCCGGCTCTCCTCGTCGCTCACCCCGTATAAAATCCCGCCGCCCTCATCCGGGCGCGCGCGGCGGAACACGCGAAACTCCCCCCGCCCCAGCGCCGCGTCGCGGAACTGCGCGGCATTGTCGTAGAGCAGGCCGTCATGACTTTTGTGCGCACTGCTCCGTTCGTGGGCGTTTTGGTATAACAAGGCCCGGGCCTTCTCCACCCCCGCCAGCGCCAGGTAATGCGCCTGAATCCGGTCGCCGTAGTTTTTCCCCACGAGCAGGTCCATGCGCGCGGTGTGCAGCACCCCCACGGCCAGCACCGACAACAGCGCCAGGCACCAAAGCAGACCGACGAGGATGGAGGCGTCCTGGCGCATCATTGATTGCTCCCGGGGTTCGCGTTGCCGTCGGCGTCCGGCGTGGCATCCGCCCCGCCCGTCGCCGGCGCCGTGCTGGCTTGTGACGCCTCGGCCAAATTCAGCCGGACCACGGTTTGAAACACCAGCGGCGGCTCCGGCTTTTCCCCCGCCGGGGCCGGCGTCCGGCGCGGATTGGAATCAAGATACAAGGTGATACGAACCGCCTTGGGCAGCCCGGACGCATTCACGGCCGGCGCCGCCGCTGAAGCCTCACTTTTGCCGCGTTCCTTCACCTCACCCCAGGTGGGATACCAATCCAGCCCGTCGGTGTATTCCAACTTCAGCCCGCGCACCCCCGTGGCGATTTCCTCGCGGCTGCCCCCGGCCAGCGGATCGGGCGCGATGATGGGATTGCGCCGCCGGCACAGACTCAACCGGCCGGTGACCGCATCCTGATCCAGATAGAAACTCTCCTGGCAGTAATCGCCCTCGCCCGGATGGCGGGGCGTGTGGTTGTGCGTGGCGAAATCCAGGTTGTCCGCCTCGGCGTCGCCCATGACCCGCGTGGTGCCGATGAATTCCTCGTCCGCCGACAGCGGGCAGGCCGCGCGCAAATCCGCCGTCATGAGCGCCATGGCCACCCGGGCGTTCTGAAGCATTTCCGCGCGCGGCTCGACGATTTTCTGGCTGGCGTAACCGGCGCTCAGGCAGGCGTAGGCGCTCACCAAAATCAACGCCATCAGGGCCGAGGCGATCATCACCTCGATCAGCGTGAACCCGGCGGCGCGCGGCGTTGGACGCTTCTGTTTCATGCGCCGGCGTCCCCCTTGGATTTCGCTTTTTGGGATTTGTCCGGCGCCGCGGCCGGCACCTCGAACAACAACGTCTTCAATTCATAAATGAGCGCGCCGGATTGCGCGTGCTCCACCGCCACGGTGACTTCATGCAAGCCGTCAATCCCGGCGGGACTGATGGTTTGCCGCCAATGGTAGAGCGGCAGTTCATCCCCGCAATCGCCCTCGGTGGTGGCATCCGTCAACCCCGTTTCGGCGCGCAGCGTCTCGATCTGGCCGGCGGCGAACAGCGCGGCCGTGGTTTGCTGTTCGGATTCCTTGCTCGACGCCAGCGCGGTGGTGAAACCCTGCGTCAACCCCACCACGGCCACCCCCAAAATCAAAATCGCCACCATCACTTCGACCAGTGAAAACCCGGCGCTCCGACCCTGATGTTGCGCGCGTCTCATTTCGGCTCCAGTTCCGCCACCTGCACCCGCGCGGTGATCGGATTGATTTTCAGGATCAACCGGAACCCGTCGCGGTCGGTGAGTTCAATTTGCCCCGGATCCGCCGTGCCATCGGGATAGAACGCAATGACCGCACCCGCCTCGTCCGCCCGCCCGGCGGCGCCCGGCGCCGGGGACGCCCCGGCGCCCGGATCGGGCGCTTCGTCCGCCCGTTGGAATTCCATCGTGATTTTCGGATCCAATTGGCCCGTGCAACCGGCGTCATCCACCGGCACGAACGCCTCCCGGCCGTCCTCCACCACCCGCTTTTCCACCCGATAACGGCCGTCTTTTTCATCCAACCGCACCCGGCGGACCTGGTTCAGGCTCACCGCGCGACTGTAGGTGAGATCAAAGACATTGATCAAATCACGACTCGAAGACCGCAGCAGGGCGTCCTGAAAGGAGCCCTTCATCTCCGGGATGAGCAACGCCGAGAGGATGCCGATGATCGTGACCACGACCATCAGTTCGATCAGCGTAAAGCCGGTTGTTCGCATCCGCTTCATCACCAATTGCCGATTTCCGCATTCTCCGCCGGACCATGCGACCAGATATCAAAACTATTCGGATGATGGGTGCCGGGAAAGCTGTATTGGTAGGGGGCGCCCCACGGGTCCGGGCGTAATACCTTGATATAGGGTCCGCGCCATTTCTGCTCCTCTCCGGCCGGGGGTTCCACCAAGGCCTTCAACCCCTCCTCGGCGCTGGGATAGCGGTCCATGTGTACATAAAACCGCTCCACGGCGGCGTCCAGATCGGCCACCCCCGATTTCGCGGCGCTGATTTTGGCATCCTGGGTGGTGCCGACAAACTGCGGAATGATGGTGGCCGCCAGAATGCCGAGGATGATCACCACCACCATGATCTCAATCAGCGTGAAGGCGGCGGACAGCTTTGGGTTCGATTTAATTTTCATGCAACAGTTTTATAAAGCGAAAGTTTTAGTGAATGGCCCGGCTCATGCGGAAAATCGGAAGCAGAATGGCGATCACGATGAATCCCACCAGGATGCCCACCACCAGAATCAGCACCGGCGCGAGGAAGGAGACCAGCGTTTGAATCCGCGCGCGCATGTGCCGCTCCTCGATGTCGGCCACCTTCAGGAGCATGGCGTCGAGCTGGCCCGACTCCTCGCCCACATCAATCATCTGGATGGCCGTGCGGGGGAAGATGGCCAGCTTCCGCAACGGGGCCGCCAGGGAATCGCCGCTGCGGGTCTCCTCGGCCACGCGCGCCACCTGCCCGGCCAGCACGCGGTTGCCGATGGTGTGTTCCACAATTTTCAGCGATGGCAGCAGGGAGACGCCGCTTTTCACCAGCGTTCCCAACGTGCGGGCGAAGCGCCCAAGGGCGGCCGAGCGGTAAACCGGCCCGATGAACGGCAGCCGCAGTTTCACCAAGTCCCAACTGTCCCGGCCCCCCTCGGTCCGAAAATAATGGCGCAAACCGAAACTCACCACGACCAACCCGGAAAGAAGGAACGGCCAGAAGCGGTGCAGGAACCCGCTGACCTTCAAGAGAATCAGCGTTGGCAGCGGCAGCACCGGCAGCATGTCCTCCATCATGCCAAACAGGCGCGGCAACACGACCGTCAGCAGAATCGTCACGGTGACAATGCCAAAGCACAGCACAAACACCGGATACGCCACCGCCGCCATCACCTCCCCGCGCACCACATCCTCGCGCTCGAGCAATTCGGCGAGGTCATCCATCACCTTGGGCAGCACCCCGGCCTCCTCCCCCACCCGGATCATGCTCACATACAGGTTGCCGAACAACCCGGGATGCTCCGCCAGCGCGGCGGACAACGCCACTCCCCGCCGCAACGTCTCGGAAATTTTCAACACCACCGCCTTGAGCGCCGGATTTTCCTCCTCCGCGCCCAGGCTTTCCAACGCCTGCGGGATCGGGATCCCCGCGCCCAGCAACGCGCTCATTTCCCGCGTGAAGGCCGTGATGTCCTTGCGCTTGATCCGCCGCCCGGAGGGTTCCGCCGCCGGCGTCTCCGACCGCGAGGCGGCAGCCGCGCCGGACGGGGCGGAGAGTTCGAGGTGCGACGGAAACAGGCCGCGCTGGCCGAGCAATTGCAGCGCGGCGCGGCGGTCATCGGCCTCGATCAGGCCTTCCACGACCGCCCCGCTGGCCGCCACCGCCTGGTAACGAAACGAGTTCATTCCTGCAAATCCCCCGAGGACACCCGCAGGATTTCCTCCAGTGAAATCAGGCCCGCCGCCGCTTTTTGCAGCGCGTCCTGGTGCATCGTGATCATGCTCCGTTGCGCGACCGTTTTCAGCTCCGCGTTCGAGCGTTTTTGCAGGATCATCTCCTTCAATTCCGGCGTCAGCGACAACAGTTCAAAAATCCCCGTCCGGCCCCGGCAACCCGTCCCACGGCATTCCTCACACCCCCGCCCCTTGTAAAACACCCCCTCGATCCGCCGGCCGCCCAGCGCCTCCACCTGTTCGCGCAGCACGCCCGTGATGGTATGTTCCGTTTTGCAAGCCGGACAGATGAGCCGCACCAACCGTTGCGCCAGCACCCCTTCCAGCGAGGACGCGATCAGAAACGCCTCCACCCCCATGTCCAGCAACCGCGTGACCGCCCCCGTGGCATCATTCGTATGCAAGGTGCTGAACACCTGGTGCCCCGTCAGCGCGGCGCGGATGGCGATCTCCGCCGTTTCCGAATCGCGGATTTCGCCCACCATCACCACATCCGGGTCCTGGCGCAAAATCGAGCGCAGGCCGGTGGCAAACGTGAAATTCCGCGTGGGCCGCACCGGAATCTGCGCCACGCCCGGCAATTCGTATTCCACCGGATCCTCAATCGTCAGGATCTTCAACTCGGGGGTGTAGATGCTCTGCAAAATCGAATAGAGCGTGGTGGTTTTGCCGCTGCCCGTGGGGCCCGTGGTCAGAAACAAACCGTGCGGTTTTTCCACCAGGCGGGCCAGCGTCGCCGTCCGCGCGGCGTCCAGCCCCAGTTCACGCGTGGTCAGGAGTTTCGTGTTTTTCTCCAGCAACCGCATCACCAGGCTCTCACCGTAGATGGTCGGCATTGTCCCCACGCGGATGTCCACCCGGCTGCCCCGGTGGTTGATCTGGATGTGCCCGTCCTGCGGCATGAACCGTTCGGCGATGTTCATGTCCGCCATGATCTTAATGCGGGACACCAGCGCCGCATGAAGCTGCTTGGGCGGCGGCTGCTTTTCCTGCAACAACCCGTCCACCCGGTAGCGCAGTTCCATCGTCTCCTCAAACGGCAGCAGATGGATGTCGCTCGCCCGCTCGCGCAACGCCGTGGAAATAATCAGGTTGACCAGGTTGACCACCGTCGGTTCATTGGCCATGACCTCGATGTCATGGAGATTCCGCGTTTCGGCGTCGGCGGCTTTCTCGGGGTGCAGATTTTCAATCATCTGCTCCACCGTCACCTGGTAGGAAGCGGCGATTTGCTCGAGAATTTCGTTGAGCGGCGCCACCTGCTCCTCAATTTCCAACCCGGTCAACAGCCGGAGGTCGTCAATCACCCGCGCATTGCCGGGCTCGGCCGTGGCGACGACGAGCGCCCCCTGGCGGATTTCCAGCGGCAGAATGCGGTGGCGTTTGACAAAATCGGCCGGCAGCAGGCGAATCACGCCCGCCGACACCGCCAACCGCCCCGGGCCGTTTTGCCCTGACGGTGCCTCCGAAATCAAACTGGCTTCATTCATGCCGGAAAAATTGGGGTTGCGGGTGATAGCAATACTCCAATGCCATGATTACACAATCATAAAATGACCGCCTGCACGTTGGTGAATCTCGATAATTGATTATAGACACCGCCCCCCGAAAATCGTTGCGAATTATTTTACCCGGCGCGGCCGGTGGGGCGGCCCCGGGCACGCATTCAATGCTTTTGATATGCAACGGCTGGAACGGGCGGCGTATTTGACCAGTCTCCTCGGGAAAGAGCGTGAGGGGCTGAGCACCTCAGCGTAAAAAGGGCAACCCAGCCCTGCCCGGGAGACGACCCGAACCATGGGGTGCCCCCTTGTGGACGGCAAAATGACCATCACCGCTCCATTTTAGGCTTGCGGGGACCCCGGCAACCTTACAGGTTTAGCCCGAATAATCGACGGTGCCATATATTAATGAACAACCCGGAACTGAAATTACAAATCAAACGCCTCCTGGTGGAGAACCTCATGCTGCAAATCACCCCGGAGCAAATTGAGGATGCCCGGCCGTTGTTTGGACCGGACGGGCTGGGTTTGGATTCGGTGGACGCCCTGCAATTGGTGGTGGCCCTGGACAAGAATTACCACTTGAAGATCCCGGATGCGGAGGCCGCCAAGGGCGTCCTGCGTGATGTCAATTCCATCGTCGCGGCCATTGAGCAGAACCCCCATTATTAGCGAACGGGCGGGCGGGCGGGGAAAGTTCAAAAATCCAACCTTCAAGCCCGGGGCCTTTCAGTCCCCCCGGCGGGAATAAACACGACCGTTCTCATCCCGGCCTTCTCCGCCGGGAGAAGCTTTCCCGTAAAAATTTTCGCGCATTGAACCCCTGAACCTGATGGCGGTTCAGGGTCAGGGGAATGGTTCGGTTGACGGAGTTGCTTGCGGCGGTTTCAGTGGTGGTTCACCCAGCGGTTGGTGGGAGAAGCATTGGCCGGCTCATAAAAATCCGATGATTTCAGCGCTCAGCGGGACTGAACCGGATGGTTAGTATTCGAATAATGCGGATAAATCCCTTGCGCGGACCCGGCGGCATTGGCAGGTTGGGGGTGAAGCCAGATCACCATGGAGCAGGGCATGAAGAACCCGGAATTTGAATTTTGTTTTGACGGACGCGAGGCGGAGGCCGACGCGCAGGCTTGGGCGGATTGGCTCGCCCGCGAGTTCCCCGATTGGCGGGTGCGCCCCGCCGCCAACCCGCCGCCGCCCACGCCCGGCACGCGCGACTTGGGCGTGACCCTCGCCATCATTGCGCTGATTGTCGCCCTGCCCAGCGGACTCAAGGACGGCCTCGATCTGGCCGAACAACACCAACTCAAAGCCAAATTCGAGCGGCTCATCGCCCGGGCCCGGGAACGCCGCGCCCAACGGCGGCGGAATCCGTTCATCGCGCTGCCACCGCAGGGCAAGCCCGTGCCGCTGGATCAGGTGAAGCCCGAACAATTGCTTGAGGCCCTCGCGGCCCGGACCCCCAAACCGCCGCCCAAACCGTGAACCCAAAGCTGGAATGGACGCCAAGGAACACAGCGCGGTGAAGCCGCAACCCAACAGCGGACTCACACCGCAGATGGACGGGAAAAGCGGGAATCCGCCGTCGCTGCGCTATGGCGCGACAAGAGCGGAAACGGGAAATTTCGATGCACGCAGATGCACGCAGATGGAAAGCAGGACCGGCCGGCAGGTCGCATGCGCCTTTGGAGTGCGCGGACATGTCCGCGCTTTTGGACGAGACGACATGTCGTCTCGTCCAAAAGCGGCGTCTTGCCGCCGCACTCCACATTTTAGCCGCAGATGGACACGGTCTGTAAACCCGATTCAGAACACCAGTAAAATCGCATAAACCCTTGTAAAATCAAGGTAAATTCGCCATTACTGGCCAGAATTTTTCACTGCTTTTCAGAACTTTCACTGACAGTTCGCCTGACACCGAAACTTGCCGAATTCGCCGTGCGCGGACGCGGAAATAATTGCAGCCCGTCGCGGCGGCCAGAGCGACAGAAGCACAGTCTGACTTTATCCCTCCGCGACAGCGGAAAATAAAAACTGACACCCTCAATTACAAGGAATCCATGATCTCCTTTACCTTTTTGTCGTAATCTTCTTTGTTGATCATACCTTGATCAAAAAGCTGCTTTACCTGTTTTAAGCGTTCGGCAGCGTTTGGTTTGTTTTGAGGTTCGGAAGTTGGTGCAGGTATTTGTCTTGGCACAAGCACCCCGCCTTGTGCCTTGAAGACCGTTTG
>Ga0302266_10000709_pt1 | contig 33000 bp, 34 predicted proteins | sample III_Bog_E1_2_FD_194559 | JGI IMG/M metagenome (GOLD analysis project Ga0302266, IMG submission 194559) | Peat permafrost microbial communities from Stordalen Mire near Abisko, Sweden - III_Bog_E1_2 | ecosystem: Environmental > Terrestrial > Soil > Wetlands > Peat | place: Sweden: Abisko...
CCGATGTCCGTTCATCTGGTTTGAGGCGCCCCTCGGCTTCCCAGCGGCGCAACGTCTGCACCGAGACTCCAAGGGCGTCCGCCGCCTCACCTATCGTCACTAATCTGCTCATTTCGGTAATGTATGATCATGTTTACGCAATGTCAATGCACTCTGTTAAAAACCCCCCGAATGAAGGCTTCCCACCGGCTCGCCGAACCTACAGCGTCCGATTCCGCAATTTCTGAAGGATGAGCGCAGTCTGATGCAAAGAGGCATCATTACCGGCCATGCTCATAAAGGTTTCAAGGGCCAGGATCGCCTGGGGAATATCCCCTAAATGTGCCCGCAACACCCCCGTCTCTCGCCACAATGCCGGCTCACACGGGGCAAACAGCAGCATATCATCCAGGGTTTCCAAGGCCTTGGTGATCTGGCCGTTGCGCAGATGCCGCAGCTTGATATTGTTCTGGAGCCGCAGCAAAATCGATCGGTTTTCGATCGGCGCGTAATGTTCGGGCTCCAATTCCGCACCGGGGCCGGCGGTTACTTTCAACAGATCCCGTAAATCGGCAGCGGCACATTCCATGCCACATCGGAACGGGTCTAGAATCATCCGCTCGCCTGCGGCTTCCAGCCGAACCAGGAAATGACCGGGGAAATTCAGCCCCACCATCTCCCACCCGCGCACATGGGCGACGTGCAAAAACAGAATGCCAAGCGCCACCGGCAGGCCGCGCCTGCGGTCGATCACGCTCATCAGGTTGGCGTTTTGCAAATCCTCGTAGGTTCGGGTGTCTCCCTGGTACCCATAGCGATCGACCAGGGTTTCCCGTAACGCCGCCCCCCGCGCCGTCACGCTGTCGCCGTCCCAATCGGGCCGAGCGGCAACATCCTCGGCCAACCGCGCCAAATGGCGGCGATACTTATCACTGTCGCCATTGGGCCGGTCGAGCACCGCCAGCATCAGAGCGGCTTCGGCCAACTCGATGTCCGAGTCGGCTTGCAGGCCAACCTGGCGGAGACATTCTCGGGCTTCCAAACGACTGGTCAAGGGCTGCGCGCTCGTCTTGGCGGTCGGATCCTCGGCTCGCAGTGAGCTTCGGCTGTAACACCAGAATGACGTAGACTAAGAGACCAGCCCTTGTCGACGCTCTCCTGAGCCGACGATCAAGGCCGCCAAGCATCGGGTAAATGGTGAGGCCAACGCCACGGGGCAACCAGCATCACGTCAAATCGGACCGAGCGGCCCGTCCATTCCGGATGTCGGGCCAAAAAGACAGCCGCCGCCCGGACCAACCGTTGGCATTGCCGTTCGGATAGGGCGGCGGCGGCCAGTTGGGACTCCCGCCGGGCCTTGACCTCGACGATAGCCACACTGTCCCCCCGAACCGCCACAATGTCGATTTCACCGACCGGAGTCCGCGCGCGCGCAGCCACCACCCGATAGCCCTTGAACCGCAATGCCAACCGACAGGCCGCTTCGGCCCACCGACCGAATCGCTCGGCGCCCACCCTACCGCTCTTCGTCATCTCCGACCTCGTCGCCGTCTCCATCCCCGGACGCCGTCGCTCCGACCAAAGCCAAGGCTCGGGCATAAACCTCCCGCCGGGGCCGTCCGCTCAATCGTGCCACCTCGGCCACGGCCGTCTTCAGGCTGCCGCCGGCCAAGGCCTGACGCAACGCTCCTTCGAGTCCCTCCGTATCCAATAGGGCGGCCTCGGCAGCGGCCGGCGGCCCGACCACCACCACCACTTCGCCTTTGGGGGGGCCGGCAGCGGCGTAATGAGCGGCCAGATCCGGCAAAGATCCACGTCGAACCTCTTCGAACAGCTTGGTCAGTTCCCGCGCCACCGCCGCCGGTCGAGCCCCCAGCACCCCGTTCAAATCCTCCAGCAGCACCGCCAACCGCTGCGCCGACTCGTAGAAAATTAACGTCGCCGAAATCGATGCCACCTCTTCGATGGCGGCCCGTCGGGCGACGGTCTTGGTTGGCAAAAACCCCCGGAAGAGAAACCGATCCGGCGGTAATCCTGACAGTTGCAGGGCGGTCAGCGCAGCATTGGCACCGGGTGCTGCCGTCACGGCAAACCCGGCTTCGATCACGTCCGAGACCAACTTATATCCAGGATCGGAAATCAACGGCATACCGGCATCACTCACCAGCACTAACACCGCCCCTTCGGCCAACCGAGCCAGCAGGCGCGGACGCATTTGGGCAGCGTTGTGCTCGTGGTAGGGAAGCATCGGGGTGCGGACATTGAAGCGATTCAAAAGCTTACCCGTGACTCGGGTATCTTCGCAGACGATCAGATCGGCGCCCTGCAACAGTTCCAGGGCTCGGAATGTCATGTCGCCGGTGTTGCCAATCGGTGTCGCCACAAGATAAAGCCCAGCGCCCGGTTTACAGGATCGATCGCTGCCGCTACCCTCTGGGGGGTACTTGGTCTGTTCAGGCATGGAGACCGTTCGGTGGCACGTTTTTTAAATGGCTCGGCATGGCTCGGAAGAGCGATCCCTCAGCGGGTGGCAACTTTGGTCACCTTGGCGGTGCTCGCGGCTTGCGCCACACCTCCCACCAACGGCACCGTTGCCCCTAAACCGACGGTACCGGTTGACAGCGGGTTGCCGCAAGCGCCCCCTGCAATGCCGACCAAGCCGGTCACGGAAGTTCCGTTGGACGCGCCAGCGCCGGCATCCATTCCGGTCGGCCCCGTCAAGGTCGGCCTGCTCTTGCCACTGTCGGGAACCGGCGCGGCCGTTGGAACCGAAATGCGCAACGCCGCCGAAATGGCTCTGTTCGACCAGGGACAGGACCGACTGGTTTTGCTGCCTCGTGACACCAAGGGAGCCCCGGCCGAGGCCGCCGAAGCCGCCCGCAGCCTGATCGCCGATGGCGCTCGGCTGGTGTTAGGGCCATTATTCAGCGCCGAGGTTGCCGCCGTGAAACCCGTCGCCCAAACGGCGGGCGTCAATGTGCTGGCCTTCTCCAACGACTGGACTCGAGCCGGCGGCGGAACCTTCATTATCGGTCTGGTTCCTGCCGATCAGGTCGCGCGGGTGGTCGGTTATGCCCAGATGCGCGGGCTGTCGCGCCTAGCGATTCTGGCGCCGCGTGATCCTTACGGAGATGCGGTGGTGGCAGCCGCCCACGACAGCGCCCAACGAGTCGGTGTCACCGTGGCCCGAGAGGAACGCTACGGCAAGGACAATGCCGATTTGGCCGGAGCCGTCACCCGGCTGGCCAGCGGCGGGGATGCGGCCCTGGAAGAACAAAAACGCCAGTTGGCGGGCCGCACCGACGAAGCTTCGAGGGCAGCCCTGGCCCGACTGCAAACCCAGGCCGGAACCCCCGACAGTGGGTTTGACGCCCTGCTGATCGCCGAGGGCGGCGAACGGCTCAAGACTCTGGTTCCCTTACTGGCAGCCCACGGCATCGACGCCGCCCATGTCCGGCTGTTGGGCACCGGATTATGGGAAGACGCAGCGATTGGCCGGCTGCCCGGCCTTGCAGGTGCTTGGTATGCCGCCCCGGCCCCGGATGTTCGCGCCGATTTCGAAAGCCGATTCCTGGCCCTCTACCACCATCGGCCCCAACGGCTGGCCACCCTGGCCTACGACGCCACCGCCTTGGCTGCCGTCTTAGCCAAATCGGCGAATGGCTTTAGCGCAGCCAACCTGACCAACCCCAGCGGCTTCGCCGGTATCGATGGCGTCTTCCGTCTACGCGGCGATGGTTTGGTGGAAAGAGGGCTGGCGGTGATCGAGATCGGCCCCGAGGGCCCCCGCGTCATCGACCAAGCCCCGTCCGCACTGGCGGCCCTGACCAACTGAACAAGCGGGGAGGGGGACGATGGGGCGGAGTCTTCGCGGCTCCCGCCGGATCACGCCACAGGTTCAAAGGGTCAACCGGCCCTTTGTAGGTGGCACCATCGGGCCTTGACGTTGACCCATCAAGGCTGCCCTCAAGTGCAGGGCGCGGAGGCCTCCGCGCCCTTGGCTTCGCGCGCATGAGCGCGCGGGACCGCGATTACACCCCAGTTGTTAGCTTTGCCCGGCGTCCCCAGCGCCGACCGCGACGGCATCGCCGCTGACCACCGTTGTTGTCTTCGTGGTGGCCGAACCGTCTGCCGAAGGCACAAACAGATCCGCCAACCGGCCATAACGCCCGCGAACATAGAGTAAAGGTTGCCCGTCGGTCTGCCACTCCAGGCTTTGAACCCGTCCAATCACAATGATGTGATCACCCGCTTCGTGAATGGTTTCGGTGGTACAGTGGAAATGAGCCAAGCACCCTTCCAGAATCGGCGTCCCACCCTCCAGGAAGCGGGCCGCGACCCCAACCCAACGGCGCTGGCTGCTGGAAGACGCGAAGTGCATCGACAACGGCCCCTGGTCCTCGGACAAGATATTGATCGCAAAGCTGCGGGCTGCCACCACGTTTTCGTACAGGCGGGAGGTTCGCATCAGGCAGAACAACACCAGCGGCGGATCTAGGGAGACCGAGGCGAAAGAATTCACGGTCACCCCGAACGGTTCGCCGCCGTCATGGGCTGCGGCTGTCACCACCGTGATCCCGGTGGCAAAGCATCCCAAAGCCCGGCGAAAGGTCTTGACATCAAAGCTCATGGCGCCGACACACTCTCCCAAGACTCCGGGGCGGCCCCGGAATGGGGGCGGAGTATCCCAGCCGGCGCGCGGGCGCAAGGAGTAAGTGGCGACCCACCGAGCCCGCCGTGCGATTGGGCCGCCGTCCCTTCGACCACAAAGTAACAACGCACCGGCCCATGCTCCCGATCATCGGCTTTGCCATCGTCATCTTCTCCGTTATGGGCGGCTATGTTTTGAATAGCGGCCATATCGCGGTGCTGTGGCAACCCTTCGAGTTCCTGATCATCCTAGGGTCCGCCGTTGGCGCTTATGTCACCTCGAACACCAGCACCATCCTGGGCATTACCGGCAAGGAACTTGGCCATCTGCTCAAGGGCCCTCAGTATAAAAAAGAGCATTACCTTGAACTTCTGACCTTACTGTTCCAGGTCTTTAAGATCGCAAAAACCAAAGGACTCTTGGCCTTAGAACAGCACATTGAAAAACCGGAAGAAAGCCCATTATTTCAACAATTTCCTAAATTTTATGGCAATCACCATGCCGTCAGTTTCGTTTGCGATTACCTGCGATTGATGTCTTTGGGAGCCGATAATCCTCACCAATTGGGTGATTTATTGGACGAAGAATTAGAAGCGCATCATTACGAATATATGCGCGTGGCTGAGGCTCTCCAGTCGGTGGCCGATGGGATTCCAGCTCTTGGTATTGTTGCTGCGGTGTTGGGCGTGATTCATACCATGGGCGCGATTACCGAGCCGCCCGAAGTCCTGGGACACTTGATCGGTGGCGCGTTGGTCGGGACATTCTGCGGCGTGTTTTTTGCTTATGGTTTTATTGGCCCCATGGCCTCTGGCCTGAAGGCCATCTATGCGACCGAGTTTAAATATTTTCAATGTATCAAGGCCGGCCTGCTGGCCCACCTGAGCGGATACGCACCAGCCATTTCGGTTGAATATGCCCGCAAGGTTCTGCCTTCGGAATTGCGCCCTAGCTTTACCGAAGTTGAAGAAGCAACGGCGGCGCTCCCGCCGGCGTAACGGGAGAGTCCGAGGTGGCCGGAAAGTTAAGCGATAAAGACCTCGCCCCTATCATCATCAAAAGAAAGAAAGCAGCCCATGCGGGCGGCCATGGCGGCGCCTGGAAAGTGGCCTACGCCGACTTTGTGACGGCGATGATGGCGTTCTTTTTGCTGTTATGGCTCCTGAACGTCGTCACCAGCGACCAAAAACGCGGTATATCGGACTATTTCGCCCCGGCCAGCGTCTCGAGGGAAAGCAGCGGCAGCGGTGGTGTGCTGGGAGGCCAGTCGCTTACCGTCCAAGGGGCACTGGTCTCGCCCACCTCGCCACTGGCTGCCGATGTCCCCGGCGTCGGCCCGCCAGGCTATGCTACGGAAGAAAGCGAAAATGCCGACGAAAACGTCGATAGCGGAGCCAAAAAAGAGGATAAAAGCACGCCAAATACCAATAACAACGCCAGCAATAATACAACTAACAATAATAACAAACAGGCTGACGATACTGCCAAGCTGAATAAAAAACCGGGAGAATCCGATAAGGAATTCATGGACCGGCTCAATAAGGCCGCCGAGAAATTGGGCATCCCAGGAAAGCAGACCACTGAGCGGGTGGATGACTTCATGCGCAGGCTCTATGAGTCTTCATCCAACTATCTTAAACAGCAAAGCGATGAAGGCCGCGTCGACTATCAGAAACGGATGGATCAAGCCGCCCATGATCTAAACCTGCCAGGCCAGCAACCGGGCGAATCTTTGCCTGATTTCGTCAAGCGAGTCGCCGAAGCTGCCGATCAGATTCATAAGGCCCAGCAGGAAACCGAGCATTTTCAAGAGGCCGCAACCAGTATCCGGCAAGCGATTCAAGAGATTCCGGAGCTTAAAGAACTGGCAAAAAATCTGGTGGTCGACACCACACCGGAGGGATTGCGTATCCAGATCGTCGACCAAGAACAAAATGTCATGTTCTCAGCCGGCAGTTCTCAGATGGAGCCCCAGGCCAAGGCCCTGATGGGGCTGGTGGCCAAGGCCATCGCCGATTTGCCCAATAAACTGTCGGTCTCGGGCCACACCGATTCGTCGCCCTTTACCCACGGGGGCGGGCGCGATAACTGGGATTTGTCCACGGAACGGGCCAACGCCAGCCGCCGCGCCCTGGAAGCCGCCGGAATCGCCGATTCTCGCATTACCGATGTGGTCGGGCGGGCTGACCGCGACCTGCTGTTCCCCAACGACCCGACGTCGCCCCGAAATCGACGAATCAGCATCGTGTTGTTACGCGAGAAGCCGGGCGACGGCTCTCCGGTAGCGCCCACTACGGCCTCCCCCTGACGACAGACAAACGCCATCCGGCTTTCCGCATCGATCGGATTGCTGCCGTTTGGGGCCGATCCTGGCGGGTCCATCCCGGTGGCGGTGAAAGAGTGGAATAGAGACCCGTATCAGGGACTTGCGGACGGTTCATAAACGGACTCTAATGGACGCCTTCGCGGCATGGTCCGCACCTGGCTCCAGGAGAGGTGGCGCAGTGACAGCAACCGAGCCCCGCCCTAATGATCTATTGCACCGGTACGACCAGGCCGGTTTCTATGATGAGTTGTTCGGTGGGCGCGAGCAATCAGCCCCTCATGCCGCCCTGATTCGGGAACGACTCGCGGCCCTTGCCTTTGATGATATTCATCGCCGGTCTGAAGACGCCGCCCGCGAACTCTACAATCTCGGAATCACATTCCTGGTCTATTCCGAACAGGAAGCCATCGATCGAATCTTGCCGTTCGATGTGATTCCCCGAGTCATTTCAGCGCGGGAATGGACTCATCTCGAAGCCGGCATCGTGCAACGGGTCACGGCACTGAACCTGTTTCTGCGGGACATTTATCACGAGCGCAAGATCATTCGGGACGGCGTGATTCCTGAAGATCTGGTCATTGGAAATGCCAATTATCGGCCCCAAATGATCGGCCTCAAGGTTCCGTTTGACACTTACATCCATATCCTCGGTGTGGATCTGGTTCGCGACGGGGCCGGGGTCTTCCGAGTCCTGGAAGACAATGGTCGAGTGCCGTCCGGTGTCTCTTATGTGGTGGAAAACCGCCACATGATGCAGCGAGTTTTTCCGGACTTGATGCAGGGCTTGGGCATTCGCCCTATCGACAATTACGGGCAAAAACTACTCCAGGCCGTTTCTGAAATCGCGCCGTCCGGAATTTCCGAGCCCCGCGTGGTCCTGTTGTCCCCTGGTTCCTACAACTCGGCTTATTTCGAGCACATCTTCCTTGCGCGGGAAATGGGGGTGCCGTTGGTCGAGGGCCGGGATCTGGTGGTTCAGGATGACCGGGTTTATATGAAGACCACCAATGGCCTAGCAGTGGTCGACTCCATCTATCGTCGAATCGGTGACGATTTCCTGGATCCTCGGGCTTTTAATGAAGACAGCCTGCTTGGGGTGCCTGGCATCATGGAGGCCTACCGCAAGGGTAATGTGGCGCTGGCGAATGCCGTTGGAACAGGCGTAGCCGACGACAAGGCCGTTTATTGTTACGTTCCTCGGATGATCAAATACTATCTCGGCGAGGAGGCTCTGATCCCCAACGTCGAGACTTATATTTGCCGAGAGGCTGAAGGGCTGGCCTACACACTCGATCATCTTGCAGAGCTGGTGGTTAAGCCGGTGGGCGAGGCTGGCGGTTACGGCATCACCCTGGGGCCGTTGGCTTCCAAGGACGAGTTGGCCGACTGCCGGGCCAAGCTGCTGGCCGATCCTTCCAACTACATCAGCCAGCCCATGGTGCCCCTGTCGGTCTGCCCAACCCTGACCGAGTCGGGCGTCGAGCCCCGCCATGTGGATCTCCGGCCTTTTGCGGTCACGGGCCGCCAAACCTGGGTTCTACCGGGGGGCCTGACGCGCGTGGCCATGCGCAAGAACACCTTCATCGTCAATTCATCCCAGGGCGGCGGTTCCAAGGATACCTGGGTTCTGGAGGACACTTCGCCGTGAATAATCTATTGGCCCGCTACGCCGAAAGCATCTTCTGGATGGCGCGCTACATGGAGCGGGCCGAAAACTTGGCGCGCATCCTTGACGTCCACGAAACATTCAGCCGCGACGACCATGGCTTCAAGAACTGGCATACCATTGTTAAGCTCAATGGCGATGACCAGCGGTTCTTTGAACGCTATGATATTGCTTCGGCGGAGAATGTGCTGCGGTTCTATGTCCTTGATGCCCAGAATCCGACCTCGATCGTCTTTGCCGTGCGTGCCGCTCGAGAAAATGCGCGGACTCTACGGCCCTGGATCAGTACCGAGATGTGGGCACAGATCAATGTCCTGTATAACAAAGTTCAGGCGTTGGAGGTCAAGGATATTGCCCTCCCCAATCTGACCCATCTTTGTAACGAGATCAAAGAGGCCTGTCAGACTCATTCCGGTATTACCGAGGGCACCTTCTATCGGGATGAGGGGTGGTACTTCTACCGTCTTGGTAAGTTCATTGAGCGGGCGGACCAAACCACACGACTGCTCGATATTGGCTATTTCACCATCACGGGCTCAACGCCGACCACACGACCCTCTCAAGACTTTATCCATTGGCATGCCTTGTTACGCTCGGTGGCCGGCTACCACGCCTTCCGCCGAGTTTATCCCCGTGGCATGGCGCCAACGGCGATCGCCGGCTTTATCTTGTATAATGAAAGTTTCCCACGCTCGGTGGCCCTCTGTGCGCGAGAAATCAACGGGGTCTTGACGCGCCTCAAGTCCCGATACAAGCTTAGGGGGGGGAGTGCCGCAATGGAGCGGATCGACGAAATCCTGGCCGCTTTATCGTCTCGGACGATTGAACGTGTGATCGAAGATGGCTTGCATGAATACCTTGATTGGTTGCAATTGCGGTTGTCGGACGTGACGTCGGAATTGTCCCATTCATTCTTTGGCCTTGCATCGTCGGAGGAGACCCAACAACAGGGGGCATGATGTCGGTTATTCCGCCGCGACAGCGTCCACTACAGCAATTCTTCCGGTCAGGCCCAATGCCCTGTCCTTACCTGCCTGGACGGGTGGAGCGTAAGCTATTCACCCGTCTTTTTGGGCCGCAAGCTTCGGAAGTCAATTCAACCCTGTCTCGAGCCGGATTCCGGCGCAGTCATGACATCGTCTATCGGCCTGTGTGCCCGGCCTGTAATGCCTGTGTTCCTGTTCGCATCCCGGTGGCGGATTTCATTCTGAGTCGATCCCAACGCCGGGTTCTGCGGGCAAACGAAGGCATTCAACTCATTGAGCGTCCCGCAACGGCGACCGTCGAGCAGTTTCACCTGTTTTCGGCTTATCAGCGGGAACGGCACAGCGACAGTGACATGGCACGGATGACTCTGGCCGACTTTGTGTCGATGGTCGACGACGGCCGTTCTGATACCGTCCTGTTTGAAGCCCGCAACGAAAGCGGGCTCCTGATCGGCTGCATCCTGACCGATCGCCTCGCCGACGGCCTGTCGGCAGTTTACAGTTTCTTTAACACGGCAGAAACCCTGCGCAGCTTTGGTACCTACCTGATCCTCAAATTAATCGAGTTGTGCCGCAGCGAGTCCCTCCCCTATGTTTATCTTGGCTATTGGATCGATGGCAGCCGCAAAATGGCGTACAAGGCCCACTTTCGGCCTTTAGAGGCACTCGGCCATGATGGCTGGGCGCTGTTGTCTGAGGTAACCGATCCGGGAGGGACCATGCCATGACGACGATCTCTTCGACGTCCGCGAGTACCCTCGGGTACAATGTCTCCAACATGATCCAGCAGGTCTCGGGAAGCACGTCTGGAGCCATTGCTGGGACGACCAGCTCGTCAACCCTGTCGGGCATCGCAGGGATGCTGCAAAGCACCAGCGGTGCGAGTTCCGGCATGCTGGGGGCGATTTCAGGAACGGCAGCCACCAGTACCACGGTTAATATCTTCAGTGCATTGGGGGCCAACAGCTCGATCCAGAGCATCCTCAAGGAGCACCAGACCAGCAAGTCGGTCAATCCCAATCTGGGCAACAATCTGAATGTGACCGTCTGAGACCATCGGGCCTTGATGGTGACTCATCAAGGCTGCCCTCAGACGCCGGGCGGGCGCATCCGCGCCCTTGGCTTCGCGCCATGGGGCGCGCGGCGGCAGTCGCCGCCGATACCAACGGCACGGATCATTGTCTAGGGCCGTTGGTATAAGACCATCAAGCCTCGATGCTGACTCGTCAAGGCTTGATGGGGTGGGTCCGTTGGCGTTTTCGGGTCAAGGAAATGGCACCTCCCTGCTGGTGCAGGGCAGAGCCCCCGCTAGGTGCGCCATCCCTTCGCGATAAGATTGGTCGAACTGGTCTTCAAGATACGGGTTGACACCACGGCAACCGGCCACCACGGCCTGCGCCCAGTCCAAATACCCCGATTGACGCTCCAATGACCAATTGGCTGGCGGACTTAAAATCAGGGTCCGCAGGTTGCTGATCTTGTCGGCCAGCTTAATCATCTTGGCACCATTGCTCTTATGGGGAGCCTGAAGCACCTGGAGCTGTTTACGCTCTTGCTTGGGCAGACTTTTGTCATCGGTGACTTCGGCAACCAACGCCGCCACCACAGAGCCGAATCCGGCTTCGATCTCGTCGCGGCGGGTATCGGTATCCTCGAGAATGTCGTGGAGTAGGCCCGCAATCACCAAATCCGGCTCGCGCCCTCCAGTGGCTTCGGCCAACATCTGGGCCACTTCGGCCAAATGGTTGAAGTAGGGCTCCGCCCGTGTGCCCTTCCGCCGCTGGTCGGTGTGGCGGCGAGCGGCAAAATCAACGGCGCGGGCCAAAGCCAAGATCGGAGTCACGATGAAACCTCAATATCGACATTACCATTAACAAACGGACATTCCTGAGCGCGCGAAGCCAAGGGGCAAACGCGCCCGCCCGGCGTCTGAGGGCAGCCTTGATGAGTCACCATCAAGGCTTGATGGTATGACACATGGGGGAACGCTCTCAAAGGCCCGTTCCACCGGGCCGCTCAGGCCGGCGTGGGCGGCAACGCCGATGTGCAGGGAGCAGGCGACCATTGAAGCTGACGGAAACCGGGCGCTATGGTGCTGGAGCCCCGAAGCGAAAGCCTACTTGGGGCGATCCGGCCCGGTGAGAGGTTTAGGAGACGGCGGGTGACGAGAACGACAGGAACCAGAAGGTGGCTGGTGATGCTGGCGACGGTGTCGGGATTGGCTCTGCTGCCGGTTCTGGGTGTCGGGTCCGCCACCGCCGGTCCCCAGGGCTCAGGTGACCTTCAATGGGCCCAGCAAGTGCTCAAAGAGAAAGGGTTCGACCCCGGACATCCAAACGGGGAGATGACGTCCAAGACTCGGGCGGCGCTGTCGGCTTATCAACGTTCGGTGGGGTTACCGGCAACCGGCGCGCTGGACGAGGCCACGACATCTCGGCTTATGGCGGGTCATACCGCCTCTCCAACCATGGGCAATTTGGCGGCACCGTCGGCTCACGCCCATGATGGTCATGGCCCCAACGGTCACGATGCCGTGGCTCCGGCGCCCCATGCCGTTTCCAGCGGGCGGGTGGAAGCCAGCGGTGGCGGTGGCGATGTCATGGTATTCGGTGCCGGTTCGGCCTCAAGCAGCAGCGGTGGCCCCCCTCGGGCGGCCTCGGGCGGAACCGGCGGGGTTCCGCGTGCTGCGCCCAGCGGGACCGTAACGGCGGTAGCAACCCCTTCATTATCCCCGTCTTCCCCCTCTCCGTCATCATCGTCGCCAGGAGATACGGCGGCATCGCCGGAGCCCGAAGGACCATCCTTTGCTGTGGTGGCGCCGGCTTGGCTCCGAGATGCGGTGGTCGGGGTGATCGCAGTCATCCTTGGAGGCTTTGCCGGGCTGTGGTGGTGGAGCGGTCGACGACGGCCTGCCCATCGGGGCCCGCCCCTGAGCGTCGAAGTGACCGGCCCGGCACGCATTGAGCCCCGCTTCGGCACCGCCGACCGTCGGCACCCGATCAAGCGTGAGTTGCGAGCCGAACGATTTTAGGGCCACATTAGGGCGTTGCTGTGCTTTTCCCTTGTCCTCGCAAGGGACGGCCCCAGGATCAGGCCGATGGCCTGTTCCCGCCCAAGTATGATACGACTGTTATCCGAATTCTCCATGGAGTGTTGGTGCGATGTCAGGCGTCCGGTTTCCTTTTGTTGCGATCCTAGGGTTGATGGTGGCCCTGTTGGCAGGATCGCCGGTTCGGGCCGAGTCGCCCGCGATGAATGATGACCAGAAGGCGGCGATCCAAAAGCTGGTCCATGATTATTTGATCGAACATCCCGAAGTGGTTGTCGAGGCCTTGACTGTGGCGCAAAATAATGAGCGCCGCAAATCATTGGAAGAAAGCCATGGGGCACTGTTTAATGACCCACAATCGCCTGTCCTTGGGAATCCTAAAGGGGATGTGACGGTGGTCGAGTTTTTCGACTATGCCTGTCCTTATTGCAAATCCATGGAAGAAACCCTTCGGTCTTTGCTGAAAGATGATAGCAACGTCCGCCTGGTGCTCAAAGAGTTCCCAGTGCTGGGGCAGGGCTCGATTCTGGCCTCGCGAGCGGCTTTGGCTTCACGCGAACAGGATAAATATCAGCCGTTCCATGACGCCCTGATCGCCACCCGTGGTCAATTCAACGAAGGCATCGTCATGAATGTCGCTCATTCGGTGGGCCTGGACACCGATCGACTGAAGGCCGACATGGCCAAGCCAGAGGTGGTGGCCGCGATCAAGAGCAATCATGAACTGGCTGAAACCCTCTCCATCGGCGGAACGCCGGCTTTTGTGGTCGGCGATCAGATCTACCCCGGCGCCATGGATCTGGCGGCACTCAAGCAGGCGGTGGCGCAGGCCCGTAAGAACTAAATCAGGGCACGCTTTCGTTCCAGGCTGCCAGCAGTGACGGCTGGCTATGTCGTCGTCGGCGTCAGTTATCGCACCTGGACTGGTGTGGTGGCTGACGCCTTGTTCGCCGAATCCACCGAGATTCCAGGGCTACTCGCCCGGCTGCGTGCCGCTGGGGTGGTCCAGGCGGTCTGGCTTGGAACCTGCGACCGGGTCGAGGTCGTGGCCGTCGATCGGGATGCCGTGGCGACGGCTGCGGTGATCGCCGACATCCTGACCGAGAGGGCCGGTGGGCCGGCATCGGGCGTCACCGATCAAATTCAGGTCTTAACCGGGCCGGCAGCAGCGCGGCACCTGTTCGCCGTGGCGGCATCCCTGGACAGCCAAGTGGTGGGGGAGCCCGAAATCCTGGGTCAGCTCAAGGCGGCCTATCGCCGGGCGGCGGCGGTGGGAATGGTCGGAGCCGAACTGGACGCCGTCATACGGGCGGCGTTTGCTCTGGCGAAGCGGATTCGAGCCGAAACCGGATTATCCGAAGGGCCAACCTCCATCGCCGCCGCCGCCGTTGACATCGCTCGGGATCTTCACGGCGATCTGACCCGACGCAACGGCCTGCTGATCGGCCTCGGCGATATGGGCCAACTGATGGTGCAACGGTTGCGGGCCGCCGGGTTGGGCAGGCTGACCGTCATGACTCCGGTGGATGCCCGCGCCGAACTGGCAGCCCGGCGACTGGGGTGCCATCATGCGCCGTTTGCGTCCTTGGATACGGTGCTGGCCGGAACCGATATCGTGGTGACGGCGGTGGGGCTCGGGCGCTATATCCTAGGCACCGAGTCGGCAGCGGCGGTTCTTCGGCGACGGCGGCAGCCGATCTTCATCATCGATGCGGCGTTGCCCGCCGATGTCGAACCCGCCGTGGGCGAAATGGAGATCGCGTTCGTCTACGATCTGGGGGATTTAGAACGGGTGGCGCTACGGGGCCGGGTCAGCCGCGAGGCGGCGGCAAAAGCCGCTTGGGCGATGCTGGATCAGGCGGTCGCCGGGTTCTGCCGGGAGCGGGCACAACGGGCCGCCACCCCGGCAGTGGCCGCTCTGCGGCGCCATTTTGAAAGAATGCGGCGTCAGGTGTTGGCCGAAGGCAGCGGGTTCGATGCCGACGAGGCAACTCGCCGGTTGGTGAATCGCCTGTTGCACCAACCCTGCGAGGCGTTACGCGGGCTGGCAGCCGAGTCGGACGGCACCGAGCGCACAGAACAGGCGGCGGCGGAACGGTTATTGCGCAGACTGTTTGCGCTCGACCCGGCGACAGAGGATGATGAATTGTGAGCACCAAATCATGAATATGGACGAAAAATTCGATAAGCTCTCGGCCCGCCATGACGAGTTGCGCGATGCTCTGGCCAAGGGCGTGACCGATGCGCCGACATTCGCGCGCCTTTCGAAGGAATATGCCGATCTGACGCCCATCGCCGAGGCCATCGCCGGAGTGAAAAAGGCGCGCGGCGAGGCCGGGGATCTGGCGGCCCTGATCGCGGACCCCGAGACCGATCCCGAAATGCGGGCGCTGGCCGAGGACGAGTTTCAGACCTTAACTCGGGCAATGCCAGCCTTGGAACGGCGGACTTTGGTGCTGCTGCTGCCCAAGGACGAGGCGGACGAAAAGAACGCCATCCTGGAAGTGCGCGCTGGAACAGGTGGCGAGGAGGCGGCTTTGTTCGCCGCATCCCTGTTCGAAATGTACCGACGTTATGCCGGGCTCCAGGGTTGGCGTTTCGAAACCATGGACATTTCCGAGACCGGGATCGGCGGCTACAAGGAAGCCACAGCGTCGATCACAGGCCGTAGCGTATTCGCCCGGCTGAAATTCGAATCCGGCGTTCATCGGGTTCAACGGGTGCCCCAAACCGAGGCCGGCGGACGCATCCACACATCAGCCGCCACGGTGGCGGTGCTACCAGAGGCCGAAGACGTCGATATCCAGATCGATGAAAAAGATCTGCGGATCGATGTCTTCCGTTCCAGCGGTCCCGGTGGCCAGTCGGTCAATACCACCGACAGCGCGGTGCGGATCACCCATTTGCCCACCGGCTTGGTGGTCTCCCAGCAGGACGAAAAGTCCCAGCACAAGAATAAAGCCAAGGCCATGAAGGTGTTACGCTCTCGATTGTATGACCGGGAACGCGCCGCCCGAGATGCTGACCGTGCCGCCGACCGCAAGAACCAAGTGGGCTCCGGGGATCGCTCGGAGCGTATCCGAACCTATAACTTCCCCCAAGGCCGCGTCACCGATCACCGGATCAATCTGACCTTGTACAAGATCGATAAGGTGATGCTCGGCGAAGCGCTTGATGAACTGATCGACGCCCTGACCGCCGAGGACGAAGCCAGCCGGTTATCCGAATTGCGATAAAGAGCCGTCCTGGAAGCGCGGGCCTCCTGCCCGCGAAGCCATGGGGCGCGCGGCGGCGGTCGCCGCCGATACCAACGGCACGGATCATTGTCTAGGGCCGTTGGTATGAAAGCCGCTTTAATGGGTCAACATTAAAGCACGATGGCGTGATACCGGCGAGCCCTGATACTGATACCGGCGAGCTATAACGATGACACACTGCCGGTATCGGGCCGCGACGGCGGCCCGGCGTCTGAGGGCAACCTTGATGGTCACCATCAAGGCCCGATGGTATGAAACAGTTTGTAACGATTGGCGGGGGTTGCGGACATCTCCTGGCCGTTTGGGCACGCTACGATACCGCCCCGGTGTTGGTGCTGGCGGAGATAGGCGGCGTGACAGGGGTTTCTTTTTGCAGTGCGATACCGGCGAACCCGAACAATGACATACTGCCGGTATCGGGCCGCGACGGCGGCCTCGTGTTCCCATTTGCGCAAAGCCCCAGCTCATCAGACGCAGGGGCGCCAGTTCCCGGACCGGATCGGCTGGGGCTGTTATGTCACGAGGTAATGGACGCCAACTTTCTGACCTCGATACTCTATCGGATTCGTCCCGATCTGCCGGTCGATGTCCTGTATACCCGCGAGGATTTGGAGGCCTGGACCGCACAGATCACGCCCTTATCCCGCCTGCTGGCCTTTTGCTCGGGCGTCGTCGTGCCGGCGGAGATTTTAGGGGCGCTCGGCGGTCCGGCCTATAATGTCCATCCCGGTTCCCCGGACTATCCGGGCCGCTTTCCCACGGCCTTTGCCTGCTACGACGAAACGCCTCTGTTTGGTGCAACCTTGCATGAAATGGCGGTTCGCGTCGACTCCGGGCCGATTGTCGGGGTGGTTCGGTTCGAAGTGCCATCTGGCAGCCCCTATCAGTGGTTGGCCGGAAAGGCCCACCAGGCCGCGATCCATCTGTTCCTTGAAGCCGCTCGAGATCTGGCCTGCTCGTCGGCCCCGCTGCGCCGGCTTCCTGTCGCATGGGGACCGCGACGATGCACACAAAAGCTCTTAGAGCAGGCGTGCTGCTTGCCGGTCGACATCACAGATCAGGAAATGGAACGAAGACAGGCAAGTTTTGGTCAGGTCTTGGGCGCCAAGCTGTATATTACGATCTGCGGTCGGCGTTTCGATTTAGCGGCCTAGCCACTGGCGACCCTTCGCCAAACAGTTTTCGTTCGGAGATCATCATGATGACACGAGGTCGCTTGTTTCCACTTTGCCTGATCCTGGTGTTGTCGGGAGGGCTATTTGGTCTCCCGGCCCAGGCCCAGGCCGACGATGTCACGAGCCAGGCGGTCGCTTTTGTCGATGCCCTGGGGAAAGAGGCCGTCGCCACCATGGCCGACCGGACAATCACCCGGACTGTCCGAATTGACCGCTTCAGAACCTTGTTTCACCGGAACTTTGATATCCCCTCTCTGGCGCGGTTTGCCCTGGGCCGTTACTGGCCGCTGGCAACGCCAGCCCAACAGCAAACCTATATCGGGTTGTTCGACGAAATGGTGGTCTGGTCCTACGCCTCCCATTTCGAGTCCTACGGCGGCGGAACCTTCCACATTACCGCCAGCCGCTCTGACAGCGAGCATGACGCCTTCGTAACCACTGTAGTTACGCCAAACGCTGGACCACCTGTTAATGTCGACTGGCGGCTGCGGGCGCGGGATGGACATTTAGGCATCATTGATGTGGTGATCGAGGGGGTCAGCATGAGCCTCTCGGAACGCCAGGAATTCGCCTCGGTTATTCAAGGAAAGGGCGGCAATATCGACGCTTTCCTACAGGCGTTGCGCGATAAGGTTGCCGCCATGGCGGCCGCTCCGTAAAGACCGTCCAAACATCCTGAGGGTACGAAAGCCCCCATGCTCTTTCCGCATGCCACCGCCCCTCCCGGCCCCTCGTTTGTTGACCAAATGGAAAGGGAAAGGGGTATTCAATGGCGGATCGTATCATCGAGCCTTGATATTGACCCATCAAGGCCCTCAGGCGCCGGGCGGTCGGCCCACACATCCTGGACGACGCGGGCACCCCGAGCTGGGACCAACGACCATGGCAACGGCAATCCATCCAGATCATACGGACAACGCCCCTCGTTCCGAGTCCGGCGGAGTGTCCGAACCCTTCCTCGCCCACCTTTGGCATCAGGCGAGCGGGACGATGCACGTGTGGCGGGAACGCTCTAGTACTCGGCATGCCTTAGCTGAGTTGGACGACGCCATCTTGCGCGATATTGGCATGACACGCAGCGACGTGCTGCGAGAGGCCAACAAACCCTTCTGGGAGGCCTGACCGGCTTGGCCGTCGTTCCCGGCCCGATCATCGTCCATGGTGTCTGCGAGGCTCGGGCTGCGGTAGCGGCGGCGCGGGCGGCGGGTTGTTCTGTCACCCTGATCAGTGCTCCGGGCGGCGGCGCCCATGGCGGCGGCGGCTGGTTTCACGCCGTCATCCGGGCTGCCGGGGTTGAAGTGGTGCCAGCGAGTTCTAACAATGACACACGGCCGGTATCAGGCCGCGACGGCGACCCCGCGCACCCATGCGCGCGAAGCCCCCTCCCCGATTCCCCCTCCGTTAAGATTACAGCGATTTTGGATTGTGCCGATCTGCCTGGCTGTGCCCAAGCAGCCATCCGAGCCGGTGTGCCGGATATCCGCTTCACGGGCTCCCCGGAGATGACGGCCAAGTTGGCTGCCATCGCGGCGGCCGCAGGCGTCCGCCTTCACGACGCCCACGCCTTCGCTGGCCCCGGCCTCGATTTGCGTTACGAAACGGATCCAGCAGCCGCTTGCCGACGTTGGCTCGCTCCGCCCGATCAAGACACCCCCCACAGGGTGGATAGCGCAGGGCCGATTGCGGGCCAGATTGCGGGCCACAGACCAGAGGTTCCATTCTAAACCAGAAAACGCCCACGCCGCCCCTGGCAACATTTGCCATGATGGCGATCCTTGGGCTATGACTCGCCTTAAAATCAACCAGCGCCGAAGGGGATCAGGCATCATGCATATTACACCACAGGTCAGGAAAATCCTGTCGCACTACGAAAGCGATAACGCCGGCACCAAGGGCAATCTCTGCCGGCTGTTGATGGAAGGGCGGCTGGGCGGAACCGGCAAGCTCATCATCCTGCCGGTGGACCAAGGCTTTGAACACGGGCCGGCCCGCAGCTTCGCCCCCAACCCCGCCGGCTATGATCCGCATTATCATTTCCAGCTTGCCATTGACGCCGGTCTAAACGCCTTTGCCGCACCGTTGGGCATGCTCGAAGCCGGAGCGTCAACCTTCGCCGGGCAAATTCCCACCATCCTGAAGATGAACAGCGCCAACAGCCTGTCGCGTCAAAAGGAAGAAGCAGACCAAGCCGTCACCGCATCGGTGGATGACGCGCTGCGCCTGGGCTGTTCGGCGATCGGGTTCACCATCTATCCCGGTTCCGACGCCATGTATGACCAGTACGAGGAAATCCGGGAGCTGGCTGCCGAAGCCAAGGCCGTCGGCCTCGCGGTGGTGGTGTGGTCCTATCCTCGTGGCGGCACGGTCACCAAGACCGGCGAGCTGGCGGTGGACGTGATTGCTTATGCTGCTCATATGGCAGCACTGCTGGGCGCCCACATTATCAAGGTCAAGCTGCCCTCCGCCGACCTTGAGAATGCCGAGGCCAAGAAGATCTACGAGAGCAAGAAGATCCCGATCTCGACCCTGCCGGAGCGGGTTGCTCATATTATGCAATCGTCGTTCAATGGCCGCCGAATCGTGGTGTTCTCGGGCGGCGCTGCCAAGGGTGAAGACAGCGTCTATGACGATGCCCGCGCCATTCGCGATGGCGGCGGCAACGGCTCGATCATTGGCCGCAACAGCTTCCAACGGCCACGGGAAGATGCCCTCAAGTTGCTGGATCGGTTGGTGCGGATCTATTTGGGTCAAGAATAAGACTTGCGAACCTGATGTAAGCCCCTGCCTTCTCACCGAAATCGTCACGATTCTGGTAAGGGGGCGGGGGGTGTTTCCTTCCGTCAAGGGGTTAAAAGGCCATGTCGCGCCCTTTGCGGGTGTGTGGGCAGAGCCCACGAAGTGGCCCCCTCCCAGACTATGCCCATGGGCCCTCCTTGGGCTTCCTCTCCCAAAGGCCCTCGGCCTTTGGAACCTGCGAGTTCAGAGACCGTTATGTCAAACGCGCCTGGGTGTCGGCTTTATTTGGTTACACCGCCTGATCTGGAGCCGGTGGCCTTCGCGCCCCTGCTGACTGCGGCGCTTGATGCGGGCGATGTCGCCTGTGTGCAGCTTCGGCTCAAACAGGCCGACCGCGAGACCACCGCCGACGCGGACCTCATCCGCCGGGCCTGCGATGTTCTACGCCCCATCGCCCAAGATCGGAACGTCGCCTTCGTCCTAAATGATCGCCCGGACCTCGCCGCCGAAACCGGCTGCGACGGCGTTCACATCGGCCAAAGAGACGCTTCCTATGCCGAAGCCCGCCGACAGGTCGGCGCGAATGGCATCGTCGGCGTAACCTGCCATGACAGCCGTCATCTGGCCATGGTTGCCGGCGAACAAGGCGCGGACTATGTAGCGTTCGGGGCTTTCTATCCCACCGACACCAAGGCCACCCCGTACCGGCCCTCACCCGAACTTCTGGAATGGTGGAGTGGGTTGATGGAGGTGCCGTGCGTTGCCATCGGAGGCATCACGGTTGAGAACTGCCGCCCACTGGTTCGGGCCGGGGCGGATTTCATCGCTGTGGTCACCGCCGTATGGTCTCACCCGGACGGCCCCGCCGCTGCCGTTCGTGCCTTTAACCAAGCCATTGCCGAGGAGAGCGCCAACCTCGGTTGATCACAGGGGAGAAAACCGCCGATGACGACTGAAACCCTGACCGCCGTCCTGCTGGAAGAGGTCGATGGTAAACCGAGAGCCTCGTTCAAATCGGTCAAGGTCGCCGATCTGCCCCCTTACGATGTTCTGGTTGATGTCGCCTATTCCACCGTCAACTACAAAGACGGATTGGCGCTGACCGGCAAAGGCAAGATCGCGCGCAAGCTGCCGATGGTGTGCGGCGTTGACTTGGCTGGCACCGTCGCCGAATCGCGCTCCCCGGCGTGGCAACCGGGGGATCGGGTTGTGGTCAACGGCTGGAATCTCTCTGAAACCGAGTGGGGCGGTTATATCCAGCAGCAACGGGTCAAACCCGAATGGCTGGTCCGGATTCCGGACTCCTTCACCCTGACCGAGGCCATGGCCATCGGCACCGCTGGCTATACCGCCATGCTGGCGGTGCTGGAGTTGGAACGGATGGGCGTGCTTCCCGATGATCGGGAGGTTCTGGTGACCGGAGCCGGCGGCGGCGTCGGCTCCATTGCGGTTGCGGTTCTGGCGAAGCTGGGCTATCGGGTCACCGCCTCCACGGGACGAGCCGATACCCACGACTATCTGAAAACCCTTGGCGCCACCGCGATTATCGACCGCACCAGCCTGTCGGAGAAAGGGCTGCCGTTGCAGCGTGAACGCTGGGCGGGTGCGATCGATTCGGTGGGAGGCACCACTCTTGCCAATGTCATCGCCCAAACCGCCCGTCACGGCGCGGTTGCGGCCTGCGGCTTGGCCGGCGGCGCCGACCTGCCCGGATCGGTGTTTCCGTTCATCCTGCGCGGGGTCTCGTTGATCGGCATCGATTCGGTGATGGCCCCCAAGGCCAAACGCGAACAAGCCTGGGCCCGCCTTGCTACCGACCTGGACCGGGATAAGCTGGGCGCCATGACCACCATTGCCCCTTTAAGCGCCGTCTTTGAGTTAGCCGATGCCATCGTCAGGGGGCAAATTAAGGGACGAACTGTGATTGATGTTCGGGCGGAGATGCCGGGATAAACGGTAGAGGACTTTTGGCCGCCCTACAGGCGCTCGGATGAGGCTTTTCGTGGGCCCTACCCACCCCCGCAAAGGGCCGGTCGGCCCTCTCCTTGCGGGTGTAGGGCGGAGCCCCACGAAGCGGGTGTAGGGCGGAGCCCCACGAAAACCAAGGAAACTCATCGTCCCTAACGGTGACGAATGTCGTCGTCGCCCGCTTCGTCCCAACTGCCATTGCCCTGGGGACGACCATTCGCATCCACGCTCATAAGAGCAACGCCAAACCGGGCGCTGGCATGATCCGGGGGACACCAAGCTTGCACCCTAGCTTCGTGCCAGCCTTCGTCCAGAACGAGATCGGTATAGGCGTAGCCATCGGAATCTAATTTCCGATGCTCGGAACGGGCCAGCAGCTCCACATCCAAAGAACAGTACGCGGCATCGGCCCCGGTGATTCGCCAGCCAACCCGTTTGAACAGGCCGTTCCCGACCACCACGTATCCTTTAGCGGCCAAGCCCTGCTCGGACCCAACGGCGGTGTGTCCGGTAAAACCCGATGGAGGCAAGGTGGGGCCGTGCTCCACTTTCCAACCGGGCCCTGGTTCGGATTTGGGAGGCGATGGCGGCGCAGCGACCCGATCAGCCTCCTCTGCCGGCTTATAGGCCACCCGCTTGTCCATGGCCAACGCCAACACCAGACACAACGAGCCCCCGGCGACAAACAGAAGAATGGCCACAACACGAGATATGGGCTTTTGCTGGGGAACTGCCGCTCTGGATGTTCGCGTCGGGACTGGAGCAGGGGCGTTCCTGCGCTGGATCTCACGTCGAATAAAGGATAGAGCGATGGCCGCCAACATTAATACAACCAGTGCCGTGAACATAGGCGCCATCCCTCCAGAAAGTATCAGGCATTCAAGAAAAAAGTCATCAAAAGCCGTTCGGCGCGCCGAACAAGCCGCCTGATTCTACGCGGGGTGATAACGAGGCGAAAGGGCTCTTAAGGCTATTGGTACCCTCGGGCCTTGATGAGTCACCATCAAGGCCCGAGGGTATCATACCGGCGAGCCCTGATACTGACGCATCGCCGGTATCGGGCCGCGACGGCGGCCCCGCGCGCCCATGCGCGCGAAGCCAAGGGCGCGGATGCGCCCGCCCGGCGTCTGAGGGCAGCCTTGATGAGTCACCATCAAGGCCCGACGAGTATGGCGCACAAAAAACGGCCTTTGACGGGAACCCGTCAAAGGCCGTTTGCCTGGAGCTGGAACGATTGGACTCGGCAGTCTTAGAAGCGATAGCCGATGCCGACGCCAACCAGCCACGGATCGAGATCGACGGTGGTCTTCAGAGCGCCGCCGGCCGCTTTCACGTCGGTGGAGATGAAGAGCTTCTTCACGTCGAGGTTCAACGACCAGTTGCCGGTCAGAGCGATATCGATACCGGCCTGAACCGCTGGGCCGAAGGCGTTGGAGTAGGTCATGGGTTGAGCCGCGCCGCCGCTCTGGCCGAACAGGAAGGTGTAGTTCACGCCAGCGCCGATATAGGGGCTGATCCGCTCTTTGGTGAAGAAGTGGTACTGAGCGGTGATGGTCGGCGGCAACAACCAGACATCGCCAAGATTGACGCTGCCGGGGTTGGCAGTGACATGGTGCTGGGTGACGCCAGCGATGGCTTCAACCGCGATGTTGTCCGTGATGAAATAGGACAGGTCCAGCTCGGGGATGTAATTGTTATCGACCTGGGTGCTGAGGCCGGTGTTGGCGCCACCCGCCGTCTTGATGGAGCTGCCGTCTTCGGGCAATACCCCGACCGCGCGCAGGCGCACCAGGAACTGACCGGCGGCTTTGGTCTTGAAACCATCACCGTCATCGGCCAGAGCGGGGCCAGCGAATGCAGAGGCCATCAAGCCAATAGCTGCCAGAGCGAGGCTAAAACGTTTCATGGGGAGAATCTCCTAAAGCTTAAGCGAAGCGTTTCGAGGGGCGAATTTCGAGGGTGAAGTTTGTCGTATCACCACGCTAAGGGACAAAGTTATCCCAAGGTTTCCGATGCCGTCCATAGTTTCGCCAAATTTCAGATGGGGATTGTGTTGATTCGGCAACATTTTCTGGTTAGTAAAAGGTTAATTCAGCATGAAAGGAATGTAGTAGCGACGCGGACGGCGGGGAGGTCAGGGCTTGGCCTGGGAGGGTGTCCCAGAGTAGGGTACTTTGGTGCCGTTGGGCGCGTTTCGGGGTGGCGGTTGTCCAGGGTTCCCGGTGTTCGCTCCTCCCATGATCTTACTAAACGTGGGTCGCTTTCCATGTCGTCTTGTGTTGCTTTGATTGTCGCGGCGGGTTCCGGCGAACGGTTCGGGGGCGAAAAACCCAAACAATACTTGTCGTTAGCAGGCAAACCGCTGTTGCGCCACACCATTGAGGCCTTTTTGGCGCATCCCGCCGTGACGGCGGTTCAGGTGGTGTATCAGCCATTACACCGGGACTATTACGACCAAGCCGTTGCCGGTTTGGGTCTCCCCGAGCCGGTTCCGGGAGGCGCTACGCGTCAGGATTCGGGCCGATTGGGGTTGGAGCGGTTGGCGGAATGGCCCGGCGGGCCGCCCAAGACCGTGTTGATCCATGACGCTGCCCGGCCTTTGGTGGATGCTGGGACTATTTCACGGGTGTTGGCCGCTTTGGATCACACACCTGCGGCGATCGCCGCCGTGCCGGTTTTCGATACCCTCAAGCGGGGCGAGGGGGGGCTGGCCATCGGAACCGTCGATCGTGCCGGTTTGTGGCAAGCTCAAACCCCCCAGGCGTTCCATTTTTCCACCATTCTCGAGGCGCATCGCCGCCTGGCCGGGGCTGGTCTCACCGACGACGCATCGGTGGCCGAGCGCGCTGGCCTGTCGGTGGCACTGGTGCCCGGCAGCCCGGATAATATCAAAGTGACCACACCCGATGATCTTGCGCGGGCCCATCGTTTGCTGGGGCCGACTCCGACCGATAGTCGCACCGGCCTAGGATTTGATGTTCATCGCTTTGCCGAAGGCGATCAGGTCACGCTGTGCGGCGTTTCCATCCCCCATCGTCACCGACTCGAGGGCCACTCGGATGCCGACGTGGCGCTTCATGCGTTGACCGATGCTATTCTGGGGGCCATTGGCGCCGGTGACATTGGTAGTCATTTTCCCCCCAGCGAACCCCGTTGGCGGGGGGCCGACAGCACCGTGTTTTTGCGCCATGCGGTCGAATTGGTGCGGGCTCGGGGCGGTGTCATTGGTCATGTTGATGTGACGTTGATCTGCGAGCGCCCCAAGATCGGGCCTCATCGGGCGGCGATGGTGGCGCGATTGGCCGACGTTCTGGGGATTGCCGAGGATCGTGTTTCGGTCAAGGCCACCACCACCGAGCGGTTGGGATTTACCGGGCGCGAAGAAGGGATCGCCGCCCAGGCGGTGGCGACGGTGGCGCTGCCAGGGTCGGTTTGGTAAGGCGGTCGAATGGGGAGGGGCGCTGTGGATGAGCTGATCCTGTTGGCAGAGCAGGTGGTGGTGGCTCAGACTCGGGCAGGGCGCCGGATCGTCACCGCCGAGTCCTGTACCGGCGGCCTGATCGCCGCCTGTCTGACCGCCGTTGCCGGGGCCTCGGTGGTGGTCGAACGCGGTTATGTCACCTATTCCAACCAGGCCAAGGAGCAGGATCTCGGAGTGCCGCCCGAAACTTTGGCGGCATACGGGGCGGTGAGTGCCGAGACCGCCGCCGCCATGGCCTTGGGGGCGCTGAATCGGTCACCTGCCGAACTGGCGGTGGCCGTGACCGGGATTGCTGGCCCTGGCGGTGGCTCCTTAGAAAAGCCGGCGGGCTTGGTTTATCTGGCCCTGGCCTGTCGCGATGGCGGAGCGCCGCAGGTGGAACGCCATCTGTTTGCCGGAGACCGCGCCGCCGTTCGGAGCGCCACGGTTCGGCGGGCGCTGGAGTTGTTGCTATTTGTTTCACCTGCCGCCCTTGACTTGGGGCCGTAACCCGTTATCACTGCCGACATCGACCGACAGGGGAGCATGTGACGGCGATGGCAAGGGCGTTCGTCTTTCCGGGACAGGGCAGTCAAGCGGTGGGAATGGGGCGCGAGCTGGCGGCGGTCTTCGCCGAAGCTCGTGATGTTTTCGCCGAAGTCGACGATGCTCTCAGTCAAAAATTGTCGGGGCTGATGTTCGAGGGCCCCGAGGACGAGTTGACGTTGACCGAGAACGCCCAACCGGCGTTGATGGCCGTCAGCGCCGCCGTTGTGGCCGTGTTGCGGCGTCAAGGCGGTTTGGATTTGGCCGGAACGGTCCAATATGTCGCGGGCCACTCGTTGGGTGAATATTCGGCGCTTCATGTCGCCGGGACTTTTTCCTTGGCGGATACGGCACGGCTTCTGAAGCTGCGGGGCCGTTCGATGCAGCGGGCGGTGCCGGTGGGGCAGGGCGCCATGGCAGCCTTGCTGGGGGCCGACCTTGAGGCGGCTCAGGCGATTGCCCAGGCCGCAACCGCAGAGTCCGGGCGGGTGTGTGCCGTTGCCAATGACAACGCGCCCGGACAGGTGGTGATCAGCGGCGATGTCGGAGCGGTCGATTTGGCGATTGCGATTGCAGCCAAGCGCGGCTTGAAACGCAGCATCAAGTTGCCGGTGAGCGCCCCCTTCCATTGTCCGTTAATGGCGCCAGCAGCAGAGGCCATGGCCGAGGCTTTGGCGGCGGTGTCTGTCCGCGCGCCGCAGGTTCCGTTGGTAGCAAACGTCACCGCCACAGCGGTGACCGATCCGGCGGAGATCAGCCGGTTGCTGGTCGAACAGGTTACAGGTTTGGTGCGGTGGCGCGAGAGCATGCTGTACCTGAAGGCCCAAGGGATCGATACCGTGGTCGAATTGGGCAGCGGCAAGGTGCTTTCGGGGCTAGTCAAGCGCATCGACAAGGAGCTGATCGGGATTTCGGTGCAGACTCCGGCGGAAATCGAAGCGTTCCTGAAGACCTGATAGGGTTTCTCGTCGTCCCTGTTGATTTGTTGAGGATGGAAGAGAGTGGCCATGTTTGACCTTGGCGGCAAGACGGCGCTGGTGACCGGCGCTTCGGGTGGTCTTGGGGCCGCGATTGCGCGCGCGCTGCACGCCCAAGGGGCGACGGTGGCGTTGTCCGGTACGCGAGTTGAGGCTCTGAACCAATTGGCGAGCGAGCTTGGCGGCGAACGGGTTCAGGTGGTGCCGGGTAATCTGGCCGACGCCGCCGCGACCGAGGCCCTGTTCAAGGCCGCCGAAACGGCGTTGGATGGGCGGGTTGACATCCTGGTCAACAACGCCGGCCTGACCCGCGATGGGTTGGCCATGCGGATGAAGGACGAGGATTGGCTTCTGGTGCTTGACGTCAACCTGACCGCTGGTTTCCGGCTGGCGCGGGCAGCCCTGAGGGGAATGATGAAGCGCCGTTGGGGCCGGATCATCGGTATTACGTCGGTGGTTGGCGTGACCGGCAATCCTGGTCAGGCCAATTATGCCGCGTCCAAGGCCGGCATGATCGGCATGTCCAAGGCGCTGGCTGCCGAAGTCGGTTCGCGGGGGATCACGGTCAACTGCGTTGCGCCTGGCTTTATCGTCACAGCCATGACCGATGCTCTCCCTGCGGATCAGAAAGAGCGACTCGTGGGGGCCATTCCGACGGGTCGAATCGGCGATCCCGCCGACATCGCCGCCGGGGTGGTGTTCCTGGCGAGTCCAGAAGCCGCCTACATCACCGGCCAAACCCTGCATATCAACGGCGGCATGGCCATGATCTAGGGGGTTGGGGGTTGGGGCCGGTATCCAAATTTGCGGGGGTACTGGTCATTCTCGGCGGCGTATGGTATTTGACGTGACTTTTCGGACGATCCGGGGGCGTCGAAAACTAGGCCGTCGTGGCGAAAGCCGCGTCGCTGCGGAACCGAAAACCGCCACTTTATCGATGGAACAGGAAAAGGTAACAGAAAATGAGTGACATTGCCGAGCGCGTGAAGAAGATCGTCGTCGAGCACCTCGGTGTCGAGGAGGCCAAGGTGGTCGAAAATGCCAGCTTCATCGACGATCTGGGCGCCGACAGCCTGGACACGGTCGAATTGGTGATGGCGTTTGAAGAAGAGTTCGGCTGTGAAATTCCAGACGACGCCGCCGAGAAGATTTTGACGGTCAAAGACGCCATCGATTTCATCAAGGCGCACGCGCCAGCCTGATTGGCGCTTTCGGGGAGATGCGGCTGGCGGGCACGGCTTGCGCCGGGCCCGGTCGCAGTGGGGATTCACGGAAAGAATGTCGGGATACGCCATGAGACGCGTCGTGGTAACCGGTCTCGGTCTGGTCACGCCTCTCGGAGTCGGGCACAAGCACAACTGGTCGCGGTTGATCAATGCCGAGTCAGGCATTGGCGCGATTCAGTCGTTCGATGTTTCCGATCTGTCGTCCAAGATCGCCGGTCAGGTGCCAAGGGGCGATAGCGCCTCGGGGCTTTTTAATCCTGACGACTATGTGCCGCATAAAGACCAGCGCAAGATGGATGATTTCATCATCTTTGCGCTGGGCGCCGCCCATGAGGCCATCAAGGATTCAGGCTGGGAGCCCAAGGACGAGGAGTCTCTGGAGCGAACCGGCGTGATGATTGGGTCTGGCATCGGTGGCCTGCCCGGAATCGCCGATGGCGCGGTTCTCCTGAAGGAGAAGGGGCCACGGCGGATGTCGCCCTTCTTTATTCCGGCGGCTTTGATCAATCTGGCCTCGGGCCATGTGTCGATCCAGTATGGCTTTAAGGGGCCGAATCACGCCGTAGTGACGGCCTGTTCGACAGGCGCCCATGCCATCGGTGACGCTGCCCGGCTGATTCAGTGGGAAGATGCCGACGTCATGATTGCGGGTGGTGCCGAGGCGGCGGTGAGTCGGCTTGGTATCGCTGGCTTTGCGGCGGCGCGGGCCTTGTCCACTGGCTTCAACGACACCCCCGAACGGGCTTCGCGGCCCTATGACAAAGACCGAGATGGTTTTGTCATGGGCGAGGGGGCCGGTGTGGTGGTGCTGGAAGAGTTGGAGCACGCCAAAAAGCGCGGCGCCCATATCTATGCCGAGGTGATCGGCTATGGCATGTCGGGCGATGCCTATCACATCACTTCGCCGCCGGCAGACGGTAACGGCGGTTTCCGGTCCATGCGGAACGCCCTTAAGCGGGCCGGGCTGGCCCCCGAGGATATCGACTACATCAACGCTCATGGCACTTCGACGCCGCTGGGCGACGAGATCGAACTGGGAGCGGTCAAGCGGCTGTTCGGTTCCGCCATCGAGACCGTGTCGATGTCTTCGACCAAATCGGCCATTGGCCATTTGCTGGGGGCTGCCGGGGCGGTGGAAGCGGTGTACTCCATCAAGGCGATCAATGAAGGCGTGGTGCCGCCAACCCTGAATCTCGACAACCCGTCCGAGGCTTGCCTTGGGGTGGACTTGGTGCCGAAAGCGGCTCGGGAACGTAAGGTGCGTGCGGCCTTGTCGAACTCGTTCGGCTTTGGCGGGACCAATGCTTCGCTGGTCTTCAAGGCGTTCTCGTGACGGTTGAAACGGCTTGTGATCGCCATCGGTGATGGTGCGGGGACAGGGCGATGCGGTTGGTCGTGTCCGCGTGTTTGTGGCTGATGGCGGGGGCCGTCGTCGGTTTGGTGGTGATGGCGGTCGTGGGGGGGGCTTGGCTGAGGCAGGAAGCGCGTCAGCCAGGGCCATTGACCGACGCCCGGACGGTGGTCATCGCCCATGGCGTCGGTTTGGTTCGGATCAGCCACCAATTGGAAGAGGCTGGAGTCATTCGCTGGTGGCCAGTGTTGGTCTCCAGCGGGTGGCTGATGCGGGTGCTGGGGGCCGGTGACGTTCGGGCCGGTGAGTATGCCTTTGTACCGGGAGCCAGTCCGTTGGAGGTGTTCGACCAGTTGCGGCGGGGCCGCACGGTGGTTCATCGTTTGACTGTGGCCGAGGGGTTGAGTGTGGCTCAGGTGGTCGCGATGGTGCGAGCCGAGCCGGCGCTTTCAGGCGAGGTCGCGGACATCCCCGAGGAAGGCAGCCTGTTGCCCGATACCTATCATTTTTCGTTGGGTGATAGCCGGTCGGCCCTGGTTCAGCGTATGCGCGGTGCCATGAGTGGTGCACTCGCCGAGCTGTGGCCGGGACGCGCGTCGGGGCTGCCACTGGAAACGCCGGCCCAGGCGGTGGTGCTGGCGTCCATCGTCGAAAAGGAAACTGGCCAAGCCCTCGAACGGCCCCGGATCGCTGGGGTGTTCTATAATCGCTTGGCTGCGGGCATGCGCCTGCAATCAGATCCCACGGTGATCTATGCGCTAACGCAGGGCAAGGCGGCGCTCGGTCGACCGTTGAGTCAGGCGGATTTGCATGTGGAATCCCCGTTTAATACCTATCAGGTGAGTGGGTTGCCACCTGGAGCGATTGGGAATCCTGGCCGCGCCGCGCTTCAGGCGGTGTTGGCTCCCGAGCGCCACGACTTTTTATATTTCGTCGCCGATGGCAATGGTGGACATGCCTTTGCCCGGACGCTCGCGGACCACAACCACAATGTGGCACATTGGCGCCAGCATGGGCATACCGTCGGCGGGCCGTGACAATCCTCGAGACATCAAGGCTGCCCTCAGACGCCGGGCGGGCGCATCCGCGCCCCCTAGAGTCCACACACTGGGGCTTCGCGTCCACGAGGACGCCGGGCCGCCGTCGCGGCCCGATACCGGCGATGTGTCAGTATCAGGGCTCGCCGGTGTCAAATGCTGGGAGGGCGCAGATGCGGAGCTATCTCGTTGGCGGTTATGTTCGCGATTGGCTTCTGAAACGTCCTTCGCGGGATCGGGATTGGGTGGTGGTTGGCGCCACCCCGGACGCGATGCTGGCCCTGGGGTTCCGCCAGGTTGGTCGCGAGTTCCCGGTGTTTTTGCACCCGGAAACCCGAGAGGAGCATGCCTTGGCCCGCGATGGTCAGGGAGGCTTTGGCTTTGGCATCACGCTTGAGCAAGACCTGCGGCATCGCGATTTCACGATCAACGCCATGGCGCTGGACGAAGACGGGGGCCTTGTCGATCCGGTCGGTGGTGCCGCAGACCTGGAAGCGGGCGTTATCCGGCATATTGGCGAAAGTCTGACGGCGGATCCGTTGCGCATCCTGCGGGCCGCTCGATGTGCGGCGCATTTTGGCTTTAGCGTCGCCTCCGAGACCTTGGCCGAGATGGGGCGGCTTGCCGCCGCAGGCGCCTTGTCTGAGGTTGCGCCCGAACGTGTTTGGGCGGAGCTTTTAAAGGCTTTGTCGGCGGAGAACCCCAGCCGATTCTTTTTGGTCTTGCGGGCCGCCGGGGCCTTGTCTGTGCTTTTTCCGGAAATCGACCGCCTGTTCGGGATTCCCCAACGCGCCGACGACCACCCCGAGATCGATACCGGGGTTCATGCAATGATGGTGCTGGAGTGTGCGGCCCGGCTTACCCCTGATCCTTCTATCCGCTTTGCCGCCTTGATCCATGACTTGGGCAAAGGCACGACGCCCGCAGAGAGCTGGCCTCGTCATTATGGGCATGAGGAGCGGGGGCCAGGCCAGGTTGAGGCCTTGGTGCGCCGCTATGCTGGGTCGAATCTGTTTATCGAGTTGGGGACAATGGCGGCCCGACTTCATGGTCGGTTGCATCGCGTATCCGAACTTCGACCGAGGACCATTCTGGATGTGCTTGAAGCGGCGGATGCTTTTCATCGCCCCGAACGATTGGAAGCCCTGCTGATCGTTGGCGAAGCCGATCGTCGAGGGCGTTTGGGGTATGGAAATATCCTGTATCCGCAAGCCGCCATGTGGCGCCGGGCCAGAGACGCAGCGGCTGCCGTCACGGCCCGCGATCTTCTTGCCGATGGCCAGGCTCCGGGACCGGAATTGGCTTCCAAGCTGTTTCAGAGACGGGTCGCGGCCATTTGGGCCGCGCTTTCTGATGATGGCCAGCGGCAGCGCGTGACGACGGGGGGCGCCGTGGCCTTTCCCGATCGGCTGCGGATCAGCGATGCTCTCGCGGATATCGAGCGCGAAGAGGGGGTAACTCTTCTGTTTGCGATTGAGTCCGGTAGCCGAGCTTGGGGTTTTCCTTCGCGCGATAGCGATTACGACGTTCGTTTCGTCTATGTCAGGCCGCTCGACTGGTATTTGTCGCTGTCCCGCCAGCGGGACGTGATCGAACGTCCGATTGTTGGCGATCTGGACATCAATGGTTGGGACATTCGAAAGGCTTTGGCCCTGCTGAATAAGGGGCATCCAGTGCTGCTGGAATGGCTTTGCTCGCCCATCGTCTATCTTGAGCGACCCGAGACGGCGTTGCTGCGGGCGTTTGCCGCACGAACCGACCATCGGCAGGCTGCCCTGTATCATTACGCCAGCTTGGTCCGGCGGTTCTGGCAAGAGCATATCAAGGATCGAGATCAGGTTGTGCTCAAGAAATATTTCTACGGTTTACGCCCGGCAGCGGCTTTATGCTGGTTGAGAACGCATCCTGTAGGCCGGGTGCCCATGGATTTACCGTCTTTACTGGCAGATATCGCGGTCAATTCGGCACTAAAAGCGGAAATTGATGATCTCCAATGTGCAAAGGCGGCAGCTTCGGAACTTGGAATGGGCGCTAGGCGTTCCGCCATCGATACCTTTATTGTCGGAGAACTGGATCTGATTACGAGCGTGCCGGGGAGTCCCTTTCAGGCTCATTCAAGCCTTCGTGCCGATGTCGACGACCTGTTTAGGGATATCGCCCGCCGGTTCTCCGCCGGAAGGAGGGGCTAACCGTGAGCGTTGCATAGGGGAGCGCCGCGCGGCCCCTGAAATCCCCATCTCGCGCTTTGTTCCCCGCTTGACTTTGCCCGTGTTCGAGGGTAAGTCTGGCTGCGGAAGCGTCGAGTACGGTTCCCTGCGGGTGTAGCTCAATGGTAGAGCAGAAGCTTCCCAAGCTTACGACGAGGGTTCGATTCCCTTCACCCGCTCCAATAAAATCAAGCTGTTAGCCAGCGACTCTCGAATAAGTCTGGATTTTTTGGCACGCTGGGGGAGGCCTATCCCTATTTGGCGACGGTGAGCCTTTCAAGGGTTTTTAACAGAGTGCATTGACATTGCGCAAACATGCTCATACATTACCGAAATGAGCAGATTAGTGACGATAGGTGAGGCGGCGGACGCCCTTGGAGTCTCGGTGCAGACGTTGCGCCGC
>Ga0302266_10000730_pt1 | contig 32643 bp, 15 predicted proteins | sample III_Bog_E1_2_FD_194559 | JGI IMG/M metagenome (GOLD analysis project Ga0302266, IMG submission 194559) | Peat permafrost microbial communities from Stordalen Mire near Abisko, Sweden - III_Bog_E1_2 | ecosystem: Environmental > Terrestrial > Soil > Wetlands > Peat | place: Sweden: Abisko...
GCGTCGGAGGTGGCCGAGGCCATCCGGCGAGTTCACTCCGGCCTGCGCGTCATCGATCCCGCGCTCGCCGCCGAGGCCTGGAACGCCGACGAAGGCCCGCTCTCCCAGCGTGAGCGCCAGGTTCTGCAACGCGCCGGAGACGGTCGCTCCTCCGCCGTAGACATGCCTTCTCAAAAACATCAGTCCTGCACGCTTCTGATCTTTACTGCCAATTTCTGCGAAGATGTCAATGTCGAATGTGTTCTTCAACTCCTACCGCACAAGCTAATATTGTGAAAGCGCGTTTCCTAGTCGATTCCTTCGCTCCTTTGTCATTGGAGTTTGCCTCACCAGCTCCTTGACGAACTGCCCGACGTGGTCCGACCTCCAATTATTACCTTGCACAACACGCCTGATCGGGAACGAGTTGTCCCTTGGTTGGGTTTTGTCAACACCGCATTTCTGCGGATTCGGTTAGCGTAGTATTCGGGCTGCCTTGCAGGGCGGTCCTTGCGCCATAATCAGTTTCTGGGATCGGTGCTAAACAACAGGAGCCCAAACATGTATTACAGCAAAGGCAACTACGAAGCATTTGCACGTCCGCGTAAGCCGGCGAATATTGAAGCAAAATCAGCTTACCTGGTGGGCGGCGGCTTGGCCTCACTGGCAGCTGCCGCTTTTCTCGTCCGCGATGGCCACATGGCCGGCGATCGCATCACGATTCTGGAGGCATCGACCATTGGAGGTGGCGCGCTCGACGGTGCCGGGAATGCAGAGACCGGCTGGCTGATCCGCGGCGGCCGCGAGATGGAGGATCATTTCGAGTGTCTCTGGGATCTCTATCGATCGATTCCGTCGCTTGAGATTGAAGGCGCCTCCGTGCTCGACGAGTTTTACTGGCTCAATAAAGACGATCCAAACCATACGCTGCAGCGAGCCACAATCGACCAAGGTGAGGATGCCAAGACCGGCATGGACTTCACGCTTACATCAAAAGCGCGAAGGGAGATCATCGATCTCGTTCTTGCGTTGCCCGAGCAGCTATACGATAAGCGGATCAATGAAGTTTTCGGCAAAGATTTCTTTGACTCGAACTTCTGGCTCTACTGGCGAACGATGTTTGCCTTCGAGGAGTGGCACAGCGCGCTGGAGATGAAGCTCTATGTTCAGCGCTTCATTCACCACATTAGTGGTATGCCAGACTTCAGTACTTTGAAGTTCACCAAGTACAACCAGTACGAATCCCTGGTTATGCCGCTGATCACATGGCTTCGTCAGAAGGGCGTCAAGGTGCTGTTCGACACCCAGGTGATGAATGTCGTCTTCGATATTGCATCCGATCACAAGGTCGCACGCCGGATCGAATGGATTCAGAACCGACAACAGGGCGGGGTTGATCTTACCGAAGACGATCTGGTCTTCGTAACGAATGGCTCGCTGGTGGAGAACTCCCAGTGGGGTGACCATCATACGCCTGCGAAATTTGACCCGATCGTTCATGATGGCGGTAGCTGGCATCTCTGGCGAAATATCGCAGCCCAGGACCCCTCTTTTGGAAGGCCCGACAAGTTCTGTACCAGGCCGGAAGAGTCACAGTGGGCCTCTGCCTCGATCACGACGCTTGACCCACGGATACCCGCGTACATTGAGAAGATCGCGAAACGGCCAACCAGGACCGGCAAGGTCGTGACAGGCGGCATCGTAAGTGTGCGCGATTCCTCATGGCTTCTAAGCTGGACTGTTAGCCGTCAGCCCCACTTCAAAAAGCAATCCCCGGACCAGACCATCGTATGGTTCTATGCGCTGTTTACTGACCGGCCTGGAGACTATGTCAAAAAGCCAATGCGAGACTGCACAGGCGAGGAGATCACAAAGGAGTGGCTCTACCATCTCGGCGTGCCTCTTCATGAAATCGACCAGTTGGCCGCCGAAGGAGCCATCACGCGTCCTTGCATGATGCCTTTCATCACTGCCTTCTTCCTGACGCGCAACGGAACCGACCGGCCAAAGGTCGTGCCCAATGGAGTGAAGAACTTCGCCTTCATCGGCCAGTTCGCAGAATCGACGCGAGATTGCATTTTTACAACGGAATACTCTGTCCGGACCGGAATGGAAGCGGTGTATCAGCTCCTCAACATCGAGCGTGGGGTTCCTGAGGTATTCGGTTCCATCTATGATGTCCGCGAACTTATTAAGTCGACGGTATTCCTGCGCGACCGTGAGAAGTTCCCCGTGCCATTATTTGCCAAACGCTGGGTAGAGAAGACTATCATCGGCAGGATGCTGGAGGGGTATGGACTTATCTGAAGCATTTCATGGGGTTATATAGCTTCGGTGTATACCTCACAAAAGGATTGCTGTCGTAGGCGAGATTTTTCGCCAATTCTATCCGCGTCAAAGCGAGGACCCAAGATCGGCCCCCGAAAATGCCGATGTCGCCAGGAGTGATTTTCGATTGATGCAGAATCCGCCAATGAGTGAACCATGCGGCGAGCGCGTATCTGCCACTGGTGGTCGCATCGCCTGCAATGTAGCCTTTTGACCGAGTTCACCAGGCTCGCCGCATCGAACATTACGAAATAGCGTTTTGAGGGATGCTTCCTCTATCCGGTCTCAACTCGGTACCCCATTCCGCTTCGCATCACACAGCACCACTGAGTAACGGCTACCAGAGACTCAACTGAACGGCGAGGAGGTCTACTCTTCGCCCAGGAATCGCTTGCGGACCGTGTCGAGGATATTCTTGGCGAGTTGCACACTGTTTGCGACGGCTGCCTTGGCGAGCGTCCCGAGATATCTTCTTCCCGCGCGAGACGAACGGCAGCAATGATGGAAGCGGCGATGACGAGCGTAGGCGCGTAACGATGGCGCGGAACCGGGGAAGCCGGTGGGACGGGCGCCTGGAAGGGTCCAAGGAAGAATTGGGCGGCAAGATACTGGCGGACGTCGCTGCAGGAAGAACATTTCACGACCTCGTTGGATCTGAAGCGCACAATGGGCACACATGGCGTTAAAGCACGGCCGAGCGTCAGTCGGCGACATGCTCCACAGACGACGAGCCAATGCAAGTATGGCGGCACGTTGTTCTGCCCAAGGTCACACTCGTCTAGTTGTTGAAGGAACGTGGACTCGCCATCGACGCCGCAAGCAAGCAGGCAACGGCCGAGCAGAATGCGATCCCTACTGCGTAACCGGGTGCTCTTCCTTAGCGTGTGCCAAGACAAACGCTCTAACCACCTTTTCGGCCTCTAACCGGTCTAGAGGGTGGAAGGCCAGATCAGGGATTACCTCATAGCCACCTTTCGGCGATAGCATCACCACCGCGAAGCGATTACGTGGGAACACAGGCTCCAAGAGCCTCACCAACTCCCAAGCTACCCCTGAAGTCTTCGTCCTGGCCACCCTGTCCTGCATGTCAAACGCTTTCTAGAGTGACCAAGCAAGCCAACCCCGCACCACAAACCCATTGTAAAGGCGCGGTCGATTCGCGAGGAGAAATCAAATTGAGCATTGATACCGCACGACGGGTACTGGAAGCGATCAAGAAGTACCGTGCCGCCAGCGATGCGGACTCAGGGGACGAAGAAAACGCCGCCGCCAATGAATTGGCCGACGCCGCCGACGCTCACTTGGTGGACGAGTCCAGCAGGGATGTTGCGCTGGCAGAGCTCGTCGACGAGTACCAGTCGGAACCTGAGACCGAGACATAGGCTGCAGGAGCACTAAAATGCTAGGTACGAATGGAGATTAGTTATGGAAGGGCTCGACAAAACAGACCCCGCGTTGATCGAAATGCTTAGATATATGGATCATCGGCGGGTGGAAGAGTATGCCTACGGCCGCTGTACGGTCTTCGCGCTAGCCCTACACAACCTGTATCGATACCAAATCGAATTGCTCTGGGGCCAGCCAAAGAATTTGGGGTCGGCTACAATGCCAGCCATTCACAGCGGACTGCAGCATGCCTTCTGTATTCGGAAGGACGGTTCACTGGTCGATGCACGAGGCTCAGTTGATCGCGAGCAAATCATCACCGAATACGGCGAAGGGCAGGAGCCAAGGTGGCAACGAGTTTCCAAGGCAGAGCTACTCTCGCTTGCCAATCAAGGAAATGCCAGCCGTCCAGATAATGGGGAACTGTTTATTCTGAGATGCTACATTCTGCAAAATCAGGATGTGTACAAGATAGGGACTCGATCTATCGAACCGCTCCGTGACGTGAGAGATCAGTTTGATGTTAAGTCTATCTCCACCCGGATCAACGACCATAACCAGAAGATTATTCTCGCGCAGTCCGAAGCCATACGGGCGGCGGTTACAGGAGAGCCCTTTGAACGCTAAGGCTCACACCCGTACTGAAACGAAGCTCTTAGCGGCCCGCAATGAGTTGGATTTTGTGCGAACGCTTGCCCCAAATGCACTAATGCCGGTCCCCTTCCCGCCAAAAGATCGCGGGATCATGCTTTCGTCGATAGGTGCCATGACGGTCGGGATCATCCGATTTTTCCCGTCCCTGATTGGGCGAGCCAACCTGGAGATCATTGTCGGAGGTGCCGCAGAGCCAGAAATGAGTTCGGTGGCCTACGGAGTAAACGTCATGCGCCACTGGCTGCAGACGGATGAGATAACGTTCCAACTCTGCGGCCTCGGGATAGACAGAGCGTGCGAGCACGTGAGCGGCGACCCGATGATCCTAGACGCGCTGGCCAACACCAACGTCGAAATAGGCATGCTGGCGCATCTGATGTGGAGGCGCCGCGCCGAGCATATCCCTCTTCCTGACTTGATCACGGTATTGCACCCCGGTATCGAATACAGCCGCGAGTGCTGGCTGAAAGACGAGGGGCTGCGAGATGCCGCAAAAAGCGGTGTGCCGGTACTGCTTTCCGCATTTGCAGAACGTGAGATGCGCATCGATCGGATGGCATTTGAGGCCTACGGGTATAAGCTATCCGAGCCATTCCAGCACCGGGGCGCTCCAATCGGCATGCAACCGGACGAGAGGGGAAAATCTGCTGACTCAAATCCTCGATACGGTGCCTGGTTGTATGCCATAACTGGCGTAGACACCAAGCGCTGGCGCCAGCCGTACCAGAAGCTACTCGGGAAGGCTCTCGCGAAAAGTAATGAGGTTTTGCCTTTTGACGGCCACCAGAAGGAGATGGTCTTAGGGTTGCTAAACGCGGGTCACCGCGGGGGCAACGCCTACGCGCGCATGGAGGACGGAGCCAGACTTCAGAAAACCTCTCGCGGAAACAACCACCCGCTGTTCTTCTGCCGTTTCCAGATGCAGACTGTGATGCTTGGCCGACCCGACCTAAACGATTACTACTCGGGGCAATTGCTGCGTTATGGCGCTCCACTAGGGCTTGAGTTTGTCATGCCTTATCTGGCCACCAACCCCGATGCCATCGAGGCGCGCGATGAGGAAGGTAGGACGGTGGTGTTCCATGCCATCGAGCCCGGCGATGCCGATGGGTTCGCCAATACCGATTTACTGACGCAACTGGTCGATGAGGCGAACTTGACCGTGGTGGATGACCAGGCACTCACTCCCCTCCATGTCGCGATCCAACGGCACAACTTACGGGCGGAAAAGCTCTTGCTGAATGCCGGTGCCCCGATGGTGTCCCCACCGGGCGCAAGGGAAATGGTGGAGTTTCTGGTCGACCAACGGGCTTGGCCGCAGCTGCAGCGCTTTGTGGCTCAGTATCCGGCCGAGGCAGAGCGGGCGGCGGCAAACCCGGTCCTCGTTCCACTCATGCTGAACGCAGGGGCACCAGGGCGCTTAGTAAAGCGCTTCCGTGCGTTTGAGCGTGTGGGAGCCCCTGTGCGATCGACCGGCAGCGAGGCAGTCAAGCACGAGCCGCAAGGCGATGGCTTTGCGATCAGTGCCGAATCCGCGGTCAATCTAATGCTGGCTGGCCACTGCCTGCTGAGGTGGACCGGTTCGCTGAACCTGCGGGAACGCACCGGCACTGCGGAGGTCGGACTCGCCGCCGAGTTGGGCGATGCTGAGTTGCACCGCGCCATCCGTGATGCAGAGGAGACGGGGGGAAAAGCTGCACGGGGCTGTGATTACTCTTTACGGAGCGATGGTGCGGTTGATCGTAAATCTGTTGGTTCCAGACAGCGGAGACGAGTCCTTGCTGGCGGGCGCGCAGAAATATATTCGGCAAATGGAGCGGGCTACTGCCGAAGACGGCTTTGTGGCGGACAATGCGTTCCGGGAAAGGGCTCTCAGGCTCCACAAAGAAAGGCACGAGTTTCGGTATATGGCAGGTGTCGGGACGAACCCTGATTCGGTCGCACCTGGAAAGAAGAAAGCGGCCACTGCGAAAGCGAAGCGGAGCTAACAGTAGTCCCTGTAACGGGTCGCGCGATTGTGTAATCAGAGGACACAGTCGCACCCACTGTCTCACTCACCCAACGCCCATGGAGATTGAGACTTATCTACGCATCACGGGGGGCAAGCTATTTATAATCTGCTATTTAGCAATACTTTGCTAAGCGGGGCGCGATTCTAGCGGAAAATAGCCCACCACCTTGGAAACTCAGCACGTATACAGTGTCTTGCGTTACAGTGTTTACCGATACAGTGAATAGTGTTACAGTGAATGACGTATGAAAAATCCATTTAGCTACGGAAATGAGCTCGGAGCGGGTCAGCTCCTGGATCGTAAAAGCGAATTAGCGCAGGTCGAACGAACGATACGCGACGGCAGAAAACTGTTTATGATCGGGCCTCGCCGCTTCGGTAAGACTTCCATCCTCAAAGCGGCGGAAGAACGGCTCAGGTCCGAAAATGCCATCGTGCTGCGGTTTGACGCTACCGCATCCCCTACGCTCGAGCTCTTAGTGTCCCGTATTGTGAGCCAGGCTGCGAAAGCCCTTAGCGGGGAGGCAAAATGGGTGGGGGAACAACTTGCCAACTTCTTTTCGATGGTCCGTCCCGACGTGAAGTTCAAGCCCGCTGATGGCGAATGGAGTGTCCAGTTTGGAATCGAGCGGGAGAAACGTGAAAATCCGATGTTCTTCGTGGACGCACTCAATGGCCTTGAGAAGCTGGCAGCAACCCAGCCGGCGGACCGCCCCGTGGGACTCATCATTGATGAGTTTCAGCGGGTGATTGAGTTAGGTGGCGAAACAATCGAGTTTCAGATCCGCGCAGCAATCCAACAGCACTCACGAGTCGGTTATGTTTTTGCAGGTTCAAAAACTCGTATGCTGCGCGAGATGGTAAGCGATCACTCTCGACCGTTCTACAACCTCGGCGATATCACAAATATAGGCCCAGTTCCCAGGGCGGATTTTTATGCTTTCCTCACTGAAAAGTTTTCCGACGCGGGATATGCTGCGGGCAATGCTGTAGTGTCCCGCATGCTCGATCTTGCGCAAGACGTCCCCTACAATGTGCAGGCGCTCGCTTCCCATTGCTGGTACCGGTTGATCGACGAGGCAGCCAGTGGTGAGGACGGTTTTACCCCTGAGTTTGTAGATGAGACTCTAGCCCTGGTTGTGCGGCAGCAAGACCCAACACACGAGGGTATGTGGGGACAACTGACCGCGATCCAACAGCGCACTCTCATGTCTGTGGTTGCAAGAGACGGCAAGGGTCTCACTTCCGCGAGAGTATTGGCGGAGGTGGGTCGTGGTGCAAGCACGATACAAGATGCTCTGCAATCCATGGTTAATTCTGAAATTCTGCGAGAGGAAAGATCTGGACGGCAGGTTCAGTATGTTTTTGAGAATCCGTTCTTTTACCACTGGGTTCGCCTTACAGCAATGCAATAATGGGCAACCCGTTGTTGGGTCACCGGGGGGGATAGGGCCTAACGCAAGGAGTTGGGACTTGAACGGGAGTTTGCTAAGTCCCGGCCTCGCCCAATGGTAAAGACAGAGAAACGCCCAGGGCCGACATAAAGGCTCAGAGGATTCAAGGACAGCCCGGAGCGATTCCGGGCATTTTTGCGCTTACAAGGAGTTTCACCCATGATCCCAACACAAGAACGCCCCGGCCAGTACTGGATGTCAGGGGACCGCGCAGAGCTGTGGTTTAGCGAGTCGGGGCCAGAGGCTCCGAAGACTATCGCGTGTCTGACACCTCACGGCGGTCAAGCAATCACCAAAGTGGACGAACTGGAGTTACTCGGCGCGGGTCTGTTTGGCGAAGGGCGGCCGTGCCTGGGTGGATCTGCCAAATGGACAGGAGACTGCTACCGTTATGGCGTTTACTTGGGACACAAGGCATACTCCGGTCCCGCAATCGTCATCCTTCAACATTCGGGCGGAGGCATGGTCGGGCTCCAACTCGACTCAACAACGAGCGCGGAGACGTGGAAGCACCTCGCGGCCACGCTCAGTCCCGAAATGCTCTGGAACGCCTGCCATGAATTGTTTGAGTTTCACCAGCAGGCTCTCGACGGGCAGAAACGCAGCATCTTCGCCGCGTTCATCGAAGGACGGCTGAAGAAGTCGAGAAAGCGGAAGGGCGTCATCTCCGTGACCATGGAGGCGGCCGCTTGAACGACTACGGGATTTTCGGGTGTGTTGTTCTCCTTCTCCTCGTGCCGGCTGCGGCTTGCCTGAACGAATACTACGTTCGACGTCACACCGACCCGGGGGGCAGCGATGGAATCATCCAGTACCGCCTACCATGTGACCCTGACCCGCAATGTCGCCAGGATTATGCGCGAGGGGTTGCACCCGCGGCGCGGGCCGCGATCCAGAAGGCTGGGAGAGTCGCATAGGGCTGTCTACCTATTCAAAGGACGAGAGGACGCCGCAGACGGCCTCGTGAATTGGTTAGGCGACGAACTGCCGGAAGATGAGCCAGTTGCTCTCATAATGGTCAGTCTTCCGACAGGAGCCTGCATCCTCGCTACGACGGCCGACTATGAACTTGTTGTCGCGGACCATATTCCACCTGAAAACCTCTCCGTTATTGAACTCGACTGGTGAAGTTTCTAGAATCTTGGAAAGTGGCGGTGGTATATTTGTACGTGCAGCGTTGGGAATGTCTTCGCCGGGTCCGCACGGGATTTGGGTCTCAGCGCCAAAAGATTGCCCCTTGGGGCATCACAGGAGTCGCAAACAATGATCTCTCGGAAGCGCGCAGCCGTAACATTCGCCATTGCCTTCATCGCAGCAACGTTGATTTCAGTGTCCGCAGCATCGGGCTTTCCGCATTTCGGAGGGAAAAAACAGCAGAATGATCCAATCTCTGTGCGTAAGCTCACCGCCAGTCAGAACGCCCTGATTGATCGGGCCATTGTGCGTGAGCACGCAATTGTTGCGGCGGTCAAAGACCGGGCGCCCCTCGTCGAAACGTACATCCAAAATATGCGACCCGACCCGGTTCTGACGCAGTATCCAGCATCCGATCGCTACTTCCTTGACCGTGTGCAATTTAGCAAGGTTATCGCCGATCAGGAGTACCAGGTCAACCCCGCGACCGCCCACAACAAGGGAAAGCGTAGCGCTATTTCGGTACTGAAGAATCCATTGTCGTATTTTGCGGCACTGCGTGGCGACGTCCAGATGACGTATCAGGACAGCGGCTTCGTGCAGATGGTGCTGGTTGACTCGATCAATTTCGACCGCGACCATTACACATTCAGCTTCGTGAGGAACCAATTTCTCGGTAGCGTTGCAACGTCCGTCTTCGACGTATCGCCCGCCGCGGGCAAGGGCGGCAAAGGCCACTTCTTTGGCCGGATATGGGTGGAGACGCGCGGCGCGAATATCGTCCGGTTCAACGGCAGCTTTACCGGCACCATGCAAGAGCATCGGGAATATTATCATTTCGATTCCTGGCGCTCGAACGTACAGCCGGACCTGTGGTTGCCTACTTCGTTTTATGTCGAGGAGAGCGACCCGAACAGCGGGACGCGCACACTCCGATTCAAAGCCGCTAGCCACATTTGGGGTTACCAGTTGAAGGTCTGGCCACCAGAGCTGGATTCGAGCGCAACGTCACTTTCCGTTATCGGAGCAATGGACGTAGCCGACACTCCAGATGTCAGCCCTCTCGAAGCGCAGCGCGAATGGGTGCAGCAGGCCGAGGATAACGCCGTCGAACGGCTCTTTGAGGCTGGAGTAATTGACGCGCCTAGCGAGTTCGATAAGACTCTCGAGGCGCTGGCAAATAACATTCTCGTATATAACAACATCACTCTTGCGCGGCCCATCCGCGTCCGCACGATGCTCACCGAACCACTTGAATCGTCGGCAATCGGGAACACGATTCTTCTCTCCAAGAGCCTGATCGATTCCACCGCCGTCGTTACTCAAGACGGTTTGCAGCAGGCCGGCAATCTCAATGCCCTCCTCGCTTTCCAATTGGCTCATATCGTTCTCGGCCACCGGCTGGACACTAAGTTTGCGTTCAGCGACACGCTCATTTTTCCGACTATCACCGTTTTCAATCGCATTTCGATGCACCATTCGGATGCGGACAACGCCGAGGCGGCCAAGAAGGCTGTTCAGCTCTTGGAACCAAAGGAACTCGTCGACGGCCAGCAGTATTTTGGCCTGTATCTCAAGCAACTGCAATGGCAGTCCAAAGCGTTGCTATCCCTTAACGCGCCGATGCTCGGTGACGCTTTGGTCAAGAGCGACATCAACCCGACGTTTTGGATGGCACCGCTGATCGCGAAGGCCCCCAAGCTGGACGCAAAGGACGTCAAGCAGCAAGCGGCGATGCCACTCGATAGTTTTCTCCGTTTCGATCCGTGGACCGACGAAGTTGCAATCATGCACTCCTCCTTTGAGCCCATTCTCGGCGCACCAGACAAGATGCCGCTAGAAGTGGCGCCGATATTCCTAAAGTTGAGCTACTTCGAGCCGAAGCCCGGTGACGTAGTCACCCGTGTGATTTCAGTGGTACAGTCGGCCGCTGCGCCCACCGACAGTGAGCCGAACCCCGCCGCAACAGACAAACGAGGTTTCAAATGAACGCCGGCGCACCCGTCACCCTATCTGAAGAGCTGGACCTCAGTGGAAGAAAATATACCGTGATCGCAAGCATGGCCGTGCTAATGGGACCGCTCCTCCTGTTTTGGGGAGGCGCTATCGCATTAGTCGTCAATATCCTGCACAGGCATCCGGCCTTATTGGGGCTCAAATGACCCGGTACAGCATTAATGGCACTGAATTTCCATCCAGCAGCCCGCTGTTCCAAGCGGCTTTGGAATCGGCCTATAAGAACCGCATTCGCCCGATATGCCTATGCGTGGAGCCAGGCCTGCCGATGTACATCGCCCACCTCGAAAGATCCTTCGTAGTCAAACGGATGCCGGACACCGGTGCCAGCCATGGTCCTGGCTGCGAGTCCTATGAAGCGCCTCCTGGGCTGTCCGGACGTGGAGAGGTCGATGGTCACGCCATCGAAAACAACGACGAGGGAACAGTCAATCTCAAATTGGCCTTCTCTCTCCGCCATAACAATCCGGCCGAAATGGAGAACGAATCGACACAGAAGACTGCCGCCAAGACTTCCGGCACGCGCCTTACGTTGCGCGGTCTTCTCCACTACCTCTGGGACGAATCGAAGCTCTCTCATTGGACCGCCGAGCAAAAGGGAAAACGCTCATGGTTCGCCGTGCGTAATGCGCTCGTCGAAGCGGTTGAATCGAAGGAAACCAAGAGCGCGGCTCTGAAAGAAATTCTTTACATCCCCGAAGTGTTTGATGAAGAAAGGCGCAATGACATTGCCAGTCGACGCATTCGCTCACTCTCCTCGATTATGGGACCTGGCAAGAGCGGCAAGAAGCTAATGCTGGTGGTGGGGGAAATGGATCGAATAGCCCCGGCCACGTTTGGATTCGCACTCAAAATCAAGAACCTTCCAGATTTTCCGTTTGTGATGGATGCCGATCTCAACAAAAACTTCGAGAAGGTTTTTCAGATCTCCAAAAACCTATGGGAATACACGCCGGACTCTCACCTGATGGTTATCGCCACTTTTGTGTTAGATGACGCGGGCATACCCACGGTCGAAGAGATGTGCGTGATGTTGACGAGTCCTGAGTGGTTGCCGGTGGATAACAAGCTGGAGCAGCAGCTCATCGCGGAGCTTGTTAAGCAGAAGCGCAGTTTTCAGAAGCAACTCCGCTACAACCTCTCTCCCGACAAGCCTGTAGCAACGGCTGTCTTGACCGACTGCTACAACGCGCCGCTGGCCATGTACATTGACGTCGACGACCTCGTCGGTCGGTGGGCATCGACGGTTGCAATCAATGAAGTCGTCAGGAGCAACAGTATTCAGACCTGGATGTGGGTGCCGCGCGACGGCCTTTCGCCGGACTTGCCGGCGAAGATGGGTACGGAAGCAAAGGCGATTCAGCAAGTCGATGAGCCTCTACTAATAGTTGAGGAAGATGCCACACCGACACATGCGAGTGATTCGGCAGCGATCTTGGAGCCGTCCACTGTCAAGGCTGCGCCGCAAGGTGACAGCGCTGACGAACTCAGTACCAGGGGAGAATCGGCGATTTCATCGGCCTTTCAGCCTAAGACGGCCACGAACTTGACCGTTATGACACCTCGCACGCCTGCCTTGGCGGAAGTCACCCCAATAAGTCAGCCGAAAGTTGATCTGACCGGGTTCCCGTTTCTGCCAGGCCAGGGACTTCATGGGCCTCTCGCGCCTGTCGAGCATATTGACTCTGTCGAGCCTAACCAATAAGTGCCTCCTCAGAGTAAGCCTCTACCCCTGTTGGTCGGCCACGACGGGTCCCCCGAGTCTCCGCTCGATGAGGACACGCCCTGCGGAATGCTTGTGGTTAGGGGTAAGCCTCATTCGCGCGACGGCATTGTGGCGCAACGCTGCTTGTGCGGATGCAGCCAGCGCGCCTGTGGGTTGGAAAGTGACGTCGACGTTCGGTTCCTGAATGATTCGTCAAACTTCGAGAGTGGCGAATGTGTATTCCGCGGACCGCTATTCTGGCCGCCGTATGCCGAGGTTGTCGAGGCAGCGCGCTCACGGGGGATCACGGACACGGCTAAATACAGGGAAGCATTTGCGCGCGGGTATCTACCGAGATGCAGCCCCTTTGATCCATCCGAATACAAGGAGTGGATCTCTTGGGCGGACTTTACAGGCATTCCGAATTATCATTCGGACGCGGAACTCTACAACGGCCTCATAGCTCTTGATTTGAATGAGCTCGCCCTGCTGCCGACCCCGGAACTGCGCAGGTTTCTGCTGTCTTGCGCATATTGGGCTTCGATTCGCGCCAAAGCGGCCGAGATGGGGATTGCGGAGACCGACATCCCCGCCAACATCGGTCGCATCGCAGATGCGCTTTCCTGCGGCTCCCATAAGGAGTCTGGTCCGCGAATGCCAACACCTGCGGACATGGGAGGCGCGTCCGTCACGTCGCCGGCGGCTCCCATTCCGCAGAGTCTCACTCTCGCCGATAGAGCGAAGGTGCTTGTCAACACTGTGACGAAGTGGCTGCCAAACAGCCTTGAGCTTCAGCAAGAGATCATCACTGGCTTTTATTGCAATGCTTGGGAACTCTTAGATCGCCAGGATGCGGCCGCGGGCAACGGTTTTGAGTGTGTCCGGACCGCCATCTTGGACAAGCTCGTCGACGTAAAGCCCCAGCTCGTCATCGAGTTTCTACGCCAGTACGACGGCGCGGCCGCCTTCCACATCAACGGCAGAAATTGGATGCAGGCGTACTCACTTTGGTATTCGGAGGACCATCGACGCTTTATCAATTGGTCTTCTGCTGGCCTCGGAAAGACACGCACCGTTCCTGCAATCGTCGCAAAGTATGACATCCGGTTTACCGTGATCTTTTCGCCAAAGAAAATCACCAACAACAAGAACCCACAGTTGTCATTCGAACTGCTGACTGAAGATCAGGCTGCGGTCATTCACTATTCGGACTATGGCGTGCCCACCTTCCTTGCGCCCGGAAAGCATCACTATTTTGTGTGCAACAGCGAGAAATTGCAGCAGGGGCCAAAGACACGCCGGATGGTCGATGCACTCATCGCTCACCATCCAGGGTTTGTAGTTTTCGACGAAGGCCACCTCCTCGTCTCATGCAACCTGATTGATCCGGAACTTGGAGAGAAGGTCAGTGACACGAAGTACAAGCCCAGGATGGAAGGGCTGCGCTACCTACTTGATGAACTTGGCCCCGAGCCTCGCATTGTTGTGTTGACAGGAACGCCGGTCCGCGTAGACGCGCGCGAAGGCCAAGCCCTTTTCGAATTGATCGGTGTGGAGGTAGGTGAGTTCGACAAGGATTTGAGCGAATTGAACGCGCTCCGGCTCCGCGGCGAACTGCAGCAGAATGGATTCCAATTCCTTAATTACGGCCTCCCAGAGTTACGGCGGTTCATTTATCCATTCAAGGTTCCCGTGGAGATCGCCGCTAAACTCAATGCTCCGGAGATGTCCACGCTCGAAAAAGAAGTCGTTCGCATGGACTATGCACTTCAGAATATCTACAGTCTCTGCGGTAAGGTCGTAATCAATACCGAAAGGATGCCCCTTGCGCCAGATGAGGCGACTCCCGTCGATAATCGGGATTCTATATACGATCTCGCAGAGTTGATCGAGCTTGAAACGGACAAAGCTGCCAAAGCAGAGGTGGCCCGCCAAACCCGGCCCGCCAAAACTGCCACGCCAAACAAAGCCGCAGGTGATTCCTTCGCTGATTTCTCCGCTCTGGACCGCCAGCGATTCCCTGTCGTCAAACTGAATTACGAGCCGTTGGACGAGTCTGTGAATCCGATCTTTTTCACCTACTTTGTGGATGGCCCCTCGGCAGTGATTGCGGCTTTTCTCAAGAGCAGAAATATCCAACACCTGCGCTGTACGGGCGATAGCGATGATGAAGAACTAGGCAAGTACCTCGCACAGAAGGACTCGAGCCTGATTGCCAGTTCAAGTTGGTCTGTGGGTGTTGACGGGTCGCAGAAGGTCTCAAACGCGCTAGTGACCCTCGGAATCCCATGGCATGACTCAGGCCACCGACAGACAGTCGCGCGAATCCACAGGCAGGGTGCCGAGACACCAGACGGCACCCCCACTACGGTGATTCACGAGATTATTCCCGTCGCAGTCAACGTGAACTATGACGTCAAGCGGCTCAACAAAGTCTATGCTCGCCGAACATTTACCGAGATTCTAAGCCTCGGAGAGGTTAGCGACGCAGGACCTAAGTCAAAACGCAAGACCTCAACGAAGGCAGAGATAGCCGCCGAACTTAAGGCTGCGATCAGCGGCTTATTAGGCGAACAGATTTCTATGTCCCTCACTAATCAAGAAGAAGAGTTGGCCACACTATGATCCTGTACGACGCATCAATACCATTTGTAGAGCACTTTGGGATGTATCAGGTGCCCGACACGTTGGCCGACGCGGTTGAGCAATACAGAATTGATTCGCTCCGAAGTGCGATGGAGAAAATGCACGTCGGTCCGGAAATCTTTGAACTCCTCGTCACTGAGGATGTTTCGGTCACAGATGACTTTGGTACGCTCTGCGATCCGATCGGCTACTTCGCGGATTCGTTGCTGAGTTACATGAAGCCAGCCACCTCCGCCTCCCTTCCTCCGGTGCCATCTACACTGGCCGACCTGCGTGTTGGCGGCGCCGCCCTCTGGAACGTCCCGCCCGTACCGAAGGCCTTAGTTGAAGCAGACAGCGCGTCGATCGCGAAGGTTGCCACGCTTACAGCCACTTCGTTCTGCGACACAGACTTTGTTGTGGGCGACCGAGAAGCCAACCTCCGCTACATCGCGCTCAATAGCGTTGACCACCCGGCATCGATGGTACTTCGGGAATCAAAGATTTGGATTCCGTATCGCCGCCAGATCAGCCTCCCTGATATGGTAGCCGTCCGGAAGGCGGACTTTGTGAAGCTCTTCACTACGCTCGGCGTTCCCCTGGAGGCACGTGAATTGGAATGTCTCAGCCGGGAGGAGCTTATTGCCTGTGCGACAGATGTACGCAGTTATATCTTGGAGCGGAATCGCCATATTGTCTTCTGCAAGGGTTGTTCCAAGAAGATGCTGAATCTCAATGTGCAGGTTATGTCGGCTCAGACCGAACACGTCTGCTGATGATCACAACACCGGCGTTTGCAGGAATCCCATTCGAGCCCGTTCCTGCCTTGATGCGATTGCTTAAACTCTCCGCGGTCTGCATCAAATGCGGCGCGCCGGCGATCCATACCCAACGTCGGGGCGACAGCACAGATCGTGTCCAAGTCGGTGCGGTTGGTGCCGACTGATCCCAGTTTCAGACCTGCGTCAGTACGCCCGCTTCGACCATCCCGAGCGAATTGCCGGTTAAGACTTCATCGCACCTGCGTTCATAATGATGGACACAATATCCGATTAAGTTCATAATAGTGAACGTAGATAAGCCATGGAGACTCTTCCCATTCCGGTGAAAAGCGCCCTTCGAAAACTCGGAGGCGACATCCGAGATGCAAGGCTGCGCCGCCGCATTCCCGTAGCGGTTATGGCCCAACGTGCGTTCATCTCCCGCACCACGCTGGTGAAATTAGAAAAGGGCTATCCCGGTGTAGCCATGGGAACGTATGCCGCTGTCCTGTTTGCGCTCGGCATGCTCGACAGGCTTCGCGAACTTGCGGAAGTCAGTTCGGATGAGATCGGGCTTGCACTGGACGAGCAACGCTTGCCCAAGCGTATTGAAATCCGTCCCAGGCGCACAACTAAGTCAGAGGCAAGAAAGTAGAAGTGATGGACCGCCAAATCTTCGTTTACGTCGATCTTGACAACTCGCCCCACCTGGTGGGGCGTCTGTGGCTGCGCGTCCGCAATCGAACAGAGAGCGCCACATTCCAGTACGACTCGGCATGGCTTCAGAATCCCGAGCGTTTTGCACTGGAGCCCGCTTTGCAAATGGATGCTGCGCCGTATCACACAGCAGCGGGCAAGCGGTTGTTTGGGGCGATGGGCGACTCAGCGCCAGATCGTTGGGGCCGAGCCCTGATGATGCGTGCTGAAGCAAGACGCGAAAGGAAAGCTGGTGAACCCCAACGCACTCTCTGGGAAAGTGACTACCTCCTCTTGGTGGACGACGAGACGCGCCAAGGCGCTCTTCGATTTGCCGAGAAGGAAGGCGGCCCGTTCCTGCATCAAGTTGTCGATCATAGGACACCCCCACTGATTGAGCTTCCGGCGCTGCTTGCAGCGAGTGAACACGTCTATGACGAAGTAGAAACCGTCGATGACTTGCGTCTGTTGCTCGCGCCGGGATCTTCACTCGGCGGGGCTCGTCCTAAGGCTTCTGTGAGGGACCGCGACGGATCGCTAGCGATTGCCAAATTCCCACACCACGCAGACCGAATCAGTACGGTCTTGTGGGAGTCTCTGGCATTACGGTTAGCCTCAGCGGCAGGGATCAATGCAGCCATCGGGAGAGTGGAGAAAGTTGCGGGGAGACCGGTCTTTCTCTTGCAACGATTCGACCGAGATGGCACGAAGAGGCGGCCCTTCCTGTCAGCGATGAGCATGCTCGGAGCAGCCGACCATGAAACTCGAAGCTATCTTGAGATCGCTGATGCGATTCAGAGGTATGGCGCGGAACCATCGCAAGACCTGCATGAGCTCTGGCGAAGGATTGTCTTCTCCATTCTGATTTCGAACACTGACGATCATCTGCGCAATCATGGCTTCCTCTACGAGGGGAATCGCGGTTGGAGACTGTCCCCTGCGTACGACCTGAACCCAGTCCCTGTGCAATTCCAACCGCGCATCCTCTCCACGCTCATTGATGAGCAGAACGGAGACGCTTCGCTGGACCTGGCTTTGAGTGTCGCGGAATACTTCCGCCTCACCACGGCTCAGGCGCGGCAGGTGGCCTACGAGGTGGGGAGAGCCGTCTCACGTTGGCGTGAAGAAGCCTCGGCTCTCGGCATTGCGGCGGCTGAGATCAATACGGTGGCTTCAGCCTTCGAGCATGAGGATCTCAGGCAGGCGCAGGCGTCTGAGACCAACAACTCCCGACGACGCTGAGAGTCCGGAACGTGGCTCCTCTTTCGACTGATGCGAAAATTGGCTCTAGGAAAGCTGGGATTCCTTGAGAGCCTTCTAACCTACAAAAGCAGCAGATCGATAAGCTTTTTATTATGAACAGCTTGCAGCCCATAACAGCCACTAGCGGCCTTAGTGGCTGTGAAAGTCCGCAGGAAATCCGCCGATATCGCTTGGTGGCTGTTTCGGTGGCTGTTGGTTTCCAACTTTTCTGCTTTTCGGTGCGACCCGGTGCAAGCGATGTTATGTCTCTATCTATTGCAATAAATAGGTTTATGAGACTTTCTGCGATCCAGTGCAAGAGCCTGCAAAAACGCAAAAAGCTGAATCAAAATCCGAACTAGACGGGACTCTAAACCCGATTGGACGGATCTTGCAGCAGAACAATTTGTTCAAGACCGCTCGGGCTCACTGCGTGGGCATCCTGCGCGGCCGACAGATCCCTTCGGGGCCGGTCTCTCCCACAATCCTCTGGGGGAATTTCTGCATGGGCACGCAATTCTGTCGAGTGTCGTGTTCTGCTTCATTCCTGTCGGCTTCCCGCTCGCGGCGACGTTTGCGACCGGGCGTGCTGCTACCCAGATCCTCGACGTGGCGAACTGGACGTGCGCGCGCAGGGAGCACGAAGAGCTGGTCCACTACACCAGCGAAGCCCAAAAAGCTCTCGAAGCCGAACGCGAAACAAACGTCACGCCGCATGTCGCCGAGAACGACAAGGGCCGCCGCTCCAACATCGACCGCAGGACGACCCGGCACGAAGGCTACTCGATCAGCCTGAACTGCCGCTGGCTGGTGGAGAAGGGCTTCGGCTGGATTAAGCAGACCGGCCCGGTGCGCCAGGTGAAGGTGTGCGGCCTGCACAAGGTGGAATGGGCCTTCGTCTTCAGTTGCACCGCTCACAAGCTGATGCGGCTACCTAGACTGATCGCACAAAGAGCGGAGCAAGGACTCAGGCAGAAGTGCGCCTGAGGTTCGACCGGAGGGCGGAAACCTCCTTCCACGAGCCTCCAAAGCCCCCGTAAACACTGGCAAACTGCGCGTCTCGAGCACGAATCGACCAAGACACCCCAGAAAACACCAAGCCACGCCCATCAATCCGGCGGACTTCAACAAGTTCCTAGCGCAACGCACCTTAGTGACGATAGTCACATTGTTTGGCCGACCTCTTGAGTGATTCTACCCCTGTCGATTGCGACGTTTGCTGGCTGTGGCTCGGAAGCACAACGGAAGATTCGAGTGTTGCTTGAAGCTTATCCGTTTTTCATTTGACAGCGTTCGATTTAACTGGGAAGATCGTCGTGCTTCAGGCTTAGACTGTATCTTTTTGCTCACATCGCGACATGTGGGTAAGTTGACTGAGTGCTTTCTTCGGCCCAGCCAGACCGTAGAGCTGTGTAGATATCCCTATTTGCGAGGGCCGATGAAGTTCTGCCGCCTTATTCGATTTGCGCTCCTGTGCGCCGTTGCCTCTGTTTTCTCCACAAACACATTCGTTGCGGAAGCCGCCACTGTTCCTCCGGGCGCCTGTCTCTACGCGCTCGATTCCAGCGCGGCGGATGCGTTTCAGATTGCGGGCGCCCAGTCGGTCTATTCGGCCTGCGGGGTGGTGTCTGAATCGAGCTCCAGCAGTGCTTTTGAGATGGAAGGGTCCGAAACGCTCTACCTGCAGAATCACTCCCAAGTGAGCGTCGTGGGAAGCGCGCAGCTCAACGGACAAGTATTGTGGGACACGACCAGCAATGCGCAGGTTTCGGCCGTCAAGGTGACGAGCCCCGGAGACCCGTTGGCGTCGATCACTGCGCCGACGACGGGAACCGTGGTGAGTACAAGCCCGGCATCCTATGACATGAACCATAAACCGACGAACAACACGTTCTCTCCTGGCGTGTATTGCGGCGGTCTTACGGTGGGCAATACCAACGGCACGACGTTCACGATGAGCCCGGGCGTTTACGTCATGGCTGGAGGCGGGCTGACACTCAACTCGCAGGCGATCGTCTCCGGGACCGGCGTCACGGTGTACAACACCTCAAGTTCAGGATGGGGCTGCTCGGGTAGCTACAACTACACGCCGGTAACCATCAGCGGGCAGGTTACGGCTACCCTGTCGGCGCCGACTTCCGGAGCACTGAATGGGATATTGTTTTTTGGGAATCGCACCGGCTGCTCAACGCCTGGGTCCTGTCAGGATCAAGTCAATGGCGGTTCCACCGTTGTCTTGAATGGCGCGCTCTATTTCAAAAGCGACAAACTGACGATCACGGGCAGCAACGCCAGCGGCTACATGATGCTGGTGGCCGACAAGATCTACATCAATGGCAACTCGACCTTCGGGACGAATGGGAACCCTTACGATGGGATTACCGTCAGCGTCTCCCCGGCGACAAGCTCCTTGAATGCTGGCCAAACCCAGCAATTCACAGCAACGGTAAGTGACGCCAATACAGCGGTGACATGGTCCATCATTCCCACAGGTGCCGGTTCAATCAACTCGACTGGACTTTATACGGCGCCAGCGACCGTGACTTCACCACAAACTGTGACGGTGACGGCGACCAGCCAGGCGGACACATCGAAATCAGGTTCGGCAACCGCGACGCTGTACCCACCAGTAACTGTGAGCGTGAGCCCAGCAGCAGCGACGCTGTATGGCGGCCAGACGCAGCAGTTGGCCGCGACCGTGACGAACACCGGTAATACGGCGGTGAGTTGGACGATCTCACCTGCGGGGACAGGGACGGTTAGCGCCTCTGGCCTCTACACAGCGCCAGCCAGCATCAGCGGTGCGACGACGGTCACGGTGACGGCGACCAGCCAGGCGAACACATCGAAGTCTGCCTCAGCGACGGTTACGTTGTCTCCTCCGGTAGCGGTGATCGTGAGCCCAGCAACAGCGACGTTGTATGGTGGCCAGACGCAGCAGTTGACCGCGACTGTGACGAACACCAGCAACACCGCCCTGACCTGGAGTATCAGTCCGGTCGGAACCGGCACAGTCAGTTCGACTGGCCTGTACACGGCTCCGGCCAGCGTCGCCAGCGCGACGACGGTGACTGTGACCGCGACGAGCCAGGCGAACACGACGAAGTCCGCGTCAGCGGCGATCACGCTGGAACCGCCGATTGCGGTGAGCGTTAGTCCGTCAGCGGCGACATTGTACGGAGGCCAGACGCAGCAGCTGACTGCCACGGTGACCAACACCAGCAACACGGCAGTGATCTGGAGCATCAGCCCTGCGGGAACAGGTACGGTCAGCTCGACGGGACTCTACACGGCACCGGCCAGCATCAGCGGCCAGACGACCGTGACGGTGACGGCGACCAGTCAGGCGAACACATCGGCGACGGCAGCGGCGACGATTACGCTTTCGCCGCCGGTTGCCGTTACTGTGAGTCCCACGACAGCGACCTTGTATGGCAGCCAGACGCAGCAGTTGACCGCGACGGTGACGAACACCAGCAACACTGCGGTGACCTGGACGATCAATCCGGCGGGAACCGGCACCGTCAGTTCCAGTGGCCTCTACACGGCCCCGGCCAGCATCACCAGCGCGACGACGGTGACGGTGATCGCGACCAGCCAGGCGAACACGTCGGCGACGGCTTCGGCGACGATTGCGTTGTCTCCGCCAGTCGCGGTGAGTGGTTTTAATCCGACCGCAGTGACCCTTTACGCGGGCCAGACGCAGCAGTTTTCTGCGAGCGCGGTGAACACCAGCAATCCTGCACTGACTTGGACGATCTCGCCCGCCGGAACGGGGACCATTAGTCCGACGGGTCTGTATGCGACACCCGCGAGCATTGCTACCGCACAGACAGTTACGGTGACGGCGACCAGTCAGGCAAACTCGTCAGCGACAGCTTCGGGGACTGTAACGCTATCTCCGCCGGTTGCCGTGACAGTGAGTCCCACGACTGCGACACTCTATGGTGGGCAGAAGCAGCAGCTTGCGGCAACTGTCATCAACACGAGCAACCCAGCGGTTACCTGGACTGTCAGCCCGGCGGGGACAGGCACGGTCAGCTCGACCGGCCTCTACACGGCCCCGGCCAGCATCACTTCTTCTGAGACTGTCACCATCACTGCCACCAGCCAGGCGAACACATCAGCTACGGCTTCAGCGACGATTACGCTGTCTCCGCCGGTTGTGGTGGGTGGTTTTACTCCGACCGCGGTGACCCTCTACGCGGGCCAGACGCAGCAGTTTTCAGCGAGCGTAGTGAACACCAGCAATACTGCACTGACTTGGACGATCTCGCCCGCTGGATTGGGGACCATCAGTTCAACGGGGCTGTATACAGCACCCGCGAGCATTGCTACCGCACAGACAGTGACGGTGACGGCGACCAGCCAGGCAAACTCTTCGGCCATAGCTTCAGGGACTATCACGCTATCTCCGCCGGTTGCGGTAAGCGTGAGTCCGTCAGCGGCGACCTTGTATGGTGGCCAAACGCAGCAGCTTGCGGCAACCGTCATCAACACAAGCAACACAGGGGTGACCTGGACCGTAAGCCCGACGGGAACCGGCAGTGTAAGTTCGACCGGTCTTTACACGGCACCGGCAAGCATTTCTAGCGCGACAACAGTGACCGTGACTGCGACTAGTCAGGCGAACACATCGGCTATAGCTTCTGCGACGATTACGTTGGAGCCGCCGGTTGCGGTGACTGGTTTTACTCCGACCGCGGTGACCCTCTACGCAGGCCAGACGCAACAGTTTTCAGCGAGCGCGGTGAACACCAGCAATGCGGCGGTGACCTGGACGATCTCTCCCGCTGGAGCGGGGACTATCAGCTCGACCGGTCTGTATACAGCCCCCGCGAGCATCACTACGGCAGAGACAGTGACGGTGACCGCCACCAGCCAGGCAGATTCTTCGGCCACGGCTTCTGGAACGATCACGTTGTCTCCTCCGATTTCTGTAACGGTGAGCCCGACGACAGCGACGATCTATGGTGGCCAGACGCAGCAGCTTGCCGCAACCGTAATCAACACCAGCAACACAGCGGTGACTTGGACTGTTAGCCCGGCGGGAACGGGCAGCGTCAGCTCGACTGGCCTATATACGGCTCCGGCGAGCATCGGGAGCGTGATGACAGTGACTGTGACGGCCACGAGTCAGGCGGACAGCAGTCAATCTGCATCGGCGATCTTGACTCTATCCGTGCCGCTGTGCCAGGCCACTTCGTTTGCCTATCGCCGGATCCTGACAATCAACCATGCAAACGTACCGAATACGGACCAGACGGATTTTCCGGTCCTGGTGTCAGGGGCGTACTCGTTCTTGGCGAACGTGGCCAATGGTGGTCACGTTCAAAACTCGAGCGGATACGACATCGTCTTCACTGAGGACCCGGAAGGCCAGATTCCCCTGGACTTTGAAATTGATAGCTACGACCCAGCCACAGGTACGTCAGCGTTTTGGGTACGCATACCGACGCTGTCGCATACAACCGATACTCCTATTTACATGTGGTACGGCAATACGAGCATTGCATCAAGTCAGGAGAATAAAGCCGGAGTCTGGAAAAACAACTACGCCGGCGTATGGCACTTCGGTCCAGCAGGAAATTTGAGTGTGGCGGATTCATCCGGCAACAACATTGGCGGGACTAATAACGGCATATTCTCGACCGCTGGACTCATTGGCGGCGCCGGAGCCTTTGATGGTTCAGCAGGCTTGGCGCTAGGTTTGAGCGCGTCCGTAACACCCGTGAATATCACGGTGTCAGGGTGGGCCTATTCCACCGCCGCCGGACTACAGGTACTTATGGGCAAACGGGAGTCAGCTAGCACCTACGCTCCATCGAGCTATGGCCTCTCGCAGAGGGATGCTTCAACGATGTACTTCACCGTAGGAAATGGAGGAGATGGCGAAGCGTTCGCGGCATCCAGCGGTGCCCAGCAGAATGTCTGGCAATATTGGGCCGGAACCTATGACGGTTCGACTCTGACCTTGTACCTGAATGGTGTTTCTCAGGGGCAGGCTTCATACGCCGGGGGCATCATTTATAGCAGCGACTACCCCGCGTACATTGGATATTATCCGCTTGGAGGGCCGTATAACTGGAATGGCAGCGTCGACGAAGCCCGCATCTCCACCACCGCCCGCTCCGCCGATTGGATTGCGACAGAGTTCAAGAATCAACAGTCACCGTCGAGCTTCTTTGCCGTGTCGCCCGAAAATGCTTTGAGCCTTGATCCACTATCTGCCTCCGTATATGCCGGCCAGACATTGAAGTTCAAGGTCACCTCTGGCTGTGTGCCGCCAGTGGCTTGGACGATTACGCCTGTCGGGGCGGGGTCAATTGACGCTACCGGACTCTATACGGCCCCAGCGAGCATCGCGGTACAGCAGCAAGTCACGATCACCGCGACGAATCAGGCGGACTCATCTGAGCCTGGCTCTGCGACGATCACGCTCCTGCCACCCAGCGTGGTGACTGTCAGTCCGTCGAGTGCGACGATCGTTGACGGGAGCCAGCCGCTGCAGTTTACCGCGACGGTCACCAATGCCAGCAACACCGCGGTGACCTGGGCTATCTCGCCTGCGGGAGCCGGATCGATTACTGAAACGGGGCTATATACTTCGCCAGAATCCTTGACGTCGCAAACGGTGACGGTCACGGCCACTAGCCAGACCATTCCACAGGTAACTGGATCGGCGACGATCACCCTCTCTCGTACCGCCGTCTCAACGGCTCCGCCTTCGCCGGTAATATGCGCGTCGACGGGCTTTACTTCTCAGCGTCTGATCGTCATCGACCACACTAAGGTTCCAAATACCGATCAGGCCAATTTCCCATTCCTGTTTAGCGCAACCGATTCTGCCTTTGCCACCATCGCCAACGGCGGGAAGGTGACGAGCTTCACAGGGGACGACATTCTTTTCAGCCTCGATCCCAACGGAACCACGAAGCTGGACTATGAACTGCAACAATATAACCCGGTGACCGGCCAGGTTGTCGCATGGGTACGAATTCCGATTTTGTCGCACACCTCCGATACGGTCCTCTACCTGTTCTACGGCAATCCCAATATTGGCGGCCCGGAGGCAAATCCCACCGGGGTCTGGGACGCCAACTACCAGGCCGTATACCATCTGGCGAGCAATGCGGGTGGGACCATACTGGATTCGACCAGTCACGGCAACAACGCGACCGCCAATTCCGTGTCATTGATCTCAGGAATAGCCGGCGGAGGCGGGAGCTTCGACGGTGCTACTTCCTATATCGATCTCCCGCAGGCAGACTTCAACTATCCGCTGCCTTCTGCAGGTGTCTACCCCCCGTATTCGGCCACTTTCCAGACCTGGTTCAAGACGGTCGCCGGTGGCTTGATCCTGGAGCAGGATAACGGCACGAACGTTCCGGGGACTCAATATGTGGATGCAGTGGACGGCCTTGACGTCGCTTCCACGGGCAATCTGGTCGAGAATTTCTTCGGAACAAACCGCTTCGGGGAACCGGTTACGTCGGGAGGGGTCTTCAACGACAACAACTGGCACCTCGCAACCCTTACTGCTGCGAATAACATCGAGACGCTTTACGTCGATGGTCAATTCTCCGGCAACTACAACATGGGCTATCCCGAGGGGTGGGGAGAGGTCGGTTGGTCTCAGAACTATAACTATTATCTTGGAACCGGATCGGTCGGCTGGTACCAGCCGTGGAGCTATTTCCAGGGTTCGCTGGATGAGGTAAACATCTCGACTACTGTACGGTCGAACGACTGGATTGTAGCTCAATTCAATAATCAGGGTTCGCCGTCGACCTTTTACAAGCTTTATCCCGCGTATGCAGGAAATGTCAGTATCAGCCCGCCAGCGATCAATCTGTACGCCGGCCAGAGCCAACAGTTTGCGGCATCAACGACTGGCGCGTGCATTTCGCCGGCAGTCATCTGGTCCGGGAACTCATCCATGCAGGGTTCGCTCAGCGAAGACGGACTCTACAGAGCGCCTCTCAGCATCGACACGCAGCAAACGGTCACGGTGACAGCGACGACGGTTGGAGATTCGAGCTCATCCGTTTCGGCTGTTGTGACTCTGATGCCACCGGTCTCGGTCAGTGTGGTTCCCATGTCGGCGACACTCACCTCTGGGCAAACGCAGCAATTGGTTGCGACCGTCGCCAACGCCAGCAACACCGCCGTCACCTGGACATTGAATCCCGCGGGCGGGGGATCGATCAGTCCAACCGGTTTGTATACTGCACCGGCGGGCGTGACCGCGCAGCAAACGGTCAACATAACCGCGACCAGTCAAGCGGACTCGACTGAGTCGGCTTCTGCGACCTTCACGCTCATGCCGGCTGTGCCCGTTATTCCAGTTGCAGTAACGGTGAGTCCTGCAAGTGCAACGGTATATCCGGGACAGACTCAACAGTTGACCGCGACGGTGATCAACTCCAGCAATAACGCCGTGACGTGGCAAATCAGTCCCGCGGGGGTTGGCGCGATAAGTGCTGCAGGAGTGTACACGGCCCCTGCGACAATCGCGACACAGCAGTCCGTAACCATCACCGCAACCAGCCAGGCGGATCCGACCCAATCGGCTTGGGCTATCCTCACGCTCTCTCCGGCGTCGTGCGCATCGAGCGGCTACGCATATGAGCGCGCAATCGTGATTAATCACGCTCAAGTTCACAACTCGGATCAGACCAACTTCCCGGTACTGTTCAACACGACAGATTCGCTCCTGGCAACCACTGCGAACGGCGGTCACGTCGCAAGCGCCAGCGGCTATGACATTATCTTCAGTGCCGATCCTAACGGCCTCACCAAGCTGGATTACGAACTTGAGCAGTACAACCCGATGACGGGTCAGGTAGTTGCATGGGTCCGTGTGCCTGCTCTGTCGCATACCGCTGATACTACGATTTACCTCTTCTATGGCAACGCCAACATTACCGCAAGCCAGCAGAACGCGACAGGTGTCTGGGACATCAATTATCTTGACGTCCTCCATCTGGATGAAGCCAGCGGCCAAACCGTATTCGATTCAACCGCAAACGGAAACAACGGCGCAAAGGTATCGCAGAGCAGTCCCGCGCCCACATCCGCAGGGCAGATTGGAGGAGCCCAGAGCTTCAACGGGACCTCCGACTACATTGCCCTGCCGCAGCCAATGACGGGCGGTCTCCAGACCTTCTCTGTCAGTTTCTGGACTCAGACGGTCGATCCGACCAGCAACGGCACCTACTGGAATCAAGACCAATTCGTCGGGGATTCCACGCCGGGTGGCTCCAGTGGGGACTTCGGCGTAAACACCAACGCTGGCGATCTGACCATGTGGTCGGGTCTAAACAATGCCAACGATAACGCCCTCGCAACCAACGATCCGATCAGCGACAACACCTGGCATCGCATCGATGCAGTAAACAACGGGTCGATCATTCGGCTATACCTGGATGGAAACGACACGGGTCAGACTCTTTCCTCCGGACTTGGACTTGACGGATATGGCTGGTACCTCGGTGCGCAGCACTACACGAACGGAGGAGCGGCGTTCTATCACCAGGGCAGTATCGATGAGTTCCGATTCTCGAATTCAGCTCGCAGTGCCGATTGGATTGCAACCGAATATAACAACGAAAGAGCGCCGTCAACCTTCTACTCCCTCACCCCTGAAAACTCTCTGGGAATCAGCCCAGCTTCCATCTCTCTCTTTGGATCGCAAACCCAGCAATTTACCGCGACGGGTGCATGCACCGCAAATGTGAGCTGGTCGATTCCAGCCGGCTCACCGGGCAGCCTGACCTCCGGCGGGCTCTATACCGCTCCAGTGAGCATTGGCTCTGTCCAGACAGTTCCTGTCACGGCAACCAGCCAGATCAATCCGAGCAATACTGCCACAGCAACTGTGACGCTCCTGCCGACAGTGTCGGTTACTGTGAGCCCATCGAGTTTGACGCTGAACGCGAGCCAGAGCCAGCGATTCACCGCGACGGTCACGAACGGCGCAACCCAGGCGGTGATGTGGACAATCAGCCCCGCTGGATTGGGAACGATCAGTTCAACGGGTGTGTATTCGGCACCGGCAAATATCATCTCGTCGCAGACGGTCACTATTACCGCCACCAGTCTCGATGACAGCACTAAGTCCTCGTCAGCGACGGTTACCCTCGCCGTAACCGGGTGTGTGTCGAACGGCTATGGGTATCAACGAACCATCGTCATTGACCATACTAAGGTTCCGAACTCAGACCAGTCCGACTTCCCATTCCTGTTCAATACGACTGACTCCGACCTGGCCACAATTGGGAACGGCGGTCATGTCATCAACGCGAATGGCTATGACATCATCTTTAGCACGGATCCTAACGGTCTGACGAAGCTGGACCACGAGATCGAACAGTACAACCCGGCGACCGGTCAACTGATTGCATGGGTTCGTATTCCTGTGCTTCTGCATACCGCGGATACCGTCATCTACGTGTTCTATGGCAATCCGAATATCACCGCTTCGCAGGCCAACTCCACCAGCGTTTGGGACACTAACTACCAGGCTGTGTATCATCTGGGGAATCTAACGTCCACAACTGCACCGGATTCGACCGTATATGGGAATAGCGGCAGTCTGGCCTCGGCTTCCTCGACCACGGGCGAGATCGATGGAGGCGCAAGCTTTAATGGTTCGTCCAGCTATGTCCAGATTCCGTCGGCTGACTTCCCGAACTACCCGACGGGCGTCTATACCAATATCGGTGAGCTCGGCCCCGCTTCAACGACTTATACTTCCTCAGTTGGAGTATGGTTCAAAACGGCGACCGCGGGAGGAATCTTATCTCAGGTTCCAGCACAATCCTGCACCAATTACATCTTCGGCTTTTGCATCTTCGATGGCCCCACGGAACCTGGTTACTATGATCCGTCCGGTTGGAATTCGATGCTGTATATCGACACCAATGGCAAGCTCCAAGCGGACGGGATTGTCTCTGCGGCGTCGTATAACGACAATCGTTGGCACTACGCCGTTATGACCAATGCCACGGACGGAACGATGATTTTATACGTCGATGGCAAGAATGTGGGGATTCGAGAGCAGGACTTCACCGTAGGATACAGCCCGGGCTATTCCTATTTTGTCGGTACTGCCTATACATTGCTGACTCCATCCGGGAATTGGGATTGGTTGTATTTCAACGGAGGCATCGACGAAGTATCGGTTTCGGACAGCGTACGGTCAGCCGATTGGATCGCGACGCAGTTCAACAATCAGAGTTCTCCCTCCACGTTCTATAGCTTCACCCCAGCGGGATCGGTTCTTCTTGCCCCTTCCACGGCGAGCCTGTACGCCTCTCAGACTCAACAGTTCACGGTCGCCGGACTGTGCAGCTCGGCGGTGACCTGGAGTATGGCGTCCGGGTCTGCGGGGACGCTCGCGCCAAACGGCCTGTATTCTGCCCCGGCTAATGTCGCCACGATTCAAAGCGTCACGATCACCGCCGCGAACCAAAGTACGGGCGTGACGATTGGCACCGCAGCGATCACGCTGCTACCGGCACCAAACCCGATTATTCTGACGGCGAATGCTGCCTCTCCCTATGCGGTTGGCTCGAATGAAACATTCACGGCACGGCTACAAGATCAATTTGGAACTCCGGAGTCCGGTATAAAGGTCATCTTCACGGTGACCGGCACTAACGCGAACATCGGTAGCGCGAGGACCGACAGTAGCGGCGCTGCGACCTATTCCTACAGCGGATCGGGCGCCGGGTCTGACAGAATCCAGGCATCGGCTGTGGTGAATGGTGCCGGAGTTGTGTCGAGCAGCCTTTCCTTCAACTGGACTATCTCGGGAGGAGCGCCGGTTCAAGCAAGCGTAACGCTGCTTCCGCAGCCGACGTTGGGCAAGGGCGGTCTTGTAGGGGCATTCACGGACAGCGCAGGAGCTGTCGTCCAGCCAATCGCAATCGGTGCTTCCGCGAAGACATTTATTGTTCCCGCCAGAGCGACCCAGCTGCAACTCGGGATCGACAGCGCCATGTTCTCGAATAACGGCGGCTCAGGCTTCGTCGTTGCGGTCAATGGAAATCCGGTCACCGTACTGCCCACGTCGATGCCTTGGACCTGGGTAGCTGGTGGACTAAACGCCAATCTCCAATACGGATTCAGCGACGGCACCGCGCCCACTGTTGCGCCTACGAGCTTTACCCCTGGTCAGACCGTCACGATTGCCTATCAGAGTGGAACCGCGTCAGCCAATGGCACAGCGCGTCCCTTTACCAACGCCGACGGCGACCAGTTGGAGATAACTGGGACCAGTGAATCGGTGGGTCTCTACTTCCCAACCCTGTACACGACTGGGACGGCGTACCCCATTGGCGAACCTGTAATTTGGTCCGCGCTTGTCACCGATTCGAGCGGCTTGCCGGTCGCTAACACCTCTGTAACGCTTTACGTCAGCGGGGCCAATCCAGGCCAATACGCTGCGACCACAGACTCCACCGGGATAGCGAGCTTTGCATACACCGGGACTTACCCTGGGACGGACACCCTGCAAGCCCAGTCGATCCAGGGCGGTAGTACGCTCACCTCTGGCATGGGCAACATAACCTGGGCTACCTATCCGGCGGAATCGAATCCCGGCTCGCTAACGTTTTCCTCCGGTACCAGGCCGTTCGCCACTGACGTGAACCTACAGGCTTGGGTCCTACAAGCCACCGATTCCTCCGGCAATCCGATTGCCAACGCGAATGTCGGCTTCTATGTCTCAGGAGTGGACAACTTCCAGTCGTCCGGAACGACCGATATTACCGGGCATGTCACCTTTGACTACTATCATGCGCAGCCCGGTCAATACAATATTGTGGCCGTGGATTCGGTGAACAACACGGTGGTCAGGTCCACTTCGATAAGTGGAACATGGACTGTACCGCCGAGCGTCATCAGCTCCGGCGGCGGCCAGATCGCGATCAGTGTCTCCACGTTAACTTCAATCGCGCTGCCAAGCACGTTACCGCTGAACGCCACCATTACAGATAGCAACGGGCTTACGCCAACCTTGGCCTGGAGCCAAGCTAGTGGACCTGGGACTGCAACCTTTGCAAATAGCCAGCAGGCGGCTACTACGGCCTCCTTCAGCCAAGACGGGGTATACGTTCTGCAACTGTATGCTTCGGATGGCGTCACTAGCGCTTCAGTGCTGGTCACGGTTACCGTGAACCCTCAACCGGTGATCAACTACGATCAAGGATGGTTTGGTAGCCCGCTGTTCCAGTCGCAGGTGAGCGGAGTGGTCCCGATCACCGTTGAGTCCGGGGTCACCCTTACCGGTGGAACTCTTGTCTATTTCCCCGCAAACAATCAATTTGATGTCACTGTTCTGAATTCGAATACTGTTGGAGTTGGAGGCGGCCAGATCGGCACCTTCGATACGACCGGCCTACCCAATGGCTCTTACGTCCTTGAACTGAATGCCACAGATAGCCAGGGGCAGTCTCAGTACAGCGACGTGGTTGTGAACGTCGTTGGCAACTACAAGCCCGGTCGAGTCACCTCGACGGTCACGGACTTGATCGTTCCGGCCACCGGATTGGCCATCAACATTCAGAGGCATTATGACAGCCTCAACGCGGGACAGAGCAGCGACTTCGGATATGGCTGGTCCCTGGGCACAACTGTAAACCTTACCGTCGACGCCCATAACGACGTTACGTTCACGCTCGGCGGTCAGACTCACACATTCTTCTTTACTCCGCAGCCGTTCGGCGGCAGTTTCTTCCAGTTGGGCACCTACTCGGTGGCCTTCACTCCGGATAGCGGAATTCACGGGACTTTGACTGACAATGGACAGGGTTGCCCGCTCGACTTCGTGTTGCCGTCCGGTTCGCTTTGGCAGTGCGTTGGCGGAGGAACCTATTCGCCTGCGGGCTATATTTACACCGACCCATCGGGCACTCAATATGCAATCGCTGCCGGCGGGACTCTTCAATCGATCACCGATATCGGCGGCAATGCTTTGACGGTGACACCGAACGGGATTACAAGCTCGACCGGGCTCAACGTACCGTTCGTTCGTGACTCTTCGGGTCGCATCACCAAGATTACCGACCCACAGGGAAACAACTATCTTTACGGCTACGACGCCTTTGGCAACCTCGCCAGCGTCACCTACCCCGGAGTAACCCAGCCAAGCAGCTACGCCTACGACCCCAACCACCTTTACCTCACCGGAACCGATTTCCGCAACAATCCGCTGCCGACAACGAGTTACTTCCAATCCACATTCGACTCCAGTGGCAATTGTCAGACTGACTGCGATCTTAGCGGACTCCCGTTGACCGGAAAACTGAAGAGCGTGCAGGATGGCCTCGGAAAGACCACAAGTTACGCGTACAATCTGGTCACGAACACCACTACCGTCACCTATCCGCCGGATGCCAACGGCACCACCGGCACGGCGACGATGGTCTACGACAATCTCGGCAATCTGCTTCAGTCCACCGATCCGCTGGGCCTCACCACCACCAACGTCTACGACCAGTACAGCAATCTGCTGTCGGTAACCGATCCTCTGGGCCACACCAACAGCTATACCTACGACGCCCTCGGCAACAAGACCTCATCCACCTATCCGCAGGTCACGGTTGGCGTCAACACGACCAGCACGGCAACCTACAACCAGTATTC
>Ga0302266_10000738_pt1 | contig 32383 bp, 32 predicted proteins | sample III_Bog_E1_2_FD_194559 | JGI IMG/M metagenome (GOLD analysis project Ga0302266, IMG submission 194559) | Peat permafrost microbial communities from Stordalen Mire near Abisko, Sweden - III_Bog_E1_2 | ecosystem: Environmental > Terrestrial > Soil > Wetlands > Peat | place: Sweden: Abisko...
CAGATAAATAGGCGGGTGAAGGACTTTGACTGCCAGACCACGACTTAATTCAAACACGGTTTGAGACGAGGGGCCTCGAATCAGGATTTCTCGACCCGGATTACTTCGCCCGCTGCGTTCGTGACGAAGTGACCTTTGGTTTGGTCAAGCATCACGATGGCGTTCCCAAATGGATCGCGAACGACTGCGCAGCGGCCAATCGGAATATCGAAGGGGCCGTTAATTGTCTCGCCTCCGGCTTCGTTGAAGCGCTCAAGCGCCCTATCAACATTGGCGACCAAAAGATCCACTTCAGGGCCAAGGGTGGTGTGCAGGACAAGCTCTGCGTCCGTTCCAGGCATCCCCAGCCCAGCCATCTCCGGCCTCCGCCAAAGAACGGGATGACCGAGAGCTTCGGAGTAGAACCTTAACGCCGCATCCAGATCATCGACCTTGAGCATCAGACAATCGATCTTAGTGAATAGTGGATCGTTCATGGTGGTAAATGGCGAAACAATTCAACGCCCCAAAGGACGCACCGCACGGGCGAGTAATCTGTGTGTGTCAGAATACCGCGTCTTGTCTAACTAGGCTTTTGGCACGAACAACCTTCCCGGATTATCGCCAACTACAACGCCTGCGGTGTGTCCGCCGAGATCGAGCATCAACTGCTTGATTGCGCCGTCGTGGAGCACATTGTCGCGGATCACGCAGTTCTCGAGGCCCTGGTAAATGATGCCGTAGGAGGGGCTCCAGATGCCGGCATTCCCATCGTCGCGGCCGGACTGAATGCTGTTGCCAATGCAGGTGACGCCGGTGCAGCCATCCATCAGAATCTGCGAGGAATCGTGGGTGTCCGGGGCGGCGAACTTGCCGCTGCGCTTGATGAAGTTGCCCGTAATGCTGACCTGCGTGCAGCCCCGGCTACTCTTTCTCAAGGCAATGCCGACAGTTCCGGCGCGGTCGAAAAAATTGCCGGTGATCTGGTAGCCGTCGCCGCCGGTGATGAGCATGTTCTCTGTGCCGTTCCACTCAATGCGGTTGGCGGTGAAGGTGATGGATGCGTTTTCATGGCGGGCTGCGAATCCCGCACCTTTGTTGCCGGAAAACCAGTTGTCGAGGATGAAGCCGTCCCAGCCGCGGAGGTTCATGCCGTCGCCGTTGTTGTAGGCCAACATGCAGTGGCGCACGCCGAAACACCACACGCAGGAGAGGTTCATGCCGTCTCCCGTGAACCGCAGGACCTGGCATTTTTCAATGCGGAAGCCGTCTTCGTGCTTGGCGTAGGCGGTGCGGTCGACGAACATTCCATGAATATTCGTGCCCAGGTTGCGGCCGTCGAGCGCGAGGCCCTCGATGGAAGAGCCGCGGGCGTCGGTAAGGTTCAGCAGACATTTTTGATCGGCGTCCGCGAGGCGCAGCACGGTGCCGCCGGGACCGCTGTAATTCCATGCGGCAACGCCTAGGATCGCGGTACCCGGCCGTACGTGGAGTTCCTTGGTTAGATACACGCCGGGCGGCAGAAAGACTCCGCCGCTGACTGCGCCCGCCGCGTCGAATGCGCGTTGGAGGGCCAGTGTGTCGTCTGTTTTTCCGTCGCCCACTGCGCCCTGCCTGCGAGCATCCAGAAGCTCGCCGCCGCCCGGCGCTCCCTGCGCGCTTTGTGCGCCCAGGGCCGAGGTACCGAGGAGTATGGAAGCTCCGCCGATCATGGCGCTCCGGGCCAGTTCGCGGCGATTGAAAAACGGCTTGTCCTGCTCATCCATACCTTGTCTCCTCACACGGCGTCTGCGCCGGTTGCCGCCCGGTCCCGGGCACCGGATCATTGTATGCGCGTGAGCCTACGGAACCGCAGTTCACAAACTGACGTGCGCAAAGAGTCCGGCATGACAACAATGTGCCGTAGACTGTTGAAGTGCATTCGTACGCCGGGGTTACCGGTGGGCACGCCAACTCGCTGCTTGGAGGCAATAGGCGCTATGAAGAAGATCGGCATCCTGTTCGGCATGGAGAACAGCTTTCCCGGTGCGCTGGTGGAGCACATCAACGCGCGAAACATCGACGGCATTCAGGCTGAGTTTGTGGAGACCGGGGCTGTGCACATGGACAAGGCGCCGCGCTACTCGGTGATTGTGGACCGGATCTCGCACGACGTCCCCTTTTATCGTGCCTTTCTGAAGCACGCGGCCATCAATGGAACGGTGATTATCAACAATCCCTTCTGGTGGTCGGCGGACGACAAGTTTTTCAACTACACGCTGGCCGGCAAACTGGGGGTAGCAGTGCCCGCGACCGTGATTCTGCCACACAAGAAACACCCCGAGGGGACGACCGACCGCTCTATGCGCAACCTTGAATATCCGCTGGATTGGGATGGCGTTTTTGCCTATGTGGGCGAGCACGGATTCATGAAGCCGGTGGATGGGGGCGGGTGGCGCGATGTGTACCACATTCACAATCGCGAGGAGTTTTTTCACGCCTACGATCAGTCCCGCGATTTGTGCATGCTTTACCAGAAGGCCGTGAACTTCAATGAGTATTTCCGTTGCTATGTTGTGGGGCAGAAGAAGGTGCACATCATGCCTTACGATCCGCGCAAGCCGCATGCGGAGCGGTATGTGCAGAACCCGCCGAAGTATGACACGAAGCTCTTGAAGCGCGTAGAGCAGGATGCTTTGAAGCTCTGCCAGGCGCTGGGGTACGACCTCAATACGGTTGAGTTCGCGGTGGAGGATGGGATTCCTTACGCGATCGACTTCATGAATCCCGCGCCGGATGCGGACCTGCATTCAGTGGGCAAAGCGAACTTCGAATGGATTATCAAAGAAGTTGCGGACATGGCGATTGCGAAGGCGAAGAAGGCGCCGAGTGTGCTGGATTTGCGATGGGCGGCGTTTTTGGGGGCGGAGGCTAAGCCGGTGAAGAGGGCGGCGAAGAAGAAGGTTGTGAAGGCGAAGGAACCTGTTGAAGCCTGAATTTCCACACAACCTGAGAACGAGAGCTACGGCGCCACGCGGAACTTTCCTATGAACCGCACCGTATCTCCTTCTGTCCGTGTGAAGGAGAATCTCTTCGTGATCAATCGCTTCCGTTCTTCCCTTAAGGTAGCCATTGTGGGTGCCTTTGTTTTTGCTGGTATTCACTCGTCCATTGCGCAGGATTCTGGCTTCAATCTTGATCTGCATGCCAACTCGCATGCCACCGCGAAGGATATCGGGCTGCCGCTTTATCCCGGTGCCGCGCCCTGGAAGGACAGCGATAAAGACTCTTCTGCGGCGAACCTTGGATTTGGCCTGAACAGCTTTCATTTCGGGCTCCTGGTTGCGGAGTTTTCTACTACCGACTCGTCCTCGCGGGTTCTCGATTTCTATCGCAAGCCACTTTCCCACTACGGAGAGGTGCTGGAGTGCGACAAGGGCAAGCCGGTGGGCTCGCTTACAGTGACCAAGAGCGGCCTGACGTGCAGCGGCAGCAAGAACGGCGGGGTCACAATCAACGGCAATGGGGACAGTTCCAACGATCACGAACTCCGCGCCGGGACTCCGTTGCGTTACCGCGTAGTGGGCATCAGCGAGACGAAGGACGGGAAAACCAAATTTGGGCTGGTGTATCTTGAGCTTCCAAAGGACTCGGATTCCAAGAACTAATTGCGGCTTTGGAATGCGCGGGCAACGCTAAGCTGAAAAGAGTTTTCTGCCGCCTCAAGGATTGGGAGTAACCTTTTGGCATGCAAAACAATTCCGCGAGCCGAGTGGGTTTCCGGGTGATTGTGTCGGGGTTCCTTTTGCTGGGACTGGCGCTGGATTGCATAGCGCTGACGAACGCGATCTCCACGATCCGTCTATTGCGCGAGAGCTTGGCTGTGGACGGGAAAATTGTGTGGATGGAAAGAGTGCATCGCGTCAACCGCACCGGCTATTGGTACATGCCGGTGGTGCGGTTTCCATTGGAGAACGGACAGGCCTTCACGGTTCGGTCGAATAGGGGATCGAATCCGCCGGCGCTCAAGGTGGGTGACGCGGTGAAGGTTTACTACAAGCCTGACCATCCGGAGCTAGCTCTGATTAACACATTTGAGCAACTCTGGGCCGCGGATACGGGATTGGCGTTTGTAGGCGTGGTGATGATGGGGATGGGTGGGCTGATGCTGCGCGGGCGCGGCGTGGCGAGGCAGCGGTACGTGGTGGCGGCGGATCAGGTTGAGCGCAATGGGTAGAACCCGCGGGCGGAATTCGGCGCTAGTTGCGCGTTACGCGACCTTACGAAATGTGAGGTTGTAGCGGTATGGGCCGGTGATGGGGTGATGGCCTGGTTTGAGCGGGAGTACGCCGTGAAAGCGCATACGCGAAGGTCCGCCCCAGACGATTACGTCGCCATGTTCGAGCAGGATGCGTTTGGTGGGATCGGTGCGCTGCAGGCCGCCCAGCAGGAATACGCAATCGAGACCGAGCGAAATGGAGACGATGGGTTGGGTCATGTCGCACTCGTGGCGGTCCTGATGGATACCGAGTTTGATGCCTGCTTCGTAGCGATTGATATGGCAGGTGTCTGGGCGGAAGAGGGGAAAGCCCGCACGGACAGCGCAGCGCAGGGAGAAATCGAGCAACACGCGCGGGACGGGCGGCCACATGCGGCGGACTGCGGGATTGGCGGGATCCCAGCGGCGACGGAAGGCTTCCGGCGTGCCGCAGTCGGAGACCATGACGCCCATGGGTAAGCCGGTGGGTGTGGCGGCGTGGTGAAGCGGGGCGGCCTCCAGCATTCTCTCGACGGCGGCGAAGAACTCCGCGTGTTGTGGAAGGGCTAGAGCGCGCATGAGGACGGCGCCGGGAAAAATTTCCTCGTGGGTGGGCTCGGCGGCGAGTTGGGAGAAGAGGTTCATCGCGACAAGGTCAATCTACCAGAAAAGCGAATAAAAAGCGAAAATATTTATGTCCGATTCGACATGAATCCAAAACCCAAGGCGGTATACTGCGCCCATGCGAACCTACCTCCTACTTGGCGCAGCTGCCGTCGGCATTGGCTGCCTCATATGGTCTGTAATCTCCCTCTTCCGCATTAGCAGCTTCCTTCGCCGATGCACAGAGACGCGCGGCGAGGTGGTTCGCCTGGAACGATCCAGTGGAAGCGGGAGATTCGCTGATTATGATTGCGCTCCGGTGTTCCGCTTCCTGACCGCCGCTGGGGAGTCAGTCACGGTGACCTCAGACATCGCCAGCAGTCCACCGGGCTTTACTGAAGGGCAACCTGTCCGCGTGCTGTACGATCCAGCTAACCCAAGTGAAGCTAAGATTCACAGCTTTTTCCAAACCTGGGGAGACTTTCTAATCCCGGCGTGGGTCGGGATCATTTTCCTGATCGTCGCAGCCAGCAAACTGCATTGGTTCGATACCTGGCAATAGTTAATTTGCGCAAAGCCTCTCTGCGACGAACCCTGATCTCTAATCCTTCCCGTCCCGTACAATGACGCAAAGCGTTTCCCCAGGAGCCATGTATGCGACCATCGTTTTCGCTTGGCATTGAAGAGGAATACCAGACTATTGATCCGGTGACGCGCGACCTGCGCTCGCACATTGAGACGGAGATGCTGGCCGTGGGCAAGATGCGGCTGCAGGAACGCGTGAAGGCGGAGATGCATACGTCCGTGGTCGAGGTCGGCACGCGCGTCTGCAAGGACATCAGTTGTGCGCGCGAGGACATCTACGAGTTGCGGCGGGAGATGATCAAACTGGCCAGCGATCATGGCCTGGTGCTGGTTGCCGGGGCAACGCATCCCTTTGCCGACTGGCGCACGCAGTCAATTTACCCCGATCCTCGCTATCACCAGGTGGTCAAAGACCTGCAGCTCGTTGCGCGCGCCAATCTTATTTTCGGCCTGCACGTGCATGTGGGGATTGAGGACCGCGAGGCAGCGATCCGCATCATGAATTCGATGCGCTATTTTCTGCCCCACATTATGGCGTTGGCCACTAACTCACCCTTCTGGCTGGGCATCAATACTGGATACAAGGGCTATCGCGCCAAGGTCTTTGAGAATTTTCCGCGGACAGGGATTCCCGATGCGTTCTCGAGTTACTCCGAGTTTGAGAACTATGTGAGCCTGCTGGTGAAAACCAACTGCATCGACAACGGAAAAAAAATATGGTGGGACATTCGCCCGCATCCATTTTTTGACACGGTCGAGGTGCGCGCCTGCGACATTCCGCTTCGCGCCGAAGAGACCGTGGCCATTGCCGCGCTGATCCAGGCCACGGCCGTTTATCTTTACAAGCTGCATGAGGCGAATCAGGATTTCCGCCAGTACGCGCGTCCGCTGCTGATGGAGAACAAATTCCGCGCCGTGCGCTACGGGCTGGATGGTAAGCTGATCGACTTTGGCCGGCAGCAGGAGCTGCCTCTTCGCGATTTGCTGGAAGAATATTTGGCACTCATCGATCCTGTTGTGGACGAGCTCGGGAGTCGCGATGCGATCAATGGTGTGCGAAGGATTATGGAAACGGGGACTGGGGCGGACCGGCAACTCAAGGTCTTCGAAGAAAGCAACCACGACCTGAAAGCCGTTGTCGACTACATGGCGACGGAGACGGCGGCAGGGCTGTGAGGCAGTGAACCCGCTTGCTGAGCGCACCGATCCCTGCGGATGCATTGTCTGGTTCACTGGACTCAGCGCCGCAGGCAAGAGCACATTGGCAATCGAATTGGCGGACTCGCTCCAAGCTTTGGGCGTTCGCACTGTCTTGCTCGACGGGGATCAGCTGCGCGCAACCTTGTGCGGCGGCCACGGGCCGGTGAACTGCATGGCTTTCTGGCATAGATGATCCGAATGAAGTTCCGCTTTCGCCCAACGTCCACTGCCACACTGATCTTGAGACAGTGGGGCAAAGTTGTGCCCGGGTGCTGACCGTGCTTCAGCCCTTGATTACGCGTTGACTTGCAACTCTGCACCTTCCATCCTTGCTGCACGCTCCGCCTCCAGCTGCATATAAACGGGCAGCAGGTGTTCCGCGACCACAGCGCGCAACCGCTCGCTGGCCGCTGCCTGTTTCTCGCTAGCATCTTTTGTAAAGCGCGCACTCGGCGACTTGGCATTTTGCAATGCCGCCTTTTGCATGGCGGCCAAATCTTCCTCGCGGAGGTCAAAATGCGTCAGAAGCCGGTCGTACATGGCTTCGGGCAGCTCGTTGTAATTCACCAGCAGTCCCCCGTGTGTCTGCTGCACCGCGCACAGGCCAGCCGCGCAAATCTTAGCCAGGGCTCGCGCTCGATAGACATCCAACTCCCGCGGGTCCCAGTCGCCTATATCCATTCTCAGACGTTGCGGATGCACGATTGCCGGAACCGTCCAAGCTGCCGGAATCCGCGCATACGAAACGATCACCTCCACCGGGTCGCGATAGAGAAAAATCCACGGAGTCTCCGGAAACGCCTCCCGCATCAGGTCCAGATCGTGGATATGCCAGCAGTCGGTTTTCAGATACAGCGCATCTTCGCCGTTCCTCTTCTGCCCCAGCGCTCCGACCAACGCACGCAGCCACCGCACCTGTTGCGCCCGGTCCAATTCCGGAAGCTGGTCCAGCTCAGGGTGATTCAGGGGCAACCGCAGCACATCTTCAATCGGCGCCGGCTCCGAAGCCACAATATTCCGCTCGATCGCCCCCAGCTGCTGGCCGATCAGCGTGGAACCACACCGCGACATGTGGTACACAATCCCCTTCAGAGGTGCGCCCGGCTCCGCCTCAGCCCATGCTTCCATCTCCTCCAACTCCGTCTCCCGCCGGAAGAGCTGGTGAAATGGTTTCATCATCTGTTTTTGCAGCGTCTGGTGAAAGAACGGATCCAGCAGCCTCTCTGTTCCCAGAAGCATCCACTCTACCCTCGGCCCCGATGCGCGCCATGCAACCCGAACTGGAGTCCATCCCCGCAGATTCATGCGCACATCCCCCGTTCCAGCCACTCCCTATACCGCCGATTCCACTCTGACTCCACCACTGTGGCGTCAAGCGCGTACCCGTGCCGAGTTCCAGCCATCACCACCGCGTCCAGAAACTGCGCCCGATCGGCAATGGCCAGCAACTGGTTCTGCAGCTCCGCATCTTCGAATACCAACTCCCTAAACTGCCGAAAGATCTCGACGCCTGCCGGCTCGAAGGTCTCTGTAACCATCTCGCTTAGCCCCCGATCGAGCAGATGAAGCGCCCAGTCATTCACCAGTCCGTCAATGACCAGGTGAATGCGGTCGCTGGTTCCGCGGTTGTCGATTCGGTGCGGCTGCGAGAAGTCGATATACCATGCCTCTCCTTCGCGCAAGACCAGTCTCCGGCCAGCCACCACAAACTCCACCTCATCGCTCGTTGCCACCGGCACATGGATGCGTAGCTCACCCCCATCAAGTCCCAGGTCCGGGTCGCGGTGCTCCCGAACTTTCGATCCGGCATGCAGGCGCAGCAGCCGCACTGACTTCGTGGGCAGCTTGAAAGCATCCATCGCCGCCTTCAGATGCGGGCAACGGCTGGCCAGCGGCGTATCCTCATACTCCTTCACATCGCCCATGGGCACAATATCGTTCGTGCGCCCGCCCCGAGCCCGCAGCGCCACGCTGCTCCATTCGCCCTGATAATCGCGGTGATTGAAATGCGCAATCCACTCGCTCGCTTCGATACACTCCAGGTCGGCCCGCAGCCCGGCAGGATCAAAGGAGAGGGGAAGTCTCGTCCACTGCAAATTCGTTGGAACCACGTTGTTCTCCAAACCCCGGCGGCGGAAACGATGCCGAAGATTCGCTGTGTTATCCCTGGCGTTAAACGCGTGGTGCGAGCAAGTATACCGTCGGATCAGGCGGGCAGGTGAAATCTTTTGTTGTCCGGTCGCAGGGAGGTGAGGATGCTTAGAAGAAAGCACTCACTCCGCCGTGGAAGCCGACATCTTGATGGCCTCTCATTGCATCCTAGTTGGCTGGAAATGGAGGAGTCTGATGTTTCGTATTGCAATGTATGTTGGTGGAGTTGCAGCCGGAGTTGCGGCGTTGATGGTGTGGCAGGATCGCGTAAGGGCGATGCGCAAGGTTCCGGCGAAAGTGGCGGCGGAGCAACTGAAGGCGGCGTGGGCCGATTATCATACGCGCGCATAAAGTGAACTGGAGTCAAATGAGACCCCGGCTTCAGGTGGAGCTCAATCTTTCCGAATTTCATCTCAACGCAATTTCGGTTCGATTCTTTCCGAGGCTGGGAGTTCTTGCTCGTCTCATTTCGGACTATATTCGATTCTTCGCGAAAGGGACTTTGCACCAAGATCGCGCTGGACCATAGCGGGATCTCCGAATCGCCGCGTTCGCCGGCGATGTAGGCGTGGACGTTTTGCACGGCGACGCTGCAGTGGCGAGCGATGAGGAAACGGAACCGCGAACTGTCAAGTACAGTGCCGGAGCCGAAGACGCGATTCCAGGGCAGTCCCGTGAGCTTGATGGCGACCTGCGTGATGACGTCGACGGGGTTGGTGACCAGCTGGAGATGCGAGGCCTTCTGGACGGGGTCTTTGCGGTTGGGCTTTTGGCCGCTATTTCCTCATTTCATTTCCGTGAAAATTTAGGGTACCCTCAAAGAACGGGACACTGGGCCGCAACCACTCAAAACGAGGGTATGAACCACACGAATGACTGAATCCACACAGCATCTGCTTTCCATTGACTATCCCGCCGAGTTCAAACCCGGCGCGCTATCGGCTGTCACGACCTGCCTGCGGATTGATCCGACCGAGAAGGTTACTTTAATTACCGATCGCGTTACCGAGCCGATTGCCGCTGCGCTGGGTGCGCAACTGGCCGAGCGTGGATGCCCATGGAATGTATTTGTGCTGGAAGACCTGGCTCCGCGGCCGCTGGTGAACATGCCTGCGGAAGTGCTTGAAGATATGGAAACCTCACAGGTTTCGATTTTCGCGGTGCAGGTGCAGACCAACGAGCTGCATTCGCGCATGCAGATGACGGACGTGGTGAACCGCCGGCACATGCGCCACGCGCACATGGTGAACATCACGCCCGAGATTATGTGTCAGGGTATGCGGGCCGACTTCAACCTGGTGGACCGGCTCTCGCAGAAGGTCCTGGACCGCGTGAAGAAGGCTACACGCATCCGCGCCACGACGGCCGCGGGAACGGATATTACTGCCGACATGAATCCCGGCTACAAATGGTTCAAGACGTCCGGCATCATCTCCGCGGAGAAGTGGGGTAACCTGCCTGGTGGCGAGTGTTTCACATCCCCAGGCGAAGTGAACGGCACATTCGTGGTGGATGGCGTGGTGGGCGATTGGCTTTGCGCGCGCTATGGGTTGCTGGCCTCGACGCCGCTGACCATTGAGATAGCGGGAAACCGGATTGTGAGTTGCCGGAGCGTGAACAAACAGCTTGAGGCGGACTTCTGGGCTTACACGCACACCGATGAAAATTCGGACCGCGTGGGTGAGTTTGCGATTGGCACCAACCTGGGAGTGGAGCGCGTCATTGGGAACATCCTTCAGGATGAAAAATTTCCGGGCATCCATATTGCTTTTGGAAATCCATACGGCGAGCATACGGGGGCTCCGTGGCGCTCTGGGACGCACATCGATGTGGTTGGCCTGGGCTTCAACATATGGCTTGAATCTGAAGCTGGACAGGAACAGATCATGCGCGACGGGCGATTCCTGATCGCGGCTTAGCCTTCGGGCCCGTTCAAGCGCAATGTGGAGTTTGCTTTGATCAGCGCGGCGCCAATGTCCTTTTCGAGAACTGTCAATTCCAGCTTGCGCTGCACATCCGCCCGCCTCTGGGTCGTGCTCCTTCTTGGGGCCATTGCAAGCTCAAGTTTCGCGCAGGGCAAAACCACTCTCACCGTATCCGCCGCAGCCAGTTTGAAAGAGGCGCTGGTTGAGGTGGAGGTTGCTTACAAGCAGAGCCAGCCAAATGTGGAGTTCAGCAATAACTTCGCAGGCTCGGGGACGCTGGCCGCGCAAATTGATCAGGGCGCGCCGGTGGATGTATTTCTTTCCGCCGCCGCAAAGCAGATGGACGATCTCGACAGCAAGGGCCTGCTCGTTGCAGGCTCGCGCCGCAACCTGCTGCGCAATACGCTGGTGTTGATTGTGCCGCTCGATTCAAAGCTCGGCGACTTCAAGGATCTCGCCGGCGGCAACGTCAAGGTGATTGCTCTTGGTGATCCAGCCGGCGTGCCTGCGGGCCAATATGGCAGGCAGACGCTACTCGCGCTTCATTTGTTCGACAAGGTCAGCACAAAGATTGTCTTCGCCAAGGATGTGCGCCAGGTGTTGACGTATGTTGAAACGGGCAATGCCGACGCGGGACTTGTGTATGGCACGGATGCAAAATCTTCAGGCAAGGTGAAAGTCGTTGCCACTGCTCCGGAGTCGTCGCATGACGCGATTCTCTATCCCGCAGCAGTGGTGAAGGCGAGCCGCAATCAAGCGGAGGCGCTGAAGTTTGTCGACTTTCTTGGTAGCCCGCCCGCCGCATCAATCTTTGTGAAGCACGGATTTACAATAGCGACACCGTGACGCTGCCTTCCGATCTGTCGCCGCTTTACATTTCTCTTGCCACAACCTGCGCGGCCACGGTGGCCACCTTCTTTTTGGGGCTGTTTGCGGCGCTCCTGATGCACAGAATGCATGGCAGTCTGCGCGCCTGGATTGATGGCATTCTCACACTGCCCCTGGTGCTTCCTCCCACCGTGGTCGGCTTTTTTTTGCTGCTACTGCTGGGCCGCCGGAGCTTCATCGGCCATGCAATTGGGGAGCTGGGATTCACCATCGTCTTTTCATGGCCTGCCACGGTGATTGCGGCAACCGTGGTGGCTTTTCCGCTCATGTATCGCACGACGCTGGGCGCATTTGAGCAGGTGAATCCCGCACTGCTGGATGCCGCGCGTACTCTGGGCGCCTCGGAACGCGCGGTATTTCGCAAGGTTCTGCTTCCACTGGCAGCGCCCGGGGTGGTGGCGGGAACGGTGCTTGCTTTTGCTCGCGCACTGGGCGAATTTGGCGCAACGCTGATGATCGCCGGCAACATTCCCGGGCGCACACAGACGATGCCCATGGCTATTTTCTCCGCTGTGGAAGACGGCGACATGCGGCTGGCGCTGCTTTGGGTCGGGCTGATTGTGGGGATCTCGCTGGCCATTATTCGCTTGCTGAACTGGGAAGGCCGGATGGGCAAGCGCGCGCGCAAGCGCAACGATGCGGCTCCAGTTGCATTAGTGCCCGAAGCCTCCGTCCCGCCTAAGCCAAGCATCGCGGCCGACACCGCCGCGCTTGAAATGAGCGTCGAAAGGCGGTTGGAAAACTTCGATCTCAAGGTCGACTTTCGGGCAGTCAGTGGCGCGGTTGGGTTGCTCGGTGCTTCCGGCGCTGGCAAGACCATGACGCTGCGCATGATTGCCGGAATTGTTACGCCGGATCGAGGCCGCATCTTGCTCAATGGCCGCGTTCTTTTTGATCGCGCGACAGGCAAGAATGTGCCAGCGGCGCGTAGACGAGTCGGCGTTGTGTTTCAGGATTACGCTCTCTTCCCGCATAAAACGGTTGCTGAAAATGTTGGCTTCGGGCTCAGCGATTTGCCACGCCCCCAGCGGCAGGCGCGCGTTCAATCTTTACTTGAGCGCATGCACATTGCAGAACTGGCTGACCGGTATCCGGCGGAGATTTCCGGTGGGCAGCGACAGCGAACGGCAATCGCGCGGTGCCTCGCAATCGAACCGGATGCGTTGTTGTTCGACGAGCCCTTCGCGGCTCTCGATCCGCACCTGCGCCGACAGATGGAAGAGCAGCTTCGCGAAACTCTGGCTGACTACAGGGGCGCCGTGATTTTTGTTACTCACGACATGGAAGAAGCCTTTCGTTTCTGCACCGATTTGCTGGTGCTGGACGGAGGCCGCGTCATTGCGAGCGGGCCTAAGCATCAACTCTTCGAGCACCCGCAGTCCGTGGTGGCCGCGCGCCTCACCGGATGCAAGAACATCGTCACCGCACGCCAGATCGCCGTTGGTCGGATTGCGGTGGATGCCTGGAACTGCGAACTGCAAACGGCCGGCGCTGTGCCTGTGGGATTGACGCATCTCGGCGTGCGTTCGCATCAGATCAGATTTGGGTCAGAATTGAGCGGCGAAAACACGTTTCCCTGCTGGCTTGTCAGTACCAGCGAAGCCCCCCATGAGATGACGCTCTATCTGCGTCTTCACAATCAGCCGCAATCCGGCGACAAGCCTCATCTGCAGGCCGACCTACCCAAGGAGCTTTGGCGCACATTAAGCGGACAGGCGCAGCCCTGGCGCATTCAGCTTGCACCAGAGCGCCTGTTACTGCTGGAAGACGCAACTCTTTGACCGGCTGGCACGTCTGCACAAAATAGTATCCGAGCGTCATTGTCATAGCGCATCTTCAGCGCCGGATGATACCGTTATCGAAAGCGAGGTTTGAGTGACCACCGGATTGGACCATTCTGTTCTAGTCTTCGATATTGGAGGGAGCCACATATCCGCCGCGCTTTGCCATGGCGGCAACTATCGGCTTGGTTCCGTTATCAGTGCTTCACACGCATCCGTCGAAACCGCGAACGCTTTTGTGGATTTGCTGCACTCGTTGGGAATGAAGGTGGGCGCGGAAAGCGAAAATGCTTCCGGCGCCGCGCTAGCGATTCCGGGCCCGTTCGATTACGCCACCGGCGTGAGCCACATGAAGCACAAGCTGCCTTATCTATTCGGCGTGAATGTGCACGAGACGTTGGCCGCGCGTTTCGGCTGGGAGCCAGGCAATGTGTGCTCACTCAACGATGCGGATGCGTTTTTGCTGGGCGAAATCGGGGCTGGGGCCGTGCGTGGAATTGCCCGAGTTGTCGGCCTGACTCTGGGCACCGGCATCGGATCGGCCTTTGCCGTGGACGGGCATGTGATCACGAGCGGTCCCGGCGTTTCCCCCGATGGCGAAATCTGGAATGTCCCTTACCAAGGTGGAATCGTTGAGGACTTGGTTTCGACGCGTGCGATTCAAGGGGCCTATCAAAAGCAAACCGGCACATTGCGCGAAGTGGTGGAGATTGCCAAAGATGCGGAGCGCGACTCGGCTGCAGCGGAGGCTTTCAACGAATTCGGACGCAACCTGGGACAGGTCATTCGCACCGTGCTCTATCCGTTTGCTCCCCATGTCGTGGTGCTCGGCGGAGGCATTTCGCAGTCGTCGCCGCTTTTCCTTTCCGCTACTTTGGCAGAGTTGCAAGGCCTTGACGTAGAATTGCGCATCTCGGAGCTGCGCGACCATGCCGCCCTGGTGGGAGCTGGCGTGCGCTGGTTTGAAACGCACAATGTGGGAGAATTTACTCCCTCCGCTGAAGACACGTTGCAAGCCGATCCCGTCTAGGACCTTTTCACTAAGGCTCAGGACTGCGACAACGGGTATTGGGCAGGCTGCTTCCGGCACTGCCGAAGGCCTTACAAGTGAGAACACCCAGGATCATCTCCGCCATGAAAAATCGCAGCAAGGAATCATCTCCTCTTTCGCGCCGTTACGCTTACCAGCGCTATTTGTCACTCGGTTTGGCGTTTGTCTTTCTGGGCTCGTTTATGCCCCGGCCGGTAAATGCGCAATCGCTCCCGGCGGAAGCGTACGGGCCCTACAACGCGACGTTTCTAGTGGATGGGCCGGGGCTAAGCAAGTCGCTCACGCCGCCTTCGTCCATTGATCCGCGGACAGCGGCCATGCTGGACCGGATGGGGATGGGCGGCCGGCAATCCGCCTCAAACGACGCGCTTCTCGGAGGCAATGCGGCGTGGACGCTGGCCTTCTGGTTCCGGCCCGCTGAGCCTCTTACCGGTACGGTGTTGCTCGCCGGCATTGGCGACCCCGGCGCTGAAGACGCGCGTTTCATCGGAATCGAGGACGGGCGACTTGGTCTGTGGCTGGGACGGGAGCAGGGAACTAATCATCTACTCGGGGCCAAGAACGCGTTGGCGAAGTCGGAGTGGCATCTCGCCGTCGCTGTGAGCGATGGGAATTCCGTCACGCTCTATGGTGACGGAGACGAAGCCGCCTTGAGTCCGCTGACTCAGGGCGTGGTTGCTGCACGGCTGGAGATGGCGCCCACGACCGTTGCTGCTCTCAAGAGCAATCATTTCGGCGGGCAGATCGCGGCGCTTGAAGTTTTTCGGGAGGGACTGACAGCCGCGCAGGTCAAGAGCATTTTCGCAACAAAGCCGGACTTCGGTTTGGCCAATTTTGAAGAGGCAACGCATCACTGGCCGATACAAACTTCCAGCATGGTCGGGCTCACCGCCCCGCAGGATGCCTCAACGCTGCCTCGCGGCAAAGGCGCCATTCAGAAGCCTTCGGCGAAGCCGCTTCCCTCCGCCACCGCAAAACTTGAGCCCATCGGCGACCGGTCCTGGCGGATTCGCGGCGGTTGGAAACTGGCCGCCGAAGCAGATATCAAACTTCAAGGCAAAGTCACGGGTGAAGCGCTCTCCAAGTCTGGCGTCGCAACAGCGGATTGGCTCGCGGCCACTGTCCCGGGAACCGTGCTCACTACGATGATCGATCGCGGCCTCTATCCCGACCCCGATTATGGCCTCAATAACCTCGCCATCCCGGAGAGTCTCAGCCGCGAGGATTACTGGTATCGAGTTGCGTTTGCGGCTCCGGCGCAGTCTCGAGGACAGCACCTCACACTGACATTTGAAGGCGTGAATTATGCGGCCGAGGTCTGGCTGAATGGAAGCAGGCTTGGGGACATCAAAGGCGCTTTCATACGCGGCAAATTTGATGTGAGCTCGCTGCTTGTGGCGGAGAACGTGCTGACGGTGCGGGTGAGTCCGCCGCCCCATCCGGGAATCGCCCACGAGCAGTCCATCAAGGCAGGCCCGGGAGACAACGGCGGCATCCAGGTGATGGATGGCCCGACGTTTTCGGCAACAGAAGGTTGGGACTGGATTCCAGGCATTCGCGACCGCAACACCGGCATCTGGCAGGACGTGACGCTGACCGCAACCGGTGCGGTGGAAGTGGGTGACCTGAACGTCATTACCACGTTGCCCAAGCCCGACCGCAGCGAGGCTGACATTGAGATTGAATCACCGCTGACCAACACATCCAGCACTGCGGTGGAAGGCGACCTTATAGCAACATTCGACGACGTGAAGGTGACCAAGCATTTGCGTCTTGAGCCCGGCGAAACGGTTCAGAGATTGCTGCCCGAAGATTTCGCGCAACTCAAAGTGCAGCAGCCTAAACTCTGGTGGCCGAATGGCTATGGCGACCCCGTCCTGCATACCCTGAAGGTCAGCTTCACTGAGGCCGGCAAGATTAGTGCGCAAAAGCAGATTGAATTCGGCATGCGCGAGTTTAGCTACGAGACGTCTCTCTTCGATGCAACCGGCCATCTGCGCCGCGTGGAAGTGCTGCCAAGCCGGACGCATGATTCGGCGTTGCCGCTGATTAACGAGACGCATGAAGGCATCCGCCAGATTGACGATCAGACTCCTAACCAGGGGCAGCCAGTACCAGACTGGATGCGCCATGCATGGGTGCATTCGCTCGAACCCGGCGCGGAGGGTTCACCGTCGATCCGCCCGGTTGCAGGCGGTTGGCCGGGCACAGACCTGGTGATCAGGGTCAACGGTGTGCGCATCGCGGCGCGCGGCGGCAACTGGGGCATGGACGACAGCCGGAAGCGGGTCAGCATTGAGCATCTCGAGCCTTACTTCAGACTTCATCGTGATGCTCACGTGAACATGATTCGCGACTGGATGGGGCAGGATAGCGAAGAGAACTTCTACGCGCTCGCCGACAAGTACGGCATCATGGTCTGGAACGATTTCTGGGAATCGACGCAGGGTTACAACATCGAGGCGCAGGATCCGGCGCTGTTCCTGGCGAACGCGCGCGACAGCATTCTCCACTTCAGACATCATCCATCGATTGTGGTGTGGTGCGGTCGCAATGAAGGCGTGCCGCAGCCCATCATTAACGAAGGGCTGGCCAATCTCACGCGCACGCTGGATCACACACGGTATTACACTGGCAGCTCGAACCAGGTGAACCTGCGCAACTCCGGCCCGTACCAGTTGCAGACACTCGATACTTATTACAAAATCAACCGAGGGTTCAGCGTGGAGTTGGGCATTCCCAGTGTGCCCACGCTTGAGAGCATCGAGGCCTTTATCCCGGAGCCGGACCGCTGGCCTATCAGCGACACATGGGCCTATCACGATTGGCATGAAAGTGGGAATGGCGACGTTGCGCCTTTCATGACGCATCTTGAGACAGAGTTTGGCGCGGCCACGGGCCTGGAGGACTTTGAGCGCAAGGCTCAGATGATCGATTACGCCGCCCACCGCGCGATTTTTGAGGGCTTTGCGGCGCACCTCTGGCAGCCCAACTCGGGCCGCATGATTTGGATGACGCAGCCAGCGTGGCCCAGCATGGAGTGGAACTTCCTCAGCTCCGATTACGATACGCAGTCGAGTTTCTATGGCACGCAGAAGGCATGCGAGCCGGTTCATGCGCAGCTCAACCTTGCTGACAATTCAGTCGATCTCATCAACCTGGGTGATGCTCGCTCCTTCAAGGTGCAGGTGCGGGTGATTGGTCTTGATGGGAAGGTTCTCAGCGACCAGACCAACCAGATTGAGGCGGCTGCCAACGATCGCACTGCGGTGGGAAAGCTCGATCTGGATAAGCTGGCCGATGGGCATACGGTATTGGTCGCGCTGAAAGTGGTTGACGCCGCGGGGGCACCGGTGAGCGACAACGTTTATTGGTGGGCGAAGGACGAAGCGAGCCTGCGCGAGTTGAATGGGTTGCCGCAGGCTACTCTGACTTCTTCCGCAACAGTTGCCACAGAGGGCGCGGAACGGAAGGCAACTGTGAAGATTACAAACGCGGGTACGACTCCGGCGCTGATGGTCAAGCTCACGCTGAAGGATGCGACAGGCGCGCGCATCCTGCCCGCCTACTACAGCGAGAATTACGTCTCGTTGCTGCCTGGCGAGCAGCGCACCATAACCGTCGGTTTCCCCGCAGGTCAGGCTAAAGCCGCTGTCGGCCTGCGTGGCTGGAATCTTGCGACGGAAACGATTCGGACGGAATAGTCTGGGTCACTTTCTGCAGCCTCACGCATAGTGGGGCATCTAAAAGGCTGTTATGACTACCACCGCCCCGCACCCACTGCGCAACCTCGGCAACTCCGACCTTCAACTCACCCCCATCGGCTTCGGCGCGTGGGCGATTGGCGGCGGTAATTGGGAGTTCGCCTGGGGACCCCAGGATGATCAGGAATCGATTGCCGCTATCCACCGGGCGCTCGATGAGGGCATCAACTGGATCGATACGGCAGCCATCTACGGCCTCGGCCACTCCGAAGAGATTGTCGGCCAGGCGCTGAAGAGCTTTGTCGGACCGAAGCCGCTTGTGTTCACCAAGTGCTCCATGCGCTGGCATCCGGACCGCACAATTTATCGCTCGCTCAAGGCCGGGTCGCTGGCAGAAGAACTGGAAGGTTCGTTGCGCCGTCTTGGCGTCGACACCATCGATCTTTACCAGATCCACTGGCCGAACCCGGAAGAAGAGATCGAAGAGGGCTGGGAGACGCTGTCGAAGTTCAAGGAGCAGGGAAAAATCCGCTGGATCGGAGTCTCGAATTTTTCCGTCGCGCAGATGAAGCGGGCACAGGCGATTGCCCCGATCACCAGCCTGCAGCCGCCTTACTCGATGTTGCGCAAGGCCATTGAGGAAGAAGTGCTTCCCTATGCGCAGGACAATGGCATCGGAGTGATTAATTATTCGCCCATGGTCTCCGGTCTTCTCACCGGCTCCATGACGGCTGAACGGGTTGCCGCTTTCCCGGCCGATGACTGGCGTCGGCGCGCAGTGGAATTCAACGAACCGCGCCTGAGCCGCAATCTGCGCCTTGTGGAATTGCTGCGTGAAATAGGTGATGGTCACGGAGTCAGTCCCGGTGTGGTGGCCGTGGCCTGGACCCTTCGTCACCCGGCCATTACAGCCGCAATCGTGGGCGGACGCAGCGCGAGCCAGGTAATGGGGCTTGCACCGGCACTCAATTTCCGGCTGAGCGATGATGAATACAGCCGCATCAACGCCTTCCTGAATTCCAACCCGGTCTAACAATCTGTCCAGAAACTCGAAGTCAGCGCCCGGCATGGGGCCGCGGGTCCGGATTTGCCGGGAGGGCACCCCGGCGGTAGGACGCACACAAGAGGCTCGTGGCGCTGTTCACTGACGAGTGATACCCACCCCCACCCCATCCCTGTAAAGAAGTGGTTTGTTTTCAATGGTATACCGAGCAGCAATCGCTGCAGATATGGCATTCTAAAGAAGTTACTTGCAGATATGCCAATCCAAAGGGGTTAGGTGGGTATTTGGACAGAATTCTAAGAAAAGCGCAAACTTGCAATCGCAAAAAGCCCCGGCCGAAGCCGGGGCCTTTCGTGCTACGGAGAAAACTTAGACTACATCGCCGCGACGAAGTCGGGAACGATAACGGCCGCATGTTCCTGAAGCAATTGCGTCATACGGGCTGCCATACCCGTGTACATTGAGGCTGCGCGGAAGGCATTCACGCGGACGCCTTCGCTGGCTTGCGAAAAGGCATACTGGCCCAGGGCCATCAGGACGCAAAGGCGAATCTGCATTGCGTCGCTGCGAAGGGTCTCTAGAAGCACACGGTCCACGCTGTCCGAATTTCGGTTGGCATATTCCGCCATTTCCATCATCACCCGGGCGTTCTGAAACATCACCCAAAGGCCATTTGGTCCCTTCATGCGCTGCCAAGCGTCTTCCGGCGTGGCATCCAGGCCCTCTTTCCAAAGAAAATGATCGCTGAGTTCGCGGGCGCTCCAATCGGGACGCAGCCTGGCCAGCAAGGAGTCCCATGATTGCGCATTCCGCTTTCGGACACCGCTATGCCATCTTACTAAGTACAAGGCAACGACTCCGAGAGCCGAGAATTCTAGGAGAAGCATCATCTGTTAGCCTCTTGTCGCAATTTAGTAACCACTCGGTTTTTAAAGAACGCCGTAGCTGGCTTTTTGTGTTCCTCATACTTGTAGCAGAAAACACGCGATTTGTTCACAAAAATCTTACAGTTTCTCCAATTTGCATCAAAAAAAGGTACTCAAAGGTTCATTGAACTTTGGTAACTTGAAATGGAATTGCCATTTAGCGAAGGTTTTTCGGTCAAATTTCGGTAATCTTGATAGTCAGGGAAGTTATCTTTGGCCTGGTTTGCGGTCAATGGGCGTGGGCGGTTGTGACATCGATATGCGCGCAGTTCGCGCCGTGCCGGCCATTGCCAGAAGAAAGCTCTGCATCTGCGGGGTGAATTCTCGACGCGTTGCTTCTTTGGCCGCAAAGGAAAAAGCCCAATAAACGATGGAGAGGATGTAACTGACGACCACAAATTGATTCAAATACCGGTACTGTTCTCCCAATGCCTGGTGCGATTGGAGCACGGTAACGCCCAGGCTCACAATGGAGTAAAAGCCAAGGCCTGTGGCCACTTGCAGTTCGCGGTCGCGCCATCCGATCGAGAGCAACTGGCTGCATCCGGCCAGGACGACGAAAAACAGGACTCGGAGAACGGAGGCAGTTTGCTGCACGTGCACCAGGTATTGCCATACGGCGGGATAGTGTCCGAGGTCGCGAATTCCCGAGAATGGCCACACAATCGCGCCTGCGACCACAATCAGCACAGCGACCACAATCACCGCCTTGCGGGTTAGAGAGGCGCGGATTGGCCGCAGAACGGACCAAGCCAATTCAACCAGAACGGCGAACTCCAGGGCGGAGTCCACGATTGTCTCAATGAAATAGACGGTTGTGTAATTTTGGGCAAAGTATTGTTGAACAATATAGTTCCCGGCGTCGGTTACCAGGCCCCAACCGCAAAGAATGCAAAACACCGGCAGGGTTCGCCAGACGCGGCGGTACATGAGCAGCACGACAATGGCTACCTCGGCCACAATTCCCGCAAACCAAAGCTGATTGTCTAGAGTCATTGTCATTATTCCCACCGAATATATCGGCGCAATGATTCCGTTAGTTTACCAGCGAACTGCCGCAATGGCATGGCGAACGACCGGCTTACGGCCCGCGGCGTATCCGCTGTCATTGGGAATGGCTAAATTGTGCCAGTGTCCAGCAATCGTAGCGTGCTGGACACTGCGTCGGTGACTGAACTGTTAGGCTACGCTTCCGCCGCCGGTTGTGGGCGGGGGAATGGGAGGCAGTGGGCTGATCGGCGTATCGAGCGCGGCGATGGTCGTGGGCGGAGGAATGGGGGGCAACGGGCTGATCGGTGTATCAAGAGCGGCGCTGGTCGTGGGTGGAGGAATGGGGGGCAGTGGGCTGATCGGTGTATCAAGCGCGGCTATGGTTGTGGGCGGAGGAATAGGAGGCAGAGGGCTAATCGGCGTATCGAGCGCGGCGATGGTCGTGGGCGGAGGAATTGGCGGCAGCGGACTTATCGGCGTATCAAGCGTGGCGCTGGTCGTGGGCGGGGGAATGGGAGGCAGTGGGCTGATCGGCGTATCAAGCGCGGCTATGGTTGTGGGCGGAGGAATAGGAGGCAGAGGGCTAATCGGCGTCGCAAACGCGGAAGAGGTTATGGTAGCGGCAACTAAGGTACTGAAAATCACCGTGCAAATCTTTGTGCTGATGGACTTCGTCATGGGAGAGTGCTCCTTGGTAGGTCGAAATGCGTTGCAACGCAAGGGTAACCCAAATGGGGGGGGTAGGCTACCACAAAAGTAACCATCTGGAAAGTTTCTTTCCCATTTAGGGCGTGACGGGCGGCATATCTTTTTGACGGAATATGTGATTAACTATATTGTTTTCTTAAGCATGCAGGAACGGCATATTTTTGGTGGCGACTGACGTGTGGTCAGACCACATGTCAGTCGAGATATCATTGAGAACCGGCGGCCGAATCTGCGGTTCCGTAACACCGCAAGCGGTTTCGAGAGCTTATTCGGCAGGCGGTACACAATCAAGCAGGGGGCGAGTCATTGATCCCAAAGCTGCGTAGCCGGTTCAACGACAGATTCACGCAACAGAGCTACAAGGAGCTTCTGGAGCTCCAGGAACTTTTCTGCGGGACGAAGGTGGACTTCCGGATCGCGGAGACGCCAATCTTTGTGCCACACGAATTGCTGAATGAGATGGCAGAGGCCGGCACCGAATTGACGCTCCGCCTTCTTGGGAGTTCGACTTACCTGGCTGCGGCTCGTCGTGCCATCCCCTCGGAATTCAGAGTTGCAAACGAGACGCCCCGGCCCCACTTCCTCACCGCCGACTTCGCACTTGTGACGGATGCTCTCGGCAATCTTGTTCCCAGGCTGGTGGAGATCCAGGCCTTTCCCTCTGTCTACGGGTACCAGGCGGCGCTCTGTTCGGGGTATCGCGAAGTATTTGGGCTCCAGGAAGGACTTGGCTGGTTTCTGAGCGATCTGAACGAAACGAGCTATTGGGAGTTGCTGCGCCGGACCATTCTTGGCAGGCACCAACCGGAAAATGTGATCCTTGCCGAGCTCGATCCGCTGAACCAGAAGACACTGCCTGACTTTCTGGCAACCTCTCGGGGTGTTGGTGCGGCTGTTGTCGATATTCGCAGCCTCGAGCCCATCGGCAACAAGCTGCACTACCGAAACGCAAAAGGGGAGAATGTTCCGATCCATCGGATTTACAACCGCGCCATCGCCGACGAACTCATCGCGCGCCATGTGCAGCTCCCGTTCGACCTCACCTATCATTGGGATGTGGAGTGGGCAGGCCATCCAAATTGGTATTTCCTGATCAGCAAATTCTCCATTCCCTGGTTGGCGGGTACGGTCGCCGAAGGGCCCTCTGTTGGGCACCCAACGGTTCCCCCCGCCGTCTTCCTCACCGACTTTCTCGAGGGCGACGGCAAGCAGCGGCTCGCGGCGGCAGGTGTTGGTCTTCCTGAACCGACGGGGCCGGACACAACCTACAGCAACTTGCTCCTCAAGCCCCTGTTTTCCTTCGCCGGGAAGGGAATCCAGTTTGACCCAACTGAGGCTCAGCTCCTGGCCATTCCGATAGAGGAACGACACAACTTTCTTCTCCAGCAACGCATGCACTTTGTCCCCAACATCGAGACACCGCATGGGCTGACTCAGGCCGAAATCCGCATCCTCTATCTTTGGCCCGACGAAGGTGACCTTACTCCCGCCATTTCCCTGGTGCGCCTGGGCCGTGGGAAGATGATGGGAGTGGATCACAACAAGGATCAGGAATGGGTAGGCGCTTCTGCCGCGTTCTTTCCTACGGGGTGTTCACCGAGTTAGTACACACATCTGGTTACCGTTCAGGAAACTTTAGTGCCATGTGTTTACCTTGAAAAGTCAGCTACAGTTTGCTCAGGAATTGGTTCGGTAATCAATGCAACCTCAGAAAGACTCGAAAGCGGCGGCTACGCCGCACTCCGCAGCAAAGGAGCCTCGGACTGTCCCGCAGGAAGTCCGCTGCGCTGTTCGGTTTCCGCTCACATTGCCGGTTTTGCTTTCCACTGCCGGTGGGGAGATTTCCGGCCGCTCCATCGATGTCTCGGCAACTGGCATTCTCTTTGAACTTGATCGCCACCTGTCGGTCGGCCTTCCCATCAATTTTTCGTTCCGAATGCCCCAGAAGGTGCAGGGCACATCCCGGGACGTGCTAGTTCATTGTGTCGGGCGTGTGGTACGCTGCTCCATAGGCCAAACTCAATACCTGGCTGCTGCCACGATCGACGAGTATCGACTCGCGGAGCAGTGATATCCGGGGTTGGTTGGCAGCCAGCCAACTATGGATTTCTTGGACGAACAAGCAGAAGTCGAATTACCTGAGGCGCCGGTAAAACCGGGCACCATCCGCATCATTCTTGCGGATTCACAGGCAATCTACCGTGTCGGCATCCGCAAGGTTTTCGGCCTGGAGGATGACCTTCGCGTTGTGGCCCAGGCTGACTCGATCGACAATCTGCGCTCGGCCGTTGAGCGCTTTCCCACTGACATTGTGTTGATGGAAGGCAGTTTGCTTAACGGTACAGCCAACGTCATCCCCGACCTGCTGCGAATTGCTCCCGATGTCCGGTTGATTGTCCAGGCAGTTTCGGCTGACGAAAATCATACTGTTGAGCTTTACCGTCGCGGTGTTCGCGGGATCATTTCTCGTTCGATATCGCCAGACCTGCTTGTGAGGTGTGTGCGAAGAATTGCCGCGGGCGAAACCTGGATCGACAATCAGTCGGTGAATTGGGTGATTGAGGCATATCGCGCCCAAGCCGCTGCCCTGGTCACGCCAAGAACCCAGCCGCGCCTTTCGCCCAAGGAACTGGCCATCATCACGTGCATTACCCAGGGAAAACGCAACAAGGAGATCGCCTTCCAGCTGGGTACCACGGAGCAGGTCATCAAGAATTACCTGCGCAAGATTTATGACAAGCTGGGCGTAAGTGACCGGCTCGAACTGGCCCTCTATTGCCTGCATAACAAGATTATCCAGACAGATGCGGACGAGGAACAGGTTGCGAAGAAAGTTATTGAGCGGTAACCGATTTCGCGATATCGCCGTTCGCGGACACGGTCGACATCCCATGCAAATTCAGGCTTTTGATTCTCCGCCGGCAGCGCACGCTACGCCTTCCTCATTGTGATTTCCAGAACAACTCACCGGTGCCTGTGGGTCTCCGCAGCGCTTTCTTGCCAGCTCCAGCAGCCGAATTAGTTCTGTGAGTTCCTCATTCTTAAGGTGTCCCAGAAGTTCGCCGGGAACAGCGAGAATCACTGGATCCATCTCGCTTAAGAGCGTCAATCCGTCCTTCGAGATGTGCGTCCACAACACACGCCTGTCTGCCTTGTCCCGCTCCTGCTTGATCAATTTCGACGCTTTCATCCGTGCCAGCAACCGCGTAATGTCCGGCTCGGCGGTAATCATGCGGTTGCCGATTGCGGAACAGGTGAGGCCATGGGGTTGCGCGCCGCGCAGAATGCGCAGCACGTTGTACTGCGTTGACGTCACGCCCCATTGGCGCGTTTTGAGATGGAATGTCCGGTGCAGGCAATCGGAAGTGCGCATCACGTTGAGGAGAGCTTCTTCCTCAACGCTGGAAAAAGGGGGCTCTTGCGCGATTTCTTGTTTCAGGCTGCTCATCGGCAACGCCCCCGTGTAATTGGTTTGATTTGAGCCGCATAAGGGCGGGACTCCGCCTCTCATGCCAACCATTTTTGGATACGGCTACTGCTTGATGACGTCGAGATCGAGGGTCAAATTGACATCGTCGCCGACCGCGGCCGTAGGGAAATTGGTTCCAATGCCAAATGCTGTGCGGCTGATGGTGGTGGAGGCGGAAAAGCCGGCGTGCGGCTTGTGGTCCATACCTTGTACGGGGCCCGTAGGTCCTTCTACTTCAAGCACTACCGGCTTAGTGACGCCGTGCAGCGTGAGGTTGCCGGAGACTTTCAGATTGCTGCCGTCCTTGGCTACGCTGGTGCTGGTGAAGGTGGCCGTGGGGAACTTGGCGACATCAAAGAAGGCATCGCTCTTGAGGTGATTATCGCGAGGCTCCTGGCCGGTGGCGATGGTGGAGACGTCGATGGTGGCGGAGACCGTGGATTTGGTGATGTCTGCATCGTTAAAGGCAATGGTTGCAGATACTTTGCCGAAGCTGCCGTGGACCTTGGAGATGGTCAGGTGGGTGATGCTGAAGTTTACGTCGCTGTGGGCCTGGTCCGAGACCCAGGTTGAGGTTTGCGCCATGGCCAGGGGAGCCGCGAGGGCCAGGATGCCGGTTACTAATGCCAAACGTTTCATGGAGTTACTTCCTTTCGGTGCCGGGCCATCAGGCCGCTGTATGTTGCGCTTTCGCGGTATGCGCGGGGGCGGGGAGGTAAAGGGGAGCCGGCCACGCAGAATCATCCGTATGTTGATCTGACGCGCCAGGGTAATTATTCGTTGCAACAAATATATCAGTTGTCAGTTGTCGGTTGTAAGTTGTCAGCAGGCCAGATGAAAGGTTCAATCGGAGGGGTGCGTTCCATCGCTGAAAAGGTGGTTTCCCAGGTTGCGAACAGGGGCAAATGTCTGCTTGCGTGGTTGCGATTCGTCGAGACACGTACCGTGGGGGCAGTCCGCGCGCGTGCGTTGGGTTGCAGAGAGTTTTTCTAATTGAGGGGTGTGGGTTGTGGAGATTTAGCCGTTTTTTTGGAAAGTGAGTTGATTTTGTAGGGTTTAGTGACTTAAGTTATTGATAATGGATCGTTTATTTTGATTTTGTTTGCAGTGCGATTGCGCACCGGTTTGCGCCGCGTCTCCCGCGAGTTCCAGGGCGCTCAATGATTACTCGTTGCAACAGATATCTTTGAACTCGATGGCTTTGGATGGCGGGAGAAGGGCGGGTTTTGCCGGGATGGGTTCAGCCCTGGCCAGAAGGAGAACCACGCTCACGACGACGAGGAGACCGCCGACGAGCATGCGCGGCGTGATGGCTTCCGCGGCGATGAAGTGGCCGAGCGCCAGTGCCACGACGGGGTTGACGTAGGCGTGGCTTGACACGCGGGTGGCAGGCATGCGGCCCAGGAGCCATACGAAGGCGCTGTAGCCGACCAGCGACCCGGCGACCACCAGATAGGCAACGGCTACGAGGGCGCGGGGAGCCAGATGCGGGAAGGGATGCAGTTCGCCCGAGGCGGCGGACATTGCCAAGAGAATTCCGCCTCCGATCATCATCTCCGCACCAGCAGTGATTCCGCGGGATTGGGGCAGCCGCAGAGAGCCAGTGAGCACCGAACCAAGGGACCAGGAAAGCGATCCGCCGAGGATGGCGATCATGGGGAGGATTGGCACGCTTGCGGCGCCACCGTGGGCTACCAGGACAACGACTCCGCCAAAGCCAAGGATCACTGCCACGAGATGCTTGAACTGGAACCGGGAGCGGCGAAAGATTAATACCTCAAGGGCGATGGTCATGAGGGGCATGGTGGCTTCAAGGATCGATGTCATGCCGGAGGGAACGGTGATCTCTGCCCAGAACAGCGCTCCATAGGTGACAACGAACATGAGAAGAGCAAGCAGGAACAGGTTGCGCCATTCCGGGAGAGATGGCGTGGGGCCGCCGCGGAGGCGCGTGAATGCGTACAACACGATTCCGGCGAGGAAAAAACGCATGCCTGCGCAAAACCAGGGAGGCGCGGAGAGGACGGCGACGCGGATGGCAAGGAACGTGGATCCCCAGAGCACGTAGATGGCGAAGAAGGCCGCGAATACTCGGATGTCGATCCTTCGAACTCGGTCCCAGAAACGATTCATAACCATCAAAATCTCCATTAGTGGTTAGCATATACAAGTAAGAGTAACTTGTAAAATCGTAATAGAAGGTTATAATTGGGTGCATGGCTGACATTGCGCCTGATAGAAAACAAGGTTGGCCGGTCTGCGAGAGCGCGGGCGGGGACGCCCACGCGACAGCCGATCTGGAGATCGGCGCTACCGTTTCATCTTCCGTGGGTCGGCAGCGCCGGTGGGAGAATAAACCGTTCCAACTGCTTGCGGAGAACGTCGTTCTGGACCTGGTGAACACTCTGGACTTTCGATTTCGCGCCAGTGGGCCGGAGGAGTTACTGGGCAGGTATGCGGACCTGTTGCGCTTTTTGGAGGAGGCCGGGATCGTTTCCGCGGAGCAAAGCCGTGCGCTGAGAGAATCCGGCACGGCGGAGGAGCAAGGGCGTGTGCTGGATGGTGTGAAGGACCTGCGGGAAACTCTGGCCTCGATTTTCTATCCACGGGTAGAGGGGGAAGCGCCGCCAGCCGCCAGCATGGAGAGGCTTGAGGGGTTTCTTCGCGAGATGGACCAACAGAAGAAGCTGAAGTGGGACGGCGACCGGCCGGAGTGGGCGTGGACCAACGCCGCGGACGATGTGCGGATTCCGTTGTGGCTGCTGGAAGAAGCGGTCGGCGAACTATTGAATTCTCCGGCGGTGGAGAAGGTTGGGCGGTGTTGCAGCGCGGACTGCGGCTGGCTATTTGTGGATACCAGCAAGAACCACACGCGGCGCTGGTGCAACATGAAGGGCTGCGGGAACCGGATGAAGGCGCGGAGGCATCAAGCCCGCAGGGCAGGCAGGGGATAGAGAACAGAGATCAGGGAACAGGGAACAGGGATCAGGGAACAGGGAATGGCCGCCCAGGGGCAGAATCCCGTCGCTGGGCGCCCCGGCGGTCTGCGGCCGGATGACGATTTTGGCGGTAGTCGATATCCAGATGGGCCACAAACCGGGTGGAAGTTCAAGCCCATTGCTTGATAGTTGGAGAGGATTGAATTATCGGAATCGATCATGGACCCCAAGCGCCCGCAGTCGGGCTCCGATAATTGCTTCACGGTATCAGGATTCCGTGTATAAGATACCTATCTGGTCAGTCAAGACGGAGATTCTCGTGAAGATGGTATCGGTATTTCTTGCCTCCTACACGATTGTGTTCGGCGCTGAAATCGTCGGCGATAAGACCGTCTATACCCTCGGTTCTCTTGCTGCGCGTTACAGATTTTGGCCGTTATTCGCCGGTAGTTCGGCGGCCTTCATGCTCAAAATGCTAATCGCAGTCCTCCTCGGTAGCATAATTGCGAATTTCCCAGTGTCCGTCGTTACCGCCGTCAGTGCGGCGACTTTTTTCGCGATGGCCCTGGTTGTCTGGTTTAAGAAACCGGACGACGACGTACAAAAGACGACCCATCGCGGAGGAAGAATCGCATTGGCTGCATTCGCCAGTATTTTCTTCTCAGAATGGGGCGATGTGGGCCAAATTACGGCGGCCACACTAGCGGCGCACTATCAGTTGTTGCTGATTGTTTGGATGGGGGCCGTCCTAGCCATGATGACGAAGGCGATTCTTGCGTTGACATTTGGCGCGGCCATAAGGAACCGTCTTCCGACAGGCTTTTTGCGTTACGCAACTGCGGGAACCTGCGTCATTTTGGGATTTCTCACTGCGTTTCGAATTGATTGACTGGCAACAGGTCTCGAAAGTTCGTTCAAGCCAGGCGATGCGGACCGCCATCCATTGACCGCGCAGAATCCCGGCTAAGGGAGGAGTTTACCTATGGCACTGGATCTATCCGGAGTTTGGGCCAGCGACGGCGGTAGCCGCTACTACGTTCACCAGGACGGTTTGACGGTATGGTGGGCCGGATTCAGTGACGATTCTGGATTGCAAAACGGACTGACGTTCTGCAATGTCTTCAACGGAGTTCTCAAGGGCAATGAAGTCAGCGGCCTGTGGGCCGACGTTCCCAGGGGCGTCACGATGAATTTCGGCACGCTCTCTTTGATGGCCGGCTCGCCAAATACTATGACGGCGATAAACCAGACTGGTGGGTTTACTGGAACAACGTGGATCTTCCTTTATCCCATGCCGCCCAACTTTGACCTGACACTTCAGGAGGTATTCGACAGGACGTACAAGAACACTTATGGGTTTCATCCTGCGCTTTCCCTCGAAGCTTTGGCAAACACTCTCGAAATTGTAAAAGATTCGGTCGTCATGTACGGATTCTTGGAAAACGGCGACAGCGATCGAGTTTATCCTTTTTCGAACCACTATCCTCCTACGGCGCCCCGCACGTATGACGCTTTCAGCAACATGAACGACGATTGGTGGGACAGCCAGCAGGATGACGATATGAGCTGCTGGATCAATGTGGACATGACCTTCCTGCCTACTAATCTCTTTCAGGGAATGACACCGGAACACCAAAATGAAGTTGCATCCAAGCTTCCATCGCTGCATCCTGAAATGATCATGTTTTCGGGAAACGAATTACTTCCCGGCTGGGGGCAAACAGGCGGCAACAGCATTCTTATTAATGGGCAGCCTTTAAACGCCAACGTTTCGATTACTCTCTCCCAGGCGGCCTCGCAAATTTGCGGGATAACGCCCGAAGTGTTTGGCAATGTCCGGGTCACTGGCGCCATGGTCATTGATCAAAACCATGACCATCCACTCGAAATCCATCCGGTATACGCCTTTGATTTTATTACTGCTTCAAACAGACAAGATATCAGCGGAGTGTGGGGTGACCAAAACGGAAACACTTACTACATCCATACTGTATTCGGGACGGTTTGGATGTTAATCACCCGGCCTTTCCGCGATCACTTCTTCGCCGCGGTCTTCCGCGGTCTCCTGTCCGGCAATCCTACAGCACTCGTGTCCGGCAAGACTGCAACAGGTGACTGGATCACTGTCCCTTACGGAACGATGGACGGTTCTGGCGATATGTCCCTGGTCGTCGGTGCAGACGCGTTGACGATGCAAATCACCGGTAACAGTCCGGTCTCGGGATCGCAATTGAGAAAGCTCTACGATGCTCAAGGTCACCCATGTCCCGCTCTCGGCGCTCTCTCAATTGCGCTTGTCAATCCGGGTTTCTGTACCTTCCCGGAGGTCGAGGGAGGAACCGTGGTGTTTGGAATAACCACGCCTTTTACTACCGGTGGGTTCAGCGTCGCATATCAATGGACGACTTCGGGCGGTGTTGGTGGGGATGACTCGCTATCAACTTTTCAAGTTTCGAATCTTCCGGCCGCGGGAAGCACGGTCACAGTCGCCGTCCAGTTCACTATAAACAGTGCTTGCGTCTATCAGGGATCGCGTTCGTTCATCACGCTTTCTCAAGACCAATCACAGTTGCTGGAACGGCTCTGCCAGCTGAAACACGGGCTGGATGGAACGATCCAGCAGATCATCGATCCGTGGATTTTGCCTCAACGCGGTGACCCGCGAAGCAGAGAACAAGCGATTGATCTGACGATGCAGGAAATCCAGGAACTTGAAAGGACAATCGCCGAACTGAAGCGCAACTTGAAGCGGTAGGTGTGGATTGCCCTGCACCTTTTGTACCAGTGCGAATGGAACAAACTGGTATGAAAGGTGCGTGGAATGCGACTCTCCGTATATAAGCAGGGAGGACGGGGACCTTCGGCGTGACCTTGGGAAGCTTGGGAATGCGGCAATAAATATTTGTGAGGCCCGCAACTTTAGAGCGGGCCGATCCCCAAAATCGTCAATAGCTCGTTGAGGGCAGATTGTGTTCCGCGATGGCGTCGCCAACCTGGATTAGTCTGCCAGAGGGCCCGCGTATATTTTTATGGACGCTAGAGCATGGCGGTAGATTCCTGAAGACAACACGCATTAGTTGCTCTATCCGCGCTGCCTAACAGTGGTGCATACAACTTTAGGTATTCTTTCGCAGCTTGATGTCACAGCGCCAATGGATGGGTGTTGCTAAGATGGTTTGCAAAGAAGCCATTCCATGGAGCGTGCATGAAAAGAGCAATCGTTGCTGCATTTGGAATTTTCGTCGTTAGCGGTTTGGTGGGTTGCAGTGTGGCATCGCCGAATGCCGGTCACGAAGCGGTGTGGATGGAGAAGCCCATGTTTTTTGGTCATGGCGGAGTGGATCAGACGCCCGTAATGGCCGGGCGCGAGTATGGCGCTATGACCAGCGATGCCATCGACGTGGACATGCTTCCGCAGCGCGTGGACATGGAGTTTGACGACATGATGACCAGCTCTGGCGTGCCGGTCAGTTTCCATGTGGTGGCCACATTCAGGGTGACTGATCCGGTGAAGCTGGTGAGCCAGTTCGGTGCGGATCGCGACGAGAAGACCTGGGGATTTTGGACACGCAATCTGGATCAGCCTATGAGCAACGCCGTGCGGGACGCTGTGAAGAAGCGCGATATGCAGGAGATGGCCATATCGCAGACAGCGGCCGATGCGGTGGGGCAAGAGGTGAACGCCGCCGCGATCAACATTGTTCAAAAACTGGGCGTGCCCATTGTGTTTACAGCGGTCAACGTTGGCCGCGTGAATCCTCCCGATGCGATCAAGAATCAGCGCATTGAGACGGCCGCTCAGGAACAAAGGGCCATCACGATGCAGCAGACCAAGCTGGCCGAAGACCAACGCAAAGCGGCTGAACAAAGCCGCGCGTCCGCCGACAATGCGTATCGCGAGGCCATGCAATTGTCTCCCGATCAATTCCTTCAGCTTGAGCGGATCAAGATGCAGATAGAAGTTTGCGGGCATCAGGGTTCGAACTGCACGTTCTTTATCGGCGGAAACGTTACACCGGTTAACGATGTGGGCCGGAAATAGTTGCTTGAATCCATCCACGGCGGAGGATCGAGTCTCGTCAACCGTTCTTTGTGTGTCACACGGAGGCGGCCAACTGATGCTGCACGGGTTCAGGAGCAAGGCGGACGAGGTTGGCCTGCACCTGGCATCCGGTGTTCGAGAGGAATTTGATTTCTCCGCCGAGTTGACGGGTGAGGCTCTCGACAAGCTTGAGGCCCATCGA
>Ga0302266_10000743_pt1 | contig 32303 bp, 28 predicted proteins | sample III_Bog_E1_2_FD_194559 | JGI IMG/M metagenome (GOLD analysis project Ga0302266, IMG submission 194559) | Peat permafrost microbial communities from Stordalen Mire near Abisko, Sweden - III_Bog_E1_2 | ecosystem: Environmental > Terrestrial > Soil > Wetlands > Peat | place: Sweden: Abisko...
TTCGCGCCTTACTCGATCAATGTTCTGGAGCTGAGCTACTAAGGCCTGAAACAGCAGAATATGCGGCAGTCAGGGCGGGGCTTCCCCGCTCTTGCCGTTTTTAGCGCTGCCGCGAGTGTGCGGGCTTGCGCCGCGCGGTGTAGGCTGCTCGATAGGATGGTCAAATCAAGCTGGTTTGCGAGTGAACTGCGGCGGGAGCTGGGGCTGCGCAACCGGCGGTGGGCGCGGGGACGGGCGCATGTGGAGAGCTATGGCAATCCGCCGGTGATCGTCTATCCGCCGGAAAGCCTGCGCCACGGCAACTTCTTCGATGCGGCCTATGCGGCGATTGCGGCGCGGCCGGAGTGGATGCGGCGCTTCGACAAAATTCATGCGCAGGGGCGCGCGCTGCCCAAGCTGGAATCGGGACGAAAGTGGCGTGAGCTGGACTCGTCCATGAGCTCCGATGCCCTGCTGATGAACGTTTTTTGCGCGCCGGGCGTAGCGGAATCAATGGCAGTGCGGCGTGCGTTGGGAGCGGATGGGGAGAACCCTCCAACCTTCGGCTGGAAGGCGCGCGTGCCGCTCAGGAGCGGGCGCTTTGATCGCACCGAGGTCGATATGAGGTGGGGCACGTTGCTGGTCGAGGCCAAGCTGACTGAGGGAGATTTTCAGACTAGGGCCGCTGCGGTCATGGAGGCGTACCGTGACTTCGATGCAGTCTTCGACCGGGAGCTGTTGCCGCGTGTGGAACTGGTGACCAAAAGGAGGAGAGAGGCAACGGAGTTCCCGGAAGATTATTCGCAGGAATTTGAAGATGCCAGAACTGATCTGCTGGCTTCGGCTCGACCTTCCGCAGCCACAGCCAAAGCCGGTATTGCAACGGACGGCGAGAGCGCCTATGCGGGCTACCAACTGATTCGCAACGTGCTGGCCGCTTATGCCCAAGGATGCAGCTTTTGCGTAATTCACGATGAGCGCCGCCCGGATCTGCGGGAGGCGTGGTTTGAGGTGATGGCGGCGGTAAAGTCCGCCGAAATGCGAGTGCGGCTGAAGGTGCTGACCTGGCAGGAGCTGGCTGCGTTGCTGCCAAAGGGGTTGCAGGAGTTTCTGGACCTGAAGTATGGAATTGTGGCCCCAGGAAGCGCAATTTCGCCAGTGGGGAATGCAACGGAGTTCGAATAAGAGCTAGGGTCCTGTTCACAGAATGGGACGAATAGGCGAAAATGGAACGGGCAGGTGCCGGAATGGAGTGTTTTTAGCCAAAACCGGCCTTGAACTGGTACGTTGATTCTGAAGGGTTTTGTTTTCCACGATGGCCTCTAATCCTTACTTTTCTCTGGCCGCTCTGTTCTTTGCGGCGCTCGGCTTTGGGCTGGCTCCGCTGGGGCTGGCCTGGCTATGGGCAAAGGTGTTTTCCCCGCCCAAACCGAACGCGGTCAAGAACGCCATCTACGAGTGCGGCCTGGAGTCCAAGGGCGATGCATGGCTGCAATTTCACTCGGCCTATTACCTGTATGCCATCATTTTTTTGATCTTCGATGTGGAGTCGGTTTTTCTGCTGCCCTTTGCGGTGGCCTTTACAGGCCTGAGCGCCGCGGCCTGCGCGGCCATGCTGGTCTTTGTGTTGCTGCTGATTGAAGGCCTGGCATGGGCTTGGGCCAAGGGCGTGCTGACGTGGGCGTGACGACAGGGGTCAGGGGTCAGAGATCAGAGATCAGTTGCCGTGGGAATTGGGAATAGAGAATCTAGAAAGGTTTCAGGGATCAGAGCGGAGAATAGAGAACAGAACACGCTGGGGAGCATGGAGAGCACCTGATCTCTGACCCCTGATCTCTGATCTCTGAACTGGAGCGAAGCGACGATGGATGAGGGCTTGAAGATCGAACTGGGCAAGCAGGGGGTCTTCGTGACAACCATTGAGCAGCTCTACAACTGGGGCCGGCGCAGCTCTGTCTGGCCCATGCAGTTTGGGCTGGCCTGCTGCGCCATCGAGATGATTGCCACCACCATGGCGCGCTACGATCTGGCTCGTTTCGGAGGCGAGGTCTTCCGGCCATCGCCACGTCAGGCCGACCTGATGATCATTTCCGGTACAGTAACTAAGAAAATGGCGCCCCAGGTCGTCCGGCTCTACAACCAGATGGCCGAGCCGCGCTACGTGATTGCGATGGGAGCCTGCGCCATCAGCGGTGGACCATTCAAGCAGGGCTACAACGTGCTGAAGGGCATCGACCGCTATATTCCGGTGGATGTGCACATTCCCGGCTGCCCGCCGCGCCCCGAGGCGCTGCTACAGGCGTTCATAACCTTGCAGAAAAAGATTGACGGCCAGCATTTGACCGGCGAAGACCGCCCGCGCCATTTGAATTCCGAAGCCCAGGGCGAGTTTCCCGTGCCGGTATTTGGAGAGCACGACTTGGAGCCCGCATCCAATCCCGGTGTATGGCCTTTGCCGGTTGTGATCAAGACAACGAACAGCTAACAGCGGACAGCTTACAGTTTTGAGGGAACAGGGATTGAAGACCGTAGAAGAAACCAAGGCGATGATCGAGGCGGCGGTTCCGGGCGCTGCGGTGGAGATTGCGCCCAACCCCAACCCCTCCCTGCCGCACTCGCTGCGGATTGCGCCGGCGTGTGCGCTGGCGGTGGCGAAGTTCCTGCGCGACGATGAGGACCTCAAGCTCGATTTCCTCTCCAACGTGACCGGCGTGGATTGGCCGGAGTCTCTTGAGGCGGTCTATCACCTCTATTCGGTCGAGAAAAAACATGGGCCGGTGATCATCCGAATGCACACGGTCAATCGCACCGATCAGGTCGAGCTTCCCTCGCTGACGCCCATCTGGCGCTCGGCGGAGTTTCAGGAGCGGGAGATTTTTGACCTTTACGGAATTATCTTCACTGGCCATCCGGACCTTCGGCGGCTGCTGATGTGGGAGGGATTCAAGGATCATCCCATGCGCCGGGATTACGTTGCGCCCGACGACTTCGAGTACGAGCCGACAGCGCATGACGAAGTGCTGAAGCGGGCTGAGGCACATCAGGCGGCGGCAGCTGAACCGCAAGAATCGGGGGCGGGCGTATGAGTGAATCTCAAACCAAACCCTCCATCCTTGCTGACAAGCCGGAAGGCTGGAACCGTCCCACGGCGATTGAGCCGCAGAACGAGGGAGAGCTGCTGGAAGTGGCCATGGGGCCGCACCACCCCTCGACGCACGGCGTCTTCCGCATGGATGTGGCGCTGGATGGCGAGCGCGTCATCCGCCTCAGGCCGGTCTTCGGCTACCTGCATCGCAACCACGAGAAGATTGCCGAGGGGCAGAGCTATCTGGCCTCCATGCCCTACACCGATCGGCTGGATTACATCTGCCCCATCACCAACAACTGGGCTTATGCGCTGGCGGTGGAGAAGCTCACCGGCCAGGAGGTGCCCGAGCGCGCCGAATATCTGCGGGTGATTCTGGGCGAGCTGACGCGCTATCAGAACCACGCCTCCTCGATTGGTTTTTTGATTCAGGAGATGGGCGCCAGCGGCACGCCGCTGATGTACGCCTTCCGCGAGAGGGAAAAGATTCTCGACCTCTTCGAGGAGTTGACCGGGGCGCGGATGATGGTCAACTACATGCGCTTTGGCGGCTGCCGCGTGGACGCATCTCCGGGGTGGCTGGACCGGACGCGCAAAGTGGTAGCAGGACTCACGGAGTTTGCGGATGAGTTTGACCGGTTGCTGAGCACCAATGAGATTCTGATGGCGCGCACGCAGGGCGTGGGCGTGCTGCGGCCGGAGCTGGCAGTGAACGCCGGAGTTACCGGACCCATGCTGCGAGCCTCGGGCGTGAACTACGACATTCGCAAAGTGGACGGCTACGGCATCTACAACCGCTTCAAATTCCGCGTGCCGCTGGGCGATCATGGCGACGTCTACGACCGCTACATGATTCGCATGTTGGAGATGCGCGAGTCCATCAAAATTTTGGAGCAGGCGCTCAAAGAAATCCAGCCTGGTCCGGTGATGGATTCCAAGGCGAAGATTCGCGGCCTGCGTCCCAAGGTGGGCGAGGCCTATGGGCGCATCGAAGCGCCCAAAGGCGAGTTGGGCTTTTATCTGATCAGCGACGGCGGGCCGAATCCGTACCGCTACCGCGTGCGGCCGCCGAGTCTGATCAACCTGACGGTACTGGAAGATATGTGCCTGGGCGTCAACGTGGCCGATGTGGTGCTGATCTTCGGCAGTGTAGACATTGTGCTGGGAGAAGTGGATCGGTAGGAACTAGGAAATAGGGAATAGGGACGAGGGATTAGGGGCTAGTAGGAACACATAACTGACCACTGTTCACTGACCACTGTCCACTGTTTGGAGGTTTCATTGTTAGGCGAGGGCATACTGAAGGGGATGGCGGAGACGGCGAAGAATTTCTTCGGCAGCTACTTTTCCGCCGAGAGGCTGACGACGGTTGAGTATCCGGAGCAGCGGATCGCCCCGTTCGAGGCGGCGAGAGTCTTTCCCTTCCTCGTTTTTGACGGCGCGGATTACGAGTCCGGCCTGCGTTGCGTGGCCTGCCAGATCTGCGAGAAGGAGTGCCCGCCCAAGTGCATCTTCATCGAAAAATCCAAAGACAAGAAGCCGGATGCGCTCGGCAGACTGCAGTTTTATCCGGCGCGCTTCGACATCGACATCTCGGTCTGCATGAGCTGCCAGATCTGCGTCGAGGTCTGCCCCTTTGAAGCCATCAAGATGGACACGGAGTATGAGTTGAGCACCTACGACCGTTTTGGCGCTCTGCTGCTGGACCGCAAGCAATTGGCAAAGTCAAACGAGTATTACCGCCAGATTCATCCCACCGAAGCGGCAGGAGTGGATGCGAAGCTGGCAGCAGAGAAGGTCAAGGCCGACGCAAAGGTAAAAATCACGGCTGAGGCCAAAACTGCGGCAATTGCCGGAGCGGGAGCGTAAACGATGAGCCAGTCTCCCTTTTTCGTGAATCTCGACCAGATCTTCGTTTTGCTCCGGCATTGGCTGGTCAGTTTTCTTCCCGCCGCGTGGCAGCCGGCAGCCGGCGTGCTGCTTAGCGTGGCGACAATCGTATGCCTCTTTCCGGCGCTCTTTGCGCTGACCACGGTCTTCGAGCGCAAAGGGCTGGCACGCATTCAGAATCGCCTCGGCCCCAATCGCGTTGGCCCCTTCGGTTTTTTCCAGCCAATCGCCGACGGCATCAAATCGCTGACCAAGGAAGACATTGTTCCCTTGAGCGCCGATGCAGCAGTGCATTTTCTTGCGCCGGTGCTGCTGGTGGTCACCGTTTTCATGGGCTTTGCCGTGCTGCCCATGGGGCGCAACATGGTGCTGGTGGACATGGACGCCGGCCTGCTGTTTTATTTCGCCATGGGCACATCCTCGGAGTTGGCGGTCTTTATGGCCGGATGGTCAAGCCGCAACAAGTATTCGCTGCTGGGCGCCATGCGCGCCGTGGCCCAGATGATCAGCTACGAGGTGCCGCTGCTCCTGTCCAGCGTAGTGGTCGTGATGATCACCGGCTCGCTCTCGCTGACAAAAATCGTCGAAGCGCAGAACCACTACACCTGGTGCTTGCCGCACTGGTACATCTTCACGCCCTGGGGATTTGCCGGCTTCCTGATGTACGCCATCGCCACCACTGCGGAGACCAACCGCTCGCCGTTTGACTTACCCGAGGGCGAATCGGAACTGGTGGCCGGCTATCACACCGAGTACTCCGGCTTCAAATTCGCTCTCTTCTTCCTGGGCGAGTACGTGGCCATGTTTTCCATATCCGGGCTGGGCACCACGCTGTTTCTCGGCGGATGGTCCGCGCCGTTTTCCTTCCTGACATGGGTTCCGTCGTGGATCTGGTTCTTCTCCAAGCTGATGCTCTCCATCTTCGTCTTTATCTGGATGCGGGGAACGCTACCGCGGCTCCGTCAGGATCAACTGATGAACTTTGCCTGGAAGTTTGTCCTGCCCATGTGCCTGCTGAATTTGCTGGTGACCGGTTTGTGGCGCTTCATGGGCGACGGGTGGTTGCGCTGGGTGGTCTGTTCTGCAATTCTGCTGCTGGCCTATGCGGGCCTTGGTCTGGGTGAGATGCGCAGACAGCGCCTCGGCAAGAGGAGTTATCGCTATGCGGAGTGAGCTCTGGGATTCAAACAAAACTGGGTGCCCCACCCTCGCCGCGTTTTTGTTTTTGCGGCTAGGGTGGGATTTCACCGCCGATAGAAGGAGCGGCCTTCGATGAGCATTGTCTTCTATCTACTTGCGGCGCTCACCGTGGCTGGCGGCCTGGCGGCCATGCTGCTCAGGAATACCGTGCATTGTGCTCTGGCGCTGACAGTCGCGTTCGCGGGGCTGGCGCTGCTTTTTCTGAATCTCGACGCACAGTTTGCCGGTTTCGCGCAGATTCTGGTCTACATTGGCGCGGTCGCAATTTTGGTGGTCTTTGCGATTCTGCTCACACGCGGCTCTGAAACTCCGAAAGATGGAGTCTTCAGCCGGAGTTGGCTTGCCGGCCTCGCCATTGCCGCAGCGGTCTTTGCGGTGCTGGGTTGGGCGGTGCTTCAGAGCGTGCGCGTTTTGCCGCATGAAACAGCCGTGCCGGTGGTGACGGTGCAACAGATCGGCGTGGCGCTCGTCGGCCGCTACGTTTTGCCGCTGGAGATTGTGGCCGTACTGCTGACCGCCGCGCTGATTGGCGCGGTCATCGTGGCCATGCACGAGAAAGAGGAGCACAAATGACGCCGCTTGCGGGTTATCTTCTGGTGGCCGCGCTGTTGTTTTCCATCGGCTTGGCCGGCGCGCTCACGCGGCGCAACGCGATTCTGGTTTTAATCGGCATCGAACTGATGCTGAACGCGGCCAATTTGAATTTGATCGCCTTCTGGCGCTACGGGCCGCATCCGGAGTCGCTGACCGGCATGATGTTTGCAATTTTTTCGATTGCCGTGGCGGCGGCGGAAGCAGCGGTGGGTCTGGGGCTGGTGATTCAGATTCATCGCCACGCGAAGACGACCGACTTGGATGCCATGAACAGGATGAAGGGGTAAGAGGTTGATGCAGGAAGCAATTTCAATCGCTCCGCAGTTAGCGGCTTCTCCCATCGCGGAGATTCTCTGGCTGATTCCCGCTGTACCCATGGCGGCTGCGGGCCTGTCCGCGCTGCTGAAACAGTCCGCGCGCAAAACCTCCGCATCGCTGGCCATCGGTTCGTTGAGTTTTTCGTTGCTGCTCTCGCTGATTGCTTTTGTTCACGTACTCGGCAACTGGATGGGCGGCATCACAACGCGCGAGGTTGTCAATCTCACCTGGATTCAATTCGGCACATCGAATGTAGACCTGGGCTGGGTGCTCGATCCGCTTTCGGCCATCATGCTGGTAATGGTCAGCTTCGTCGGCTTGCTGATCTTCATTTACTCCATCGGTTACATGAAGAGTGACGAGAACTACACGCGCTTTTTCTGCTTCATGTCGCTCTTTGCCGGAGCAATGCTTGGCGTGGTCATCGCCAACAGCCTGCTGCTGCTCTTCATGTGCTGGGAGATCGTCGGGCTTACCTCCTACTTATTGATCGGATTCTGGTATCAAAAGCCCTCCGCAGCCGCTGCCGCAAAGAAAGCCTTTCTCACTACGCGCATCGGCGATGTGTTCTTTCTGCTCGGAATTGTCTGGCTCTTCGCGCAAACCGGCACACTGCTCTTCTACAACGGCGGCTCCGGTTCCATAGAGCACGCGGCTCTGGCAGGTTTGCTGTCGCAACCCGCAGCGTTCGGTCTGTCAGCCGCTGGCGCTATCGCCCTGCTGATCTTTGCCGGAGCGGCGGGCAAGAGCGGCCAGTTTCCACTGCACGTCTGGCTGCCGGATGCGATGGAAGGCCCCACGCCGGTCTCCGCGCTGATTCACGCCGCGACCATGGTGGCTGCGGGCGTCTATCTCATCGCGCGGGTTTATCCGCTGATGGCTGCGGGCGCGCTTGCCGGTGGAACAACGACGGCGCTCACTGTCGTTACCTGGGTCGGCGCATTTACTGCCGTGTTCGCCGCGCTGATTGCCGTGGCGCAGAACGACATCAAGCGCATCCTGGCTTACTCCACCGTTTCGCAGCTCGGCTACATGATGGCCGGCTTGGGCATGGGCGGCGTCGCCGTGGGCATCTTCCACTTAATCACGCACGCCTTCTTCAAGGCGCTCTTATTTCTCGGCGCGGGCTCGGTGATTCACGGCTGCCACGAGGAGCAGAACGTGCGCCGCATGGGCGGGCTGAAAGCCGATATGCCGCTGACCTTCCTGACCTATGCGATCGGAATGTTGGCGCTCTGCGGCTTTCCGCTGCTGTTTTCCGGCTTCTGGAGCAAGGACGGAATTCTGGAAGCGGCCCAGCATTGGAGCGTAGCCAAAACGCCGTTTTACATGCTGGTCTTTGGCGCGCTGCTGACCGCCTTTTACATGACGCGCCAGGTAGCCTACGTCTTCTTCGGTCACTGGCGGGGCGGCAAGCCCGCGCATGAGAGTCCGGCAGTGATGCTCGCGCCGCTGGGGATTCTGGCCTTCTTCGCCATCACGCTGGGATTCATCGGAACTCCGGCCTGGCCTTGGTTCAGAGCCTTTCTGAATGGCAAAGCGGCGGGGTTTGATTGGCACGTTTTGATGGAGCGGGAACTGATGACCCTGATGGGCGTTTCGGCGCTTGTCGTTTTTATAGGTATTGGAGTCGCATGGAGTCTCTACGGTGATCGTTCACCCAAGCCGACGGCGTCCGATTCACTGGAAAAGTTTGCGCCTACTGCCTGGGGCTGGCTGAGTCACAAATTTTATGTCGATGAGTTCTACGGCATGACGGTAATAGCTTTCTACGCTTGGTGGGGGCGCGTCTCTGATTGGCTGGATCGCCGGGTCTGGGGCGGCATTGTCGCTGGAGTAGCATGGGCCTTCAGCCTTGCAGCTCGACTGAATCGCTTTCTGGACACGAATGTAGTGGACGGCGGCTTCGACAAAGGTTGCGAAGAGTTGACCGTGGGCGGAGGTTTGCTTTCGCGGGTGCAGACCGGCCGTGTGCAAACCTACCTGAGAATTCTGGCGCTGGCCGTGGTGGCGTTGGCCGCGCTTCTGATCTGGAGCAGCAAGGCATGAGCGGATTACCTCTATTGACGCTGTTGACTGCGCTGCCCCTGCTGGGTGCGGCGCTGGCGCTGGCGCTGGGCAAGCACGCGCGCGCCGTAGCTCTCATCACGACCTTCGCCAGTCTGGCGCTGGCGCTCGTCGTCTGGATGCAGCTTCCTGTAAACGGCAGCATCGGGTTAATCGAGCAGCACGCCTGGGCGCCTTCCCTGGGCATCGAGTATCACCTCGGCGTGGACGGGCTCAGTGCGCTGATGCTGGTGCTCTCCGCCATCGTCACGCTGATGTCGGTCGATGCCGCGCACCACGTTCATCATCAGCCAGGGCTTTACTTCGCGCTGGTGTTGACGCTGGAAGCCGGACTCTTCGGCTCCTTCACGGCGCTGAACTTCTTCCATTGGTTCTTATTCTGGGAGTTGTGCCTGATTCCCGCCTTCTTTCTCATCAAGCTGTGGGGTGGAACGCGGCGCGGGCCGGCGGCGACGCAATTCTTCATCTACACCATGGCCGGCTCGGCGGCGCTGCTGGTCGCGTTCCTGGCCATCTTTGTTTCGACCACCAGCATGGATTTCCCCCACCTCACGCTGCTGGCTTCGACCGGCGAGTTAGAACAGTTGGTTGCCGCGCACCTGGGGCCATCGGTCATGATCTGGCTTGCCATTGGCGTGCTGGCCGGCTTTGCAGTCAAGGTGCCGATGTTTCCCTTCCACACCTGGCTCCCCGCCGCTTATGCCGAAGCTCCGTCGCCGGTGACCATGCTGCTGACGGGCGCAATGTCCAAAATGGGCGTCTATGGCCTGTTGCGCATTGCGCTGCCTCTGTTTGGGCATCAAATTGCGCAGATCCGCACGCCGCTGCTGGTGCTGGCCGTGGCCACGGTGGTGATGGGAGCATGGGCTGCGGCGGTGCAGAAGGACCTGAAGCGCGTCTTCGCTTACCTGTCGGTGAATCACCTGGGCTATTGTTTGATGGGCATCTTTGCACTGGTGGTTCCCGCTGCCGGCTCTGGAATTGATGCCGCCTTGCAGGCCAGCCAGTACGCGGCCCTCAACGGCGTAATCCTGCAGATGCTCAACCACGGCATCACAGCAGCGGCGCTCTTCTGGTTTGTGGCCATGATGCAGCAGCGCACCGGCGGTCATCGCGGCATCGACCAGTTTGGAGGCTTGCGCAAGCCCGCTCCGGTGCTGGCAGGGCTGATGGGCATCGTTCTGTTCTCGTCGCTGGGCTTGCCTGGGCTGAACAACTTTCCCGGCGAGTTCCTCATCTTCCGCGGCGCATTCCCGCTGGCCTGGGTCGCGGCCTCCGTCTCGATTCTCGGCCTTCTGGTCACGGCGGTAGTGATTCTGACCGTGATTCAGAAGGTCTTCACCGGCCCGCTGCCGGAGCACTGTGTAGGCTTCCCTGATCTGCACCACGGCGAACGAATGGCGCTCGCCCCGGTGATCGGCCTGATGCTGCTTGTCGGCCTTCTGCCCTCGTTGATTCTGGGCAGCGTGAACCCAACAGTCATGAACCTGCTGGCGCACTGGAGATTCTGATGTTTTCGATTTTGCATCCAAACTCGGTGTCTCTCTTGGCGTGGACCATCTATCTCTCCTTTGCCGGAGCTGTGCTGCTGGCGCTCATGCCCAGAGGGAAGCCCGCCTTGTCGCGTTGGCTGGCGCTGGCCTTTGCCGTGGCCGGTCTGGCGTTGGCCGTACAAGGCTTTGTCGTCGGCATGGGACAAGGCCGCGTAACGCTGGTCGATCTCGTCTGGGTTCCGTCCATGGGGATTCGCTTCCTACTGGCCGCCGATGGCATCAGCCGTGTACTGGTTCTGCTCACCGGCCTGGCCGCGGTCGCCGGTGTCCTCTTCAGTTGGAACATCGACCTGCGCACCAACGAGTTCTTCGCCTTTTATTTCGCGCTGATCGGCGCGGTCTACGGAGTTTTTCTCAGCTTCGACCTCTTTTTGCTTTTTGTCTTTTACGAAATCGCCATTGTGCCCAAGTACTTCCTGATCGCCATCTGGGGCTCTACGCGGCGCGAGTATGCCGCCATGAAGCTGGTCATCTATTCCTTCGCGGGCTCGGCGATGGTGCTCATCGGCCTGCTGGCGGCCTACACCACGGCGGGCAGCCACTCCACCGGACTTGTCGAACTGGCCCACGCCGGCCTGCCCATCAGCTTCCAGTTGTGGTGCTTTCCGCTGGTCTTCACCGGCTTTGCGATTCTGGCCGGCATGTGGCCCTTTCACACCTGGGCGCCCACCGGCCACGTCGCCGCTCCCACCGCCGCCTCCATGCTCCTGGCCGGCGTGGTGATGAAGCTGGGCGCCTACGGCTGCCTGAGGGTCGGCATTGCCCTATTCCCGCGCGGCCTCGACCCCTGGGGCTTTTCGTTTATCGGCATTGGCTCCTGGCGCGGCGTCTTTGCATTGCTGGCGTTGGTGGGCATCGTCTACGGAGCGCTGGCTGCCCTGGCGCAATCCGACTTCAAATTTGTCATCGGCTACTCCAGCGTCAGCCACATGGGCTTTGTGCTGCTGGGCCTCATGACCCTGAACCAGATCGGCGTTACCGGCGCGGTCCTGCAAATGTTCTCCCACGGCATCATCGCCGGGCTGCTGTTCGCCATCGTCGGCCGCATCGTTTACGTGCGCACCCACACGCGCCAGTTGGCGGAACTGGAAACCATGCACCTGTCGAAGCGGATGCCTTTTGCAGCGGCAGCCTTTGTCGTTGCCGGGATGGCCTCGATAGGGCTGCCGGGCTTCTCCGGCTTCGTGGCCGAGTTGCAGGTGCTGATCGGCGCGTGGAAGGTCAACCACTGGTGGGTCGCCGCCGCCGGAATCGGCCTTGTGGTCAGCGTGGCCTACATCTGGCGCGCCATGCAAAAGGCCTTCTTCAGCGATCTGCTGCCCAGCGCCCACGTCCTGGAGCAGGAACACAACCACGCCTTCGCCGCCATCACCTGGCCTGAAGTTACCGGCGTAGTTCTGCTGGTTGGAGTCAGTTTGTTTGTGGGACTTTATCCGAAGATATTGCTCGACGCCATCGATCCGGCCGTGAAAACACTGCTTGCGGGAGGTGTGCAATGAACTACGCAGACCTTTTCCGCGTAACGCTGCCGGAGACCGCGCTGGAACTCGCGGCGCTCATTGTATTAATCGTGGACCTCGCCTTCCTGCGCAAGGCCGCTCTGAAGACACGCATATACGTTGCTGCATTACTCGGCGTGGCCGGTTGCGGCGCGGCGTTGTGGGCGTTGGGAGCCTCTGATGGATGGGGTTTCCGCTTCAGCGACGCTCTGGTTCTTGCTCAAGGCGGATTTGTTGCCGTAGCACAGACGGGAATTCTCGTTTTGACGGCACTCACGTTGTTGCTGCTGATCGACTCGGATTTCACACGCCATGTGGGCGAGTTTGTTGCCGTAATGCTGATGGCAGCTTCCGGCGGATTGTTGATTTCCGGCGCGCAGGACTTGCTGGTGATCTTTGTAGGCCTAGAACTGCTGAGCCTTGGCCTTTACATCATGACGGCCTTCGCCAAAAGCTCAGGCAAGAGTGCTGAGGCTGCAATAAAGTACTACCTATTCGGCGGAATGTCGGCCGCATTTCTGCTCTTCGGGTTCAGTTATTTCTATGGTCTGACAGGCAGCACGAATCTATTGGAAATTCAACTGGCCATTGCTAAATCGGGGCCGAGTCCGCTGTTTTACCTGGCATGGATACTGGTCGTCGCCGGTCTGGGATTCAAGGTAGCGGCGGTTCCATTCCACTTATGGGCGCCGGATACCTACGAAGGCGCGCCAGCTCCTGCTGCAGCGTTTATTGCCTCAGTCTCCAAAGTGGCCAGCTTTACACTTTTACTGACAATTAGCCTGAACTGGTTTTTGTTCAGTGGGCAAATAGAAGGGCAGAAAGCCTCGGTTGATCATTTTCTGCACGGGATTTATCAAACCTGGCGGCCATTGACAGTAATCCTCCTCGTAGTGGCGGCTGCATCGATGATCGTTGGCAATCTGGCAGCGCTGGCGCAGGTGAGTGTACGCCGATTGCTGGCTTACTCAGCAATTGCCCATGCGGGGTACATTCTGCTCGGTGTTTCCACGTATGCAAATATTTCAGCGCAAACAAGCATAATTGACTACTCTGGAGGCGCCTTTAGTCCTGCCTTTTATAGCACCAACGCCGTCCTCTACTACGTCCTCACCTATGGCCTCACCACCGTTGGCGCATTCGGCGTGGTTTCCGTCGTCGAGCGGGCCACCGGCAGCGACCGCCTCGACTCCTTCCTTGGCCTGCACAAGCGCAACCCGCTGCTGGCTGCTGTGCTGCTGGTGCTCTTTCTCTCCCTGGCCGGCATTCCGCCGCTGGTCGGCTTCTGGGCCAAGTTCAACCTCTTTGCCGCCGTACTGGGCGTCTCAGCCGGGCCGATCCCCTTCGCGCTGGTAGCCTTGGCCGTTGCCTTGAGCGTGGTTTCGCTCTATTACTACTTACAGGTGCTCAAACGGGTCTATGTAATGCCTGCGGCCGATGAGACGCCAATTAAGGCGCATCCGGTCACTCTGGCCCTGCATCTAATAATAGCTTCGGCTGTTGTGGTGCTGGGTTGCTTCCCTGCGTTGCTCCTGCGGTGGATCGAAAATTTCCATCGCGTGATGTAGCTTTCGCGACCATGCGCCGTCAGCACTTTCCCTGTGGATAAAACAGCACTTTTCCAAGGACTAGCAGAAAAGAGCTTTCCACACGGGCAAATGCGACTGATTTTGTCCAATTAGTTGGGCAGAATAGCCCGGTAAAAGGAGCCAAAACTGTCTCCTTTTGACCAGAAGTCACCTGTTACCGTTGTCATGCCCTATGTTACCGCGGTAACCAGACCGTACTCTTGTGCACACTATTCCATTGGCAAATACTAGATTAGCAATACTATGGCTCGGCGCTGTCCTGAGTGTTTCTCCGGGCCATAAGAAAGGTGCGTTTTGTCAAAATTCGCCGCACACTGGCGGACACAACTGTCGTGTGTGTGAGCTTAACCGTAGTGTGTGCATGCACATGCGTAGTGTGTGCGCTCGCGTAACCGTCGTCTGTATGCGCTCACGTGTAGTGTGTGTGCGCACGCGTAACTGTCGTAAGTACGCGCTCACTCGTTGTGTGTGCGCATTCATAACTGTCGTGTCTACGCACGCACCTGTGGTGTGTGTGTGAACACTCAACCATGCCCCGTCACAAGACCGGGCTCGCCCATGATGGGCAGAAATGGAAAAAGAAAATGAAGAAGATCAATTTTGGAATGTCTCTGTTGGCCGTTGCAGTTAGCGCATCATTGTTGCTCAGCCCGGTGAAGGCATATGCGAACTCGGTAACCCTGACGCTTGAAACGGCCCCGACGAGTTACGGGGGAGAAGATGTGTATCCCTACAACTTCAGCGTGAACAGCAGCACATCCACCATTCCGCTGATGTGCATCGATTTTTACAACCACATCGACTTCGGTGAGACCTGGACAGCAACGATTGGGACGATCTCCACAACCGCGGATGAAGAAGCAGCATGGCTTTTCAATGACGCCAATATAGCCCTTAAGGCTAATAACACTCTGCAGGCGGAAGACGATCAGTGGGCAGCCTGGAAAGCGATCAACTCTGCTGTGACCCTGCCCGACGGCGGCTCTGCAACTCAATTGGCCGACGCGGTGGCTGCCATTGCGGTCGAGCCTGCAAGCTTCTACAAGAATTTCGTTATCTACACGCCTGTAGCCGGCAGCTGGCCCTCGAGTGAGGGAACATCACCTCAGGATTTCATCGGTTATGCGCCCACGCCTGAACCCACCAGCTTGATCCTGCTCGGAACCGGCATGCTCGGACTCGCAGGCTTTTGGTATCGCAGAAACAGAAAGAGCATCGCGTAAGAAACCACCCGTAGGCGCACAGAGCAATTTCGACCTGTGTGCAAGCCATAACAAAGCCCAATAAGGGCAAACAAAGGAAAGGGAAAAGAAAATGAAAAAGTTCAATTTTGGAATGTCTCTGTTGGCCGTTGCAGTTTGCGCCTCGTTGTCGCTCAGCCCGGTGAAGGTTTATGCGAACTCGGTAACCCTGACGCTTGAAACGGCGCCGACAAGTTACGGCGGAGATAATGTGTATCCCTACAATTTCAGCGTGAACAGCAGCACATCCACCATTCCGCTGATGTGCCTCGATTTTTACAACCACATCAACTTCGGTGAGACCTGGACAGCAACGATTGGGACGATCTCCACAACCGCGGAAGAAGAAGCAGCATGGCTTTTCAATGACGCCAATGTAGCCCTCAAGGCTGGTAACACCCTGCGGCAGGAAGACGATCAGTGGGCGGCCTGGCAAGCGATGGACTCTGCTGTGACACTGCCCGACGGTGGCTCTGCAACTCAGTTGGCCGCCGCAGAGGCTGCCATTGCGGGCGAGCCTGCTAGCTTCTACAAGAATTTCGTTATCTACACGCCGGTAGCCAACAGCTGGCCCTCCGGAGACGGCACACCTCAGGATTTCATCGGTTATGCGCCCACGCCTGAACCCACCAGCTTGATCCTGCTCGGAACCGGCATGCTCGGACTCGCAGCCTTTTGGTATCGCAGAAACCGCCTCGCTGGAGTGAGATAACTATGCATAGGCGTCTGAAACAGGTTGTTGTCAGACTGATTACGTGTTGGCCTGCCCACGATGGCGGCGCTTGTCGTCCCCGTCTCGATGGTCGCGAGTTTCGCCAGCTTGCTTTAGCTTTGGCAGAACTGGCTGATATGCGTGCGTCTTTATCTCTTCTTAATAAAGGAGTCGATTGAATATAACTTATTCAGATTTGATGTGGCTTCCAGTAGCGACAGTGTTCCTCATAGTCGCGGCTGAGTCGATGTTATTGCGTACAGCTCGATTATTTTCATGGCTTATACAAGCGCAGCCAACTACTCGATATGCTGCTGATGCTACTACGGCGTTAAGCCTGCCGCTGGTCAAGTTTAACCTTCTTTCACCCAATAAACGACGGATCTGCCATAAAGGAACCTTCCGAGACAATTATTTTTCATTTAAATACTGATTTTTTCGGAGCAGGAAATCCAAAAGCACCATGTACTTACGGATTTAACCCCCCTTATTCGTTCTTGGTAACACGCATTGGTAACCCTAATTTGAAACTAAACATACATAGGTAACCTTGATTTGGAACTAAAGATTGCGCTAAAAAATACTGAAAATGCAATATTCATATTGATCGAAAATTAGAAAATGTCTATGATTGATAGTGTGGCCGATAGTGCATATACGGCCTTATGATGCTTTTACCCTGAGAATGTTTTGTAGTGTTTATTCGCCGCAGGAAAGTTCTGCACATTTGCGAAGAATACGCACACCTTCAGAACTCACTCAGTTGGTTTCACTCTGCCTGTCAGAGGGCAAGAGGGGGTAAGCGAATGAAGAAGTTTAGCTTTGGCTTGATTTTGTTCTCCGTTGCGTTGTGCGCATTGTTGTTCTGCCCGCAGAAGGGCTACGCAGGCACAATAACGCTGCAGCTCGTCAGTGTCGGGGGGCAGTCTTCTGGATCGGATTACATATACCCATATAATTTCAGCTTCAATGGCAGCACAGAACTCACCTCGCTGATGTGCATCAGCTATGAGAATACGATCTACTTTGGCGAGACCTGGCAGGCAACGCTTGTGCCAGTCACGGGCTCGGGGAACCCGCAGTACTTAGAAGCGGCTTACATCGTCTCTCTGGCTGCCGCTCCCGGCGCATCAGCAAATACCATCGCGGTAGCGCAGTGGGCCAATTGGGAGCTCTTCGATCCCAACGATCCCAATTTGAAGGCCAACCTGCCCGCCGGGTATCAGCCTCAGATAGACGCTATGCTGGACGAGGCTTCGGCTTCTACCACAACCAACTACCCCAACATTGATATTTTCATCCCCATCGACGGCACCCAGAGCACAGGTGGCGAACCACAGTTTTTTGTTGGAGACCCACCAGACGCTCCTGAGCCCAGCAGCTATCTCCTGTTTGGAACCGGCCTGCTCGGCCTTGCGGTCTTAGGATTTCGCAAAAGGTGCGCTGCTTAAGAAACCTCTGGATCTGCTGCGGTCCGTCTCCCCACGGACCGCGTAAGGTCAAAGCCCGCGTGCTGGGCGTGGTGATTCTAAGGACAGGCTCAAGGCAACAAGCGTAAATATTCTATATTTTACCCATTCAGAGCACTTGACCCAAAGTTTCTTCAGCTTTCCGGTCACAATCAACATCAGACCAAAAATACCCTCGTTGCAGAACTTGCTAACCCCATGCAGCGTAGGTTAATTTGCTGCCTTTATCGGTAACCCCGTGCTCTGGCAATTAGATTGGAAGCATGGAGTCGGTGCAGACCAAATGGAGGCAGGAACTGGGCGCGATGGTGGCGCTGGCGGTTCCGGTGGTGCTCAGCGAGGTGGGCTGGGTAGCCATGGGCATCGTGGACACCATCATGGTGGGCAGGTTGGGCCCGGCGGCCATCGGAGCGGTAGCTCTGGGCAATGCCGTCTACTACACCCCTGCTCTGTTCGGCATCGGCCTGCTGCTCGGCCTGGACACGCTGGTGGCACAGGCCTTCGGGCGCAAGGACCACGACGAGTGTCATCGCTGGCTGGCCCAGGGCGTCTATCTGGCCTGCCTCGCCACGCCGCCGCTGATGCTGCTCATCTATCTGGCCAGTTTTGGCTTTGCCCCCTTCGGCATTACTCCCGAGGTGGCCGCTCCGGCCGCCGCCTACCTGCGCATCCTCAACTGGGGCACCCTGCCGCTGTTGATTTACGCCGGCACGCGCCGCTACCTGCAAGGCGTGGGCGACGCGCGCGTCATTACGCTCACCTATGTCGCCGCCAACCTGCTCAACTGGTTCGGCAACTGGGTGCTCATCTCTGGCAAGCTGGGATTTCCTGCGCTGGGCGTAAACGGTTCCGCTATTTCCACGCTGATCGCGCGCGTCTTCATGGCTGCGGCCATGCTGGGCTTTGCCTGGCGCTATGAGCGCAAACGCGGCCATCCGCTCTTCCGCCATTGGGCCGCACCCCACCTGGCAAGGCTTCGGAAACTGGCGCGCCTGGGCGCCCCGGCGGCAGGGCAGATTGTTCTGGAAGTGGGCGCATGGAACCTGGCTACTCTCTCGGCTGGATGGCTGACGCCGGCTGCCCTGGCCACTCACCAGATTGCCCTTAACTACGCCAGCCTCACCTACATGGTCCCGCTGGGCATCTCAGCGGCAGCAGCGGTCAGCGTCGGCCATGCCGTGGGCGCAGGAGATGGTGCGCGTGCGCGCCGCGCAGGCTGGTTCGCCCTGGGGCTGGGCACCAGCTTCATGCTGCTGGCCGCCGTGGTCTTCCTGGTGGCGCCGGGGCCGCTGATTGCTCTCTATACGCGAGACCCTCAAGTCATGGCCGTCGGGCCCAGCCTGCTCGGCTTGGCGGCTGCCTTCCAGATCTTCGACGGCATCCAGACCGTCTCCACCGGCGCCTTGCGCGGGCTGGGAGAGACGCGTGTGCCCATGCTGGCCAACCTGGTCGGCTACTGGGTGCTGGGGCTCCCGCTGGGATTAACGCTTTGCTTCATCCTCCACTGGGGCATCTACGGCCTGTGGATCGGTCTTTTGCTCTCCTTGTTCATCATCGCCGCAATGCTGCTGGCGCGTTGGCAACGAGACTCGGCGCGGCTGGCGCTGCAAACACACCGATAGGAATGGCGCGGTGCTGCTCGGAATTTTCATCGATTTTTGCGCTAAACAGAGAATAATTTCGGAAGAATATGGGAATCGCTTCCGGATCGACACACATCAAATAGAATGAAATGCGGCAAAATTATTGACATTCTGTAAGTTTGCCTGCACTTTATTTACCGATTCAAAATGGGCGTGAAAACATTCTCTTCCGCGCAAAATGGTGTGATCACTCCCGGCTTATGAAAGAAGGACGGCAGTCCGCGCCGCTGACTATAATCACAGAGGAGAGAAAGATTGACTCTTTCCCCAATGAATTAGAAGGGAATCCCGCCAAATGGCGACAGGCGATCCAGCCCTGGGCGATGTGCAGGGCGCAACAAACACGCGGCAGCGTGTCACAAACGATTTCAGCATTAACGTGGCGACGGTGAACGGCTCCGGCTCGCAATCCGCCAATAGCGTACTGCTGAAAAGCATCTTTGGAATGGGCGTCCCCGTCAGCGGGAAAAACCTCTTCCCTTCCAACATTGCTGGACAGCCAACCTGGTTTCTGATTCGCGCCAGCAAGGACGGATACGTCGCCCGCAAGCGCGACTCCGAAATTCTGGTCGCTTTGAATCCGGAAACCGCTCAGGACGATGTGCAGGCTCTGCCCCCCGGTGGCGTGGCCATCTACGAGGAGAATCTCAAACTCGACCAGGCGCGCGGTAATGTGATCTTTTATCCTGTGCCCTTTGACAAGCTCACTGCCGCCATCTGCCCTGAGGTCAAGCTGCGCAAGCTGGTCAAGAACATGGTATACGTGGGCGTTGTTGCCCAGTTGCTGGCCATCGATATGGCCGTGGTGGAGAGCAACCTGCGCCGGCAGTTCGCCAAGAAGCAAAAGGTTTTTGACCTGAACTTCGGCGGAGTCAAGACGGGCTTCGATTATGCCCAGGCGAACCTGACCAAGCGCGACCCCTATTTCATCGAAAAAATGAATAAAACCGAGGGCAAAATCATCATCGACGGCAACGCCGCCTGCGGCATGGGCGCGGTCTTTGCCGGTGTTACGGTGGTCGCCTGGTATCCGATTACGCCCTCCACCTCGGTGATCGAGTCCACCACTGACCTGCTGAAGAAACTGCGCGTTACGCCTGAAGGCAACGCTACCTTTGCCGTTATCCAGTCCGAGGACGAGTTGGCCGCCATCGGCATGGTTTTGGGCGCCGGCTGGGCTGGCGCACGAGCCATGACCTCAACCTCCGGCCCCGGCATGTCCTTGATGGCGGAGTTCTGCGGTCTCGGCTACTACGCCGAGATTCCCGGCGTGATTATCAACGTGCAGCGCACCGGGCCCTCCACAGGCATGCCCACGCGCACCCAGCAGGCCGATCTGCTTTCGGCTGCCTTCCTCTCGCACGGCGACACCCGGCATCCGATTCTGCTGCCCGGTTCGGTCAAGGAATGTTTCGAGCTGACTCAGGCGGCCTTCGACCTGGCCGAGCGTATGCAGACACCGGTTTTTCTGCTCACCGATCTTGATCTGGGCATGAACAATTGGATGTCCGAGCCGTTTGATTATCCCGCCAAGCCGCTGGACCGCGGCAAGGTGCTTACGGCCGAGGATCTGGAGCGTCTGGGTGGCTTTGTCCGCTACCGCGACGTGGATGGCGACGCCATCGGCTGGCGTACGCTGCCCGGAACGCGCCACCCCAAGGCCTCGTACTTTACCCGCGGCTCTGGACATACGGATACGGCCCAATACACCGAGAACCCGGTTGAGTACCAGGCGGTAATGGACCGGCTAACGCGCAAGTTCGAGAATATGCGCAAGCTGGTTCCCGCCCCTGTTGTAGTTAGAAACGGCAGCTCGAAGATCGGTTTCCTGGCCTTCGGCTCCACCGATTGCGCGCTCACCGAGTGCCTTGACCAGATCAAGCAGCGCTACGCCAAGGACGTGGATTACCTGCGCATCCGGGCCTTTCCCTTTGCCCAGGCAATTCACGACTTTGTGGCCTCGCACGAGCGCATTTATGTCGTCGAGCAGAACCGTGACGCGCAGTTGGCCAGCCTGCTCAAGCTCGATCTGCCCGCCGCGCAGGTGACCAAACTGCGCAGCATTCTCCACTACAACGGGATGCCCGTGGACGCCGAATCCATCACCCAACAATTTGCGCTTCAGGAGGGCCTCTAAATGGCAACCGCCGCACCTGCTCCCAAAGTCAACCACATCGGCCTTCCCATTCTCGATTATCGCGGCGGCAAAAGCACGCTGTGCGCCGGCTGCGGACATAACGCCATCTCCGAGCGCATCATCGACGCGTTGTACGAGATGGGCGTGGAGCCGGAGCGCGTCATGAAGATGAGCGGCATCGGCTGCTCGTCCAAGAGCCCCGCCTACTTCCTCAGCCGCTCGCACAGCTTCAACGGCGTGCATGGGCGCATGCCGGCCATTGCCACCGGCGCCATCCTCGCCAACCACACCATGACCACCATCGGCGTCTCCGGCGATGGCGACACCGCCTCCATCGGCATGGGCCAGTTCGTTCACCTCATGCGCCGCAATCTGCCCATGATCTACATCATCGAGGACAATGGCGTCTACGGACTCACCAAGGGCCAGTTCTCGGCCACCGCCGATCTCGGCTCCAGGCTCAAAACCGGCGTGGTCAACGATCTGCCCGCCATCGACACCTGCGCGCTGGCCATCCAGTTGGGCGCAACCTTTGTTGGCCGCTCCTTTTCAGGCGACAAAAAACAGTTGCTCTCCATGCTCAAAGCCGCACTCGCCCACAAAGGCACGGTCATGCTTGATGTCATCAGCCCTTGCGTCACCTTCAACGATCACGAGGGATCCACCAAGAGCTACAAGTTCATGCAGGAAAACGACGAGCCCATCAACGAGATCGGCTTTGTGGCCAGCTTCGACGAGATCGCCGTCGATTACGACTCCGGCGAGATTTTCGAAGTGGAGATGCACGACGGTTCCAACCTGCGCCTGCGCAAGCTGCACGAGAAATACGACCCCACCGATAAAGCCAACGCCGTGCGCACCCTGATGGAGGCGCACGAAAACAACGAGATCCTCACCGGCGTTTTTTACATCAACACCACCAAGCCCACCTTCATTGACCAGCTCAATCTGGTCAATGAGCCGTTGGGAACCCTGCCCGAGTCGCTGACCCGGCCACCGAAATCAGCCCTCGACACCCTGATGAACGCCCTGAAGTAAGCTCTGCAACTTCATTTCACGCACAGAAAAGCCCCGCAAATGCGGGGCTTTTCGCTGCCGGTCCTTCTTTGGTGCAACCGCACTAGTTTTGCGGCATGGGCATGGGCGCTACGCTGCCGCAGTCCGGACCTTTGTATACGGACGAGGAACTAACTGTGTATTCGATTGTCCGGGAATTCGGTCCCATTTGCATGGTTGCGACAAAATGTACCTTGCCGATGGCGTGATTGGGGTCGGCCCATGATGATTCCAGGGTTCCCTTGCCCGCCATTCTGCCGCTGCATATCCAATCGGCGGTCATGCTGGTGGCGTGCATTACCACGTTGGCAATCTGGCACTCGTTGTTACGACTCTGCGGCATCGGGGCGCCATACTTGTTAATCATCTCCTGGGTCAGGCAAACCAACGTGGTGTGCTGGCCGCCTCCGGGCATGGTCATGCCCTGAGGCATGGGCGATTGCTGCCATGTCATGGTCGTGGTCATCTCCCACAGGCCGGGTTTTCTGACGGATTGCGCCCAGGCAAAGATTGCTAAAACAAACAGGCAACAGCCCGTAATGATTAAAATTCGAGTCTTGTGCATGAAACCTCCTCTTCGCTTGCGCAGACTTCCAGCCGCGCACGCCTTCACTCTACCGCAGCACTCAATGGATAGGAAAGAAAAAACTCAGCCCCGGCGCGCCAAAGCCTCGCCGCCCAGCGACAGCAGCGCGCTGCTGACCCGGTCGGCATAGTGGCGGACAACGTTTTCTTCGCTGGCAAAATCGCCGGTAATGACGCGCACCCCCAGCGCTTCGATGCGCTCAATGTCAGGGGTGACAGGGGACGCCCCCTGGGCTGCGTAACGAGCCAGCGTCTCCGCAGAAAAGACCCCGGTGTTCACCAGGGCGTAGTCGAAGATGGGTGCGTGGGTGTGATCGTAAATTTTTTCAATGTGCTGGGAAGCGGTCAGATTCAGGCTCTCGTTGGCTTGGCTCATCAGGTTGCAGATGTAGACGCGCAAGCCGCGCGCGTTGACCAGCGCTGAGGGCAGGCCCTGTACCAATAGATTTGTAATCAGGGAGGTGTACAGCGAGCCGGGTCCCACGCTGATCAAGTCGGCGCGCTCGATGGCCTCCAGTGTCTCCGGCAAGGGAGCCGCGACCGGAGGATCGAGCATCAGTTCCACAATGCGCTTTTGGCTGGCGGTGATTTTCGTCTCGCCCCGCACCAGCGAGCCGTCGTCCATGCGCGCTACCAGCGTGGCATTGGCCGTCGTCACCGGATAGATGCGCCCCCGCGTGGCCAGAATCTTCGATGCCAGTTGTATGGCGTGGGCAAAGTCGCCGGTAATCTCGGTGAGCGCGGCTAAAAAAAGATTTCCGAAGTTGTGCCCCTCCAGGGCATCTCCGGCGCGAAAGCGATGGCCGAAGAGCTGGACCAGCAGATCCTCTTCCTCGCTGAGCGCCACCATGCAATTGCGCAGGTCGCCAGGAGGCAGCATATTGAAATCTTTGCGCAGCCGGCCGCTGGAGCCGCCGTCGTCGGTCACGGTGACCACGGCCGCCAGGTCGGCGATCAGCCCCCCTTTCGGGGCGCCTTCGCTGGATGAGACCACGTAGCGCCGCAGCCCGCGCAGCAGCATTGAAAGCCCGGTGCCGCCGCCGATGGCCACCACGCGCAACGGGCGAGCAAGCACACTCCCCGCAGTCATTTGCGGCTTCGGTTCCGGGTTTGAGGTTGAGATCTTCGCGGAATTCACTGAGTCCCTAAGGCACCTCGGGATACAACAGCTCAGTGAACCGGGGATCGTCCGCCATGCTCTGGAAATCGTTGTCGACGCGCGCCTGAAGTCTATTTCTTGGATTCAGCTCGATGGCCTTGGCCAGGTTGTCCAGGCAATCCTGGGTGCGCCCTGTTATCGCGTCCAACAGCGCCAGCCCATAGAAGGCGTAGTCGGCTTCGGGATGGGCAGCCAGAATCGAGTCAAACCCTTCACGCGCCTCCTCGTAGTAGCCGGTATTCAAAAGCGAGACGGCGTAGTCGTAGTGCTCCTCCGGCGTCGAAAATGTCAGGGTGCGCTTGTCCAGTTGCTGTTGACAGATGCTGATATACATCTTGCACCGTTCCAGCAGCTCGGTTGGAGCGGCAGCAAGCAGCTTCTCGAAAGCGGCCAGCGCTTTATCGAACTTGCCCTGCTGCAACTGGACCATGGCGGCCTGGAAGTGCTGGAAGGCCGGCCCCGTGCCCGTACTGGAGTGGACGCTGGGTTTGCTTGCGGGTGAAGATTCTTTTTTGCCGTCGTGCGCCAAGGATCAAGCCTCTTGAATCATAAGTTTGCCGAAAGTTTGCATCCCTTCGGGCGCCGTCGTGCTGGTTCTCTGCCGGTTGAGAACTGCGCGTGCCAATTGCGCTGCTTAGCCACTCTTTATACGCACAACCCCGCCTTCCGTCAAGCCAGCCGGCAAACGAGCCTCATCCTCCAGCCAATTTAGCCGGTGCAGAAGCGCGGTAAACGGCTGGATTCAGGGCCGGATCGTTGTACATCTTCAGTTGGCGATAGAGCTTGAAGCGACGCGTTCCCTCGAAGGTTTCACGCCACAATGCGCCCAGGCAGTCGGACAGGTCTCGCCGTTGCTCCTCCAGAATCGCCAACCGTTCCAGGTTGCGCTCCGCATGACCTTCCGGCGCGCTGGCCCGCTCGGCCTCTTCGCGCGTGTGATAGATCTTCAGCGCCAGAATCGAAAGCCGGTCGATCATCAATCCCGGCGACTCGGAGTTCAGCTCCGCGTCCGGCTTGGGCAGCCCCTTGGCCGCCAGCCATCCCAGCAGTAAGAGGTCCAGTTGCTCGGCCAAGTCGTTGCGCATTTGGTTGGTCAGGTCTATGCGCCGCTTCACACCGGCCAAATCGGCATCACTAGCGCCCGGAGCCCGGGCCTCGTCTTCAATGTGCCACAGCTCAAAGTTGGCGCGATGCTGGCGGCGAACCGCATCCAGCCAATCCCCGCGCCCATCCGGGCCAGAATCGGATTTCGCCTCTGCCTTCGCCCCATGCACCCCCGCCATCGCTCGATGCAAGGCGCGCGTCTCCCTATCCTGTAGCGCTACAATTTGCTCTGCCGATACCATGCTGGACTATCCTTCAATCAATCCGATGCGCCATTCCTGCGTCTGGTCGCAGCGTCCATGGTAGAACGATCCCCATTCAGTTGTCAGTTCTCAGTAGTAAGCGAATCTCTGATTAAGCCCGGAGATTGTGATAGCCCCTATTCCCTAGTCCCTATTCCCTAGTCCCTATTCCCTAGTCCCTAGTCCCTCGTTGTGATTCCCTTCCCCGCCCTGAACCGTCACAATAAGGCGTGGGCCTTCTTAATCTCCATCCTCGCCCCGGCGTCAGTCACGCCGTTCGGAAAAGCCTCCCGCTGCTTGCGGCATGGGCACTTGGCGCGGTCTTTCTGCTGGAAGCCACACCGCTCCCTGCACAGGAGTCCATTCCTCCAAGCCCGCAGCCGCCCTCCGAGACCAGCACGGCTCCGTCAGGCCCGTTGGCCACCCTTCATGGCCTGGTCCTGAACGCCGCCACCGGCTCGCCTCTGCCCCGCGCCTTGGTGCAGATTGAGGGCGATGCCGACACCGGCGCCTTGACCGACGGCGAAGGCCGCTTCGAAATTCCCGGTGTCCCTGTAGGGCCGCAGGCAGTGCAGATCATCAAGCCCGGCTTTCTGGATCAGGCATTCTATCCCGGCGGCGATACTGGTATGGGATTTATACCTGGCGAGAATCACAGCATCCTGGTGGCCGAACAAATGCCCGATCTGATCTTCACCATGGCGCCCACCAACGCGATGCACGGCCGCGTCCTGCTTTCCACCGGCGATGCGGCGCAGGGCATCGGCATCACGCTGGTCAAGCGCACAGTCGAACACGGGCGGGCTGAATGGGAGGCAATCTCTACCGTCAAGACCAACAGCGATGGCGCTTATCGCTTTGCCCGGCTCGGCAATGGCGAGTACTCGCTTTATACCGAGCCTGCCATGGAAAGCGAACTGGCCAATCTTCTTTCCGCCCCCGGCAGCGAAGGCCTTTTAACGCGCAACGGCTTCCCCAGCCAGTTCTATCCCGAGGCTCGCGATCTGGCCGGTGCTGCGAAGATTCATCTGTCCGGCGGTCAGGATACCGAAGCCAATCTCTCCCTGGCGCTTCAGCCGTTTCACGTCGTTACCGCGCAAGTCATACTGCCTTCAGGTCGCCATTATGGCGACGAAAACCCCGCCTTGGCCGGTATGGCTCTCACCGCTCAGGTGCTCGACGCCCAGGGCCATCCCCTCCCCTACGTTGCCGAATACGACCAGGAAACCCGCGCGCTGCACGCCCTTCTGCCCGACGGCAGTTATTCATTTTCCGTCACCGTGACCTTTTCGCGCTTTACGGCCTCAAACGCGGGGAACAATACCTTCACCCCCTCCATGGATGCAGCGCCCCTGTCCGGCCAGGTGGAATTTTCTGTGGCCGGACACGATGTTTCAAGCCTGCGTATCCCGCTTCTGGCGCAGCGAGCCAATCCCCTGCAAGTCACTATGGCTCGTAGCATCGCGCAGCCGGCGCATGGAGCATCTGCTTCGGTTGAATCGCGCGCATTTTTTATTGCTCTCCGCCAGGCTGGCGATTCGATCTCCAACGGCATGGTCAGCCTCTATGCAAATGGCTCCGGACCCGGCCAGTTGGAGACGACCTTTACGCCGTCCGGTTCCTACTGGGCGGATACCACAATCTCGCAGCGCGGCCTGTGCCTGGCATCGTTCACCGCCGGGGGCGCCAACCTGGCTCGCGAACCCCTGACAATCGGCCCTGCCGGTGTGACCGCGCCGCTGCTTCTGGCTCTGCGCGACGATTGCGCCAGCCTTACGCTCTCCCTGCCCACGGCCGGCGCCGCCCAGGCCCCCGGAGAAGAGCGCTGGTACACCGTCTATGTGGTTCCGGATTTTGAATCGACCGAAAACACCGTTCCGCAAACATTGCGCCCAACCTCGGGAGGGACCGTCACTCTGGAAGGCCTCACACCGGGCAGCTATCACGTCTACACCTTCGCCGCTTCCGTGGTGCTGGAATACCACAACCCCGCTGCGCTGGCCGCCCTGCCCACGCCGGGACAGCCTGTCACCCTCTCCGCCGGAACCACCACCAGCCTCGTCCTGGAGGTGCCTGCGCAATGAGCAGAAGGCTCGCTCCATTGACTCTCTGTGTCCTGACTTTGCTGCTGGCAAACGCGGGAGCGCAACCCGCGCCCGCACCTCTCTACCGCATCGCTGGCACGGTGGTGAACGCGGTCACCGGCGAGCCGGTGCAGCGGGTCACGGTAGCCGCGCTCTCCACTTCAGATCACCGCACCGTCGCGTCGGTCGTAACCGGCAGCGATGGTCGCTTTGCTCTCGAAAGTCTCGCCGCTGCCAAGTACGATCTGGCAGCCTACAAGCGCGGGTTTCTCCTCTCTTTATTCGACGAGCATGAGGAGTACAACTCCGCCATTGTGACCGGAGAGGGCCAGCAGACAGAAGACCTTGTCTTCCGAATAACGCCCGTCGCCTCACTGCACGGAGCGGTCTCCGCTGATGGCGGCGACCCGGTGGAGAATGCCAAGGTCCTGCTCTTTCTCAAACCCCGCGGCCACAACCCCAGCGCACGAATCACTCAGAAGGCCGAAACCACCACGGATGACACCGGCACTTACGACTTCGGCGAGCTTGCTCCCGGAGAGTACTTTATTGCGGTGACAACGCATCCCTGGTATGCGCTCCACCACTCTGCCGCCAGACCGCGCCAACGATCTGCAAGCGATTCCAGCACCGCCCTTGACGTCGCCTACCCAGTAACCTTCTTCGATTCCACCACGGACGAGGCCTCGGCAACCCCCATCACCCTCGCCGCCGGCAGCCGCGAAGAGGCCAACATCAACCTCCACGCAGTTCCGGCGCTGCATCTGACGACACTCGATTCGCCCATGAAGGGTTGGATAGCTACCTGGTCGGAATTACGTCAGGTAATCTTCGGCTCACTGGCCTCCACGGATAAAATAACTCCCCATCCCGAGACGCAAACCGGTACAACCGAATTCACCGGCATAGCCCCCGGCCACTACGAGCTATCGCAAGGCAACCCGCCACGCATTGCTGATTTGGACGCTACCGCCAGCCTACAAGTGGACCCCAATCTCGGCAAGCCCGCCGTGGAGCTTTCCGGAACCCTGCGAACCTCCTCCGGAGCCGCACTGCCGGATCGTGTGTTTCTGAGCCTCAAATCTCTTGATGCCGCGCATCAGCAGGAACCGAACAACGTGTTCACCAACAGTGGCCAATTTACGTTTGATTCCATCCGCCCGGGAAATTACGAGCTAACGGCCAGCACTTCAGAAAAGCAGCTTCCCATCACCTCAATCACCGTCGGCAACCACCCCCATCCCGGCAACCAGATCACCGTGAGCGACAAGCCGTTGCATTTGGTGGTGACGATGAGCCTGGGCGAAACCCGCATCGAAGGCTTTGTCCGTAAAGCTGAAAAAGGCCAACCCGGCGTCATGGTCCTGCTGGTTCCCAAAGAGTCGGCGGCCTTCCCGGCCCTGGCGCGCCGCGATCAGTCCGACTCCGACGGCAGCTTCGCCCTGCGCGATGTAGCTCCCGGCCAGTACACCGTGGTGGCCATTGAGAACGGCTGGGATCTCGATTGGGAACGGCCTGAGGTCATCAGCCACTACCTTCCCGGCGGCGTCGCCGTCTCAGTGACAGAGAGTTCCGGCAAGCTCGTGCGGCTCTCCCAGGCGGTTCCGGTGCAAAGCCAGTGACCAAATCAGGCCACACAAATCAGCCCCGGACTTCATGGAACCCGGCCTGAGAGGTTAATCTAGAAGTGGATAGTCTATGAAGATAGCCGCACTGGTTTGCGGCGGCGGCACAAAGGGCTCTATAGCCCCCAGAGCCCGCAGTAGACAAAGTTATGCACTGAGGAGAGTCCCAAATTGAAGAGGAAGTTGCTTGCCATTCTGGCCATCATTCCGGCCTTGTTCATGCCCCTGGCGGCCACCAGCCAGATTATCCACTCCCGTCATGCTGAAAAGGCTCCCGAGAAGCCGATAGCCTCCCACAAGTATGAGGCGTTCATCGGCTACGGCTACACCAGCCTCAACCAGGTCTATCAGTCGCGCTACGGATTACAGGGCGTCAACGCCTCGGTAACCCGCGATTGGGGCAGATTCCTAGGCCTCACCGCCGACGGAGCCTATTACAAATACGCCCTCAATACCGGCGGCGCCGACAACGCCGGCAACCCCGGCAAACCCTCCGTCGAGACCTTCCTCATGGGACCGGTGCTGCATGCCCCTCTCTTCGGGAAAATCGATGGGTATGTCCGTGTGCTGCTGGGAGGTGCGCACACCGGCGGCGAGAATGCCACCCCTAACATCTCCTTTGCGGGGGGATACGGCGCCGGCATTGACTACAGACTCTTCCATAACTTTTCCCTGCGCCTTGGGGGCGACGACATCCAATCGTCTTTCCTGGCCAATGCCAACACATCGGTCTGCGGCACGGGGTCAAATTGTACTGCGAATAAGCACGGCAATTCCCGCGCCGAGTTCGGCGTAGTCTACAAGTTCTAAGTTCATAGGCCGGCATCGCAAGCGCGTTCCGGTCTATCCTTACAGTTAAGCGCCCGTCCAGCAATCTGGACGGGCGTCTCACTATATAACTCCCATGGAATGTAACTCAAATCTATTCCCTAGTCCCTACTCCCTACTCCCTATTCCCTAGTCCCTACTCCCTACTTCCTACTCCCAACACCGACGTCCTGCCAATCAGCCGCTCAATGCGCTTCTGCACCGGCGGATGGGTAGAAAACAGGCTGGCAAAGCTCTGTCCGCTGAGTAGCGGAGCAATGATGAACAGGTGCGCGCTGTTGGCGTCGGCCAGCAAAGGAACCTGGCGGCTGACGGTGGAGATCTTTTCCAGGGCGCTGGCCAGGGCATACGGATTGCCGGTCAAATGCGCGCCGCTGGCGTCGGCCTCGTACTCGCGCGTGCGCGAAACCCATAACTGAATCAGCGTGGCCGCCAGCGGAGCCAGCAACAGCATCACCAGCATGCCGATCATCCCGCCGCCGCGCCGCCTTCCGCCGCCAAACCAGAAGGCCATGCGGGCCAGTATGGTGATCGCTCCGGCCAGCGTCGCCGCTATCGAGCTGGTAAGAATGTCGCGGTTGCGCACGTGGCTTAACTCGTGCGCCAGAACGCCTTCCAGCTCTTCATCGTTGAGCAGCCCCAGAATCCCGTGCGTCACGGCCACCGAGGCGTGCTGGGGATTGCGCCCGGTGGCAAAGGCGTTGGGCGATTCGGTGGGAATCACGTAAACCTTCGGCATCGGAATCCCCTCCCGCGCCGCCAGCCGCTCCACCACCGCATACACCCGCGGCAGCTCCTCCCGCGTCACCGGCTGCGCGTTGTACATCCGCAGCGCAATCTTGTCGGAATAAAAATAGCTGGTGAAGTTAATCGCTGCCGCAATGCCAAAAGCCAGCAGCGCGCCGTCCTCGCCGCCAAAATACATTCCCGCCAAAACCAGCATCAACGTAAGCAGGGTAAGAAGAAGAGTCGTCTTGAAAATGTTCATGAAACTTGCTCCCAATACTCTGTGGAAAACCGCGATCTTCAACCAGCCTGTTCAGCACTGCGCGGACCATACAGGTCACTTCTTGGGGCGCGACACAGGCGGCACAAGCCCCGCCACGCGGTAGTAAACCACAAGCTGACCGTAATGTTCTCCGGAATGTTCGAGGTAGAACCAAGCCTGCTCGTATAAGCGGGTTTGCTCGTTGTTCCAGGGATCGACGACCAGATCGTTCATTCCGCTGTCGCCTTTGCTGGCAATCAGTGCCGCGCCATCCGCAAAGGCTTTGCGCACGTACTCCACCACTACCGCCTTGTTCTTGAAATCGGATCGCTTTGGCTCGTCGAGGTGCGGCTTCTTGCCCTTGCCAATCTCAACGAAGATATTGATGCCATGGGCAGCGTGGATAAGCTGTTCGGCAAAGCTACGTTCAACGGGATTGGGCTTGAAATCGTATTTATCTTCGGGGAAATCTTCGGCCATCGCAGTCAGTTTCCCGCCCACATAGTTCCAGTAAGAAATCAGGGTCTGTGAGGAACTAAGCGCGGGAGCGGACGCGGCAGGCTTCGCCGTCGCGCCTTGGGCACTGGCGATTGGAATCACCAGTGCAGCCAACAAGATAAAAGCAAATTTCTTACCGAGGTCTTTCATGCGAATATCTCCTTGCCAACACTATACTGTGTTGATCTTTGCTGCGCGCCCGCCACGTCCATGAGGATGTGGACATTCCCCTGCTGTAACTGAATTCTCTAGTCCCTTGTCCCTATTCCCTATCTTTTCAGCGCCCGTCGTAACACCGTCTCCAGCGCCGCTTTCTGCTCCGTGTACTCCGCGGGAGAAATCTTGCCTACAATCTTGTCGCTCTCCAGCGCAAACAGTTCTTCCTTGAGCGCGTTCAGAATAGCTGCATTTCTGGCTGCGGGGGATGCCAATGCCTGTGCCGCTCCTGCATCGAAGCCCGCGCCCGTTGCCGGCTTGCGCAGCATGAAAGCCGCCCCGGCTGCCAGCAATAGAACCAGCGCGCTCAGGATCCACCACTTGTACTTCGTCAAAGGATCTGGCGTGTTAATCGGGTTGCCCATCCCGCCGCCCGGCTGCGATCCGGGGCCGCCTGCCTCCTGTCCGGAACCGCCCGCCCCCTGCCCGCCTTGCGCCTGCTGCTCATCGCGCGGAATCGCTCCCGTGCCCGAGACGGTAAACTCCAGCGCCTTGCCTGGCGCCACGTTTTTGGTCACGAAAGTCTGAAAGCCGGGGTCCTGCGGCGCAGAGATGAACGTCGATCCCGCGCCCGCGGCAAAGCTCATGCTCTTGGGCATCATCACCCACACGGTTCTGGCCGGCAGCGTCACCTGCGGATGGAAGGTAAACTTGCCGCCGCTGTAGGGCAGCATATATTCGATCTGGAAGAGTGTGCTCTTCTCGCCGTCATCGGGCTGAATGGGAAAGTTGAAGGAATAGTGTCCCTTCGATCCATCCGAGTCCAGCTTAACCGTGGTCAGCATCCTGCCCGGCCGCTGCGCCGACGCTCCGTCCACCACCGCACCTTCCGGCAGCACAATCTGAAAGCTGTGCGGGCTCCACTGCGTGCGCGGAGGCATGCTGGAGTTGTGAACCGCGTACCGCTCCACCACCCGCAGTTGCCCACCCACCGTCTCGACA